>Ga0182030_10002041_pt1 | contig 42622 bp, 39 predicted proteins | sample 812S3MmetaG_FD_121299 | JGI IMG/M metagenome (GOLD analysis project Ga0182030, IMG submission 121299) | Permafrost microbial communities from Stordalen Mire, Sweden - 812S3M metaG (Illumina Assembly) | ecosystem: Environmental > Terrestrial > Soil > Wetlands > Permafrost | place: Sweden... | reverse complement strand
TTGGTCACGGGGATGTCCTCACTTCTGAACCAAATATTCGGGAGCGCACATCACGAGAGTGAGCGCGGCGAAGAGGCGGGCGTTCGTGCCCATGGTCGTCACATCGATCGTGTCGAGTGCGCCTTGCATCAAGGTCAAGGTCGCGGCCGAGAGTTGTCCGGCGGCGATCAGCACATTGAGCTCGGCGAGCAAGGCTGCGGAATTGCCGCCCTGGTTCACCAAGGGCTGCAGTGCGTCGTAGTTTCCCGGCACTCCGCCGATGCCGTTGGCGATGAGATTCTTGATGAAATTCATGTAGCCGGCGACCGAACTCTCGTTGGTGACGGCGAACTCGGGGGCGGTGATACCGTTGGTCTGCAACGCCGTATGCGGCGGGATGTACCCGGGCTGAAAGAAGAAAAAAACATTCGGCGACTGCAGGGGACTCTCGGCCAGTTTGCTCGACGGGCTCGACAGATCGCCGATTGCGGCCCACTCCGCGGCATTCGTCGGCGAGAAGTTCAATTGAAATGTGCGCGCCCATTGAATGAATCGCACCACGGGCTCACGCAGCTTGCCGGCCAGAGGGTTCGACAAGAGCGCATCGGAGGTGGCTTCGGTATCGGTCAGAATCGCCGTGATGACCGATTTCATGTCGCCTGCCGTGGACTTGAAGACGGTGGCGACGCGAGAGACGTAATCGGCGGAAGGATTACTGGTCACGAGGCGCTGTATGAACTGCCGCGAGATGAATGGCGCCGTGTTCGGATGTCCCATCAAGATGCCGATCGCCGCCTCGAGCGTCTGCTCGCCGTCCAACCCCGCGGCGATCGTCTGACCGAGCACGGTCTTTTCGCTCGTGTCGAAGTCCGAGGGATCATTGATCAAGTCGGTAGCCCCCGGGGCACCGAGGTAGGCCGTGGCCGCGCTATTCAGTTTCCAGCCCGTGAACACCTTCGCCATGTTCAGCACGTCCGTCTGACTGTACGTGGCCAGCGCCACGCCCGGGTCATTCGGATTGGCGATCGGCGTGCCATCGAGATTGAGTTGCACGACGCCGATCGAGAACAGCTGCATGATCTCGCGCGCGTAATTCTCATCGGGACTCGTGCCCGTGACAGGATTCGCCTTGACGCTGCCCACGTAGCTCAGATACTCGCCCATGGCCGGCGTGTGCGATACGGCGAGCAGCAAGCCCTTGAAGTTTCCGAATGCATTGGCTTCGAGTTGATCCAGAAAATACGCCGCCGCCGCGCCCCGATAGCCGAGGTTGATGGCTCCGGTGTTGATCACGAAGAGATCCGTGAGCGCCAGCATCATCCGCTGGCGCAGCACATCCGGGCTCGAGATCAGCTTGCGCCAGAACGAGCTTTGCACGCCTGTCGTAACGAACTCCACCGAGATGAGGCTGTTGGCCTGCATCCAGGCGACGTTCGACAACTGGCCGGACGGATTGACCGGCATCGCGAATTGCTGCGCGATCCAACCCTGGACGCCCCCAGACTGAGACTGCACATTCTGAATGTCTACGTCGGAACCGCCGAAAGCGGCCTGCGCCAAGAAACGCGCTGCCTGGGTACGGGACAAGGCGACGGGGGTTGACGCGACGGCCGCTGAATCGACGCTCGAGCCCGTCGCGTTGGAAGCCGACACGACATAGAAATAGGCCGTGCCATTCACGGCGCTGGTATCGGTGAATGACGTCGAGCTCGATTCCCCGATCGACGTATAGGGCCCGGCGCTGTTCGTGGCGCGACCGATCGAGTAGGCGGTCGCGCCCGTGCTGGCCGACCAGGCCAGAGCGACCTGATTATTCCCGGGTGTTGCCGTGACCCCGTTGGGCGCAGACGGTGTCAAAGGCGCAGAGGCCGACGAGGAGCTGCCGCCGCCGCACGCCGCCAATCCGAGCGTCGACAGCGCCAGAAGGGCGACTGGCGATCCAGCTTGCGTGTTTATCGCAATGGGCTCGCCGCTAGGCATTGGTTCAACGCCGAGGGCAGTCGTTTCGCTGTTCGCAAAAAGGTTCGCTTTCATACTGCGCACATCCCTGGGACGAACCTGATCGCCATCCCGTTACTTAAGCTGCACAACGGCGTACCTGCGATCACGTTGACACCCGCGTGGGGATATCGCGCGATGGTGTTGGCATATGGCGACAAACCGACGCCAATGCTAGTCTCTGCGCACGTTCGGGGTCGTATAACTACTACGCGGCCCTTCAGGGATACAATGAGGATTCACCGACCAACCCGCTTTCTCGCCGGTTTGCTCCTGCTATGCGCCACGGCTCGAGCGGCGGATTCGGCTCTGCTGTTGGTGCACGGACATATCTACACGGGCGACTCCACTCGGCCATGGGCAGAGGCGCTGGCTGTCGACGGCACCCGCGTGGCAGAAACAGGTACCGATCGCGCGCTCACTGCACACTGGCACGATCGCGCGCGCACGATCGATCTGAAAGGCCGCACGGTCATCCCGGGAATCGTCGATGCGCACCTGCATATGCTCTTCGGTGCGCTCGAGATCGCGGGCTTCAACTTGTCGACTCCCGACCGCAGCATCACACCCGCGCAGCCGCAGGCGCTCATCGAGGCGGTACGGGCTTATGCGGCGGCCCACCCCAATAATCGCGTCCTCATCGGCCGCGCGGATTTCAGCTCAGAGCCGCCGGCCGCTCCAACGCGCGCGCTGCTCGATGAAGCGGTGAACGATCGGCCCGTGATCATTCACAATTCAACCGAGCACTCCTTGTGGCTGAACAGTCGCGCGCTCGAGCTGGCAGCGCTGACCGACGAGCCGCTCGCCGATCCGGACGAAGAGCGCAATGTGATTCGCGACGCCAGCGGCCACCCTACCGGCTTGCTGCTCGAGGCGGCGCAGGAAGCTGCGAATCGCGCAGTACTCAGCTCGCTCCGTGTTGAAGAGAAGCTCGCGTTGCTCCGCGACGCCATGCATTACCTCAATCAGTTTGGGATTACGAGCGCCGTGAATGCTACCGGCAGTCTCGAGGAGATCGAGCTATATGGGATGCTGCGCGATCGGGGGGAGCTTACCGTCCGCACGCGCTCGGCCATCGGCGCGGTCGGAGCGCCGCACCATCTGACCTCGATGCTGCTCGACCAACTCGACGCCGCGCGCACGCGATTTCACGATGAATGGGTGTCGGCAAATCTCGTCAAATTTTTCGTCGACGGTAGTTCGGGCATGTATCCGCCACTCATCTACCGCGCCGCCGATTATCGAGCGCTGGTGCTCGAGCTCGACAAAAGGGGCTATCAGCTCATGTCGCACGCGGAGCGCCGCGACTCCGTCCACCTGGCGCTCGACGCCTACGAGGACGCCGAGCGCGTGAACGGCCCTCGGGAACGACGCCTGCGTATCGAGCACGACTTCGTGATCAGCGATGCCGACGCAGAGCGACAGGCTCGCCTTGGCGTGATCGCGGCAGTGCAGCCTGCCTTCTGTTGCAGCGATGTCGGCACCAGCTTCGACCCCAACGATCCGACGCCATCGGACCGCTGGCACACGTTGCTCGTGGACGGCGCAGAGCTCGCGCTGAGCAGCGATTGGCCGTGCATGTGGCCCCCGGATCCCTTCGTGAACATGCAACAGGCCATGACCCGACAAATCTGGCGCGCTCCGGACATCGCCGGCATCGAGACCGCGCCGTTCGATGGTGCGGGGCAGGCCGGCGCGGTACCGCAAGCCGGGAAGATCTACTATCCCGAGGAGCGGATCAGCGTGGGCCAAGCCGTGGATGGCTACACACGCGGCGCGGCCCGCGCCTCATACCTCGATCAATGGGTGGGTACTCTCACGAAAGGTCGATACGCGGACCTGGTGGTGCTCTCGCAGGACGTCTTCTCGGCCCCGGCGTCGAACATTGGCAAGACCCGCGCGCTCCTGACCATGGTAGGCGGCAAGATCGTATTCGACGCCGAGGGCCGCTGAGGCGCGCCCTATTGCCGGTCGTAAACCGATACGTTGTCGTACTTCGTTCCGCTGGCATCGGTCCCTGACTGCTTGAAGGTCAGAGTCTTGCCGTCCTTGGAGACCCGGCGTAGCCCGGTACCCACCTTGACGCCTCCTTTCAGCTGCACGCTGCTCGCGGTCCGCGCGCTGATCCGCTTGACCTTCACGGTGTCGAAGTCCGGATTCCCCGTCGCGGGATAGGGCTTTCCATTTTCCTTGAAGGTCAGGGTCGTCGTCGATTGCTTGCCGTCGGCACCGGTGGTCGTCACCGTCAAGGCGATGCCTGCGTCCGACTCGGCGTAGGTGCGAGTTTGGCTCTGAGGCGCGGGCCCCGGCGAGAACTTCGACTTCGCGACGTTCAAGTTCCAGGTGCCGATTTCCGGAGCTGCGGCTCCGGCAGCCGCGGCTGCTCCGATCGATAGCACGGCGGTAATCAGCAAGGCTCCCAATAGCTTCATTTTTGCACTCCCTAGGTTTTGTTCGCGGCAAAGCTTGCGCCCCCGCCGCGTGGAACGCAAACTTCTCCCCCGCGCCTGTGATTCGCGGGGAGCGCGCGTTAGCTCCTATTCGTTGCGGACATCGATCATGTTGTCGTCGGGGATACGGTCGATCAGCTTGTTGTATGGATCGATACCGGCGCGAGTGGGGCGTTCGTTGACCACGACAGTGAACGTCTGTCGCTCCTGGGTGATTTTCTCGCGCCGCATGTAAAGTGGCTGCTCCTCGTCCTTCAAGCCCTTGAAGACGCCGATGTCGATGTAGTCGGCGAGTGGGATGGACGTCTCGGCACCGTTGCCGTCGGCCTGCACCTTGCGCGCCTGGACCTCGAGCCGCACCTGGTAACGGCCATCCGGTAACCTCTTCGAGCTCGCCGACAGCGTCTTGTTGTCGTACAAAACGATCCGGTTGAATCCGTCGTCGATGAGGTATTGCAGCTCGGGCGGCGTCTGCGCCCGCAGCGCCTCGACCAGTTGGCGCGTGTCCGGATAGGGCTGGTCAACGGTTCCGGAGCGATCGACACCATCGGCTGCATCGACCTGGTTGGCGGCGTTCGCATAGCGGTACTGCGTCAGAAAGTCCTGCAGCGCGCGGTCGATCTGCTCCTCGCCGACATAGTCAGCGAGGGTGTACATGATCTGGCCACCCTTGTCGTACCAAACATAGGGCTCGCGCTGCACGAGAGCGAGCGGCGGCTCGTGGCGGACTTCCGCCGCCCGGCCGCGCAGATAGCGGTCGAGAAAGTAGCGCAGCACGCGGTGCATGTAGTCGCTGCCGTACTTGTGCTTCATGACCATGTAGGCGGAGTACTGGGCCAGCGTCTCCGACATCATGTTCGAGCCCTCGACCCGGCCGCCAACCAGCTGGTGCCCCCACCACTGATGTGCGAGCTCGTGGGCGGTGACGAAGTAAGTGAGATCGACATCCGTGGGCTTGCGCAGCCGTGTAATGAAGCCGATCGCCTCCGAAAACGGCACTGTGTTGGAGAAGGACTGCGCGAAGGTGCGATAGCGCGGGAACTCCATGATGCGGAACTGACGGAACTGATAGGGACTGAAGTGCGCCTGGAAATAATCGAGTCCGGCGCGCGCGCTCGCCAGCATGTCATCTACGTCGTAGCCGTGAGCCGGATCGTAGTAGATCTCGAGATTGACGGGGCCGCCCGGGTTGGCGTAAACCTCCTTGCGCTCCTCATAGCGGCCGGAGAGATAGGCGTAGAAATCAAGCATGTGAGTGGATCCCATGCTGTACTCGAAGAAATGTCGACCGTCCCGATGCCAGTCGCGCTGCAGATAACCCGGAGCGATCGCGATCTGATCGTCCGGCGTACTGACGACCGTGTGATAGGTGATCCAGTCGGAGTTCGGCGTAAACAAGTTGGCGCGCGACTCCACCGGATCGCCGCGGTGGGCCATTTCCTCGAGCGGGCCCAGATGTTGCTCGCGGCGCCGGCGGGGATCGTCCAGCTCGGCGTTCTGGTCGTAACCGAGGCCGGGGAAAAACTCCGTATCGAAGAAAGTGCCATTGTAGGCAAACTGCGCCAGCTCGTTGCCGTCCCGGAAGCCGCGCGTCACGTGCGAGACCGAGAACGTGAGAGTCATGACCCCGCCCGGCGCGAGCGGTTGCTCCAGAACATAGATCGCGTAGGCATCTCGCGGTGCACGGCTCTGCAGGTGGAACGGCCGGTCGAACTGCACATTCGACACCGCCTCGTGCTGGTCGGTGAGGTGGATCTGCGAGATCGGCTGCGCGCCCTTGTTCTGAAGCGTGTATCGTCCGGTGCCGTCGAAGGAGCGCTGCTCCGGGTAGATATTGATGCTGGCATCGACGGCCGTCACCTTTGGCTGCGGCAGACGCTCGTACCGCTTGAAGTCGCGCTCGTAGTCGGCCTGCAGGCGCCGACGGTCGTCCGCAGTGAGGTATTCATTGAGCACATGCGCGTTGTAGTAGTACCAGGCGCCGGAACCCGCGGCTATCAGCAGCAGGAACGCGCCAACCGGTGCCAGCCGCCGCGCCGCTCGCCGGGCGAGCGTGGTGCGTGCCCGCAGCGAGACCTCCGCGCCGCGCCGTGCGAAAGCAATCGAGACGACTCCCAGGAAGGCAAGAATGGCGGTCCAGTAGCAGGTCGCCCAGAACAGCGCGGGAACGAAGTGGCCGTAGGCGTTCATATCCGAATAAATGTACGGCGGCACTATGCCCGGCAGATAAAGCGTGTTTTCCCAGCCGAAATTGAACAAGATCGGCTGTAGCACGACGATGCCGATGACGATACCGTGGCCGATGAATTTGTTCGACACCATGGTCTGCACGAACAGGGCGAGCATGGCAATGCCGAGTACCTGCGGAAAAGTGACGAGGTACAACTCCTTGACGTACTGCAGTACCTCGTAGTGGTAATAACCCAAGACCGTCTGCATGAGCATGCCCACCAGCATGGTGAGAGTAAGCAGCAACAACTCGACGAATACGATCGCGGTTAGCTTGGACAGCCAGTCCGTCGTACCCGCAATCGGCAGCGCGTCGTGGATCCCGTCGAAGCGGTTGTCCCGCTCGCGCCAGATCAGTTCCGCAGCGTACAGGGCGGCCACAATGACGAAAAACAAAGTCGCCGAGCCTTCGACCGCCTGCACCATCAGGTAGGTCACAGGCCAGACATCGACGCCGGCGACGCGGCCGGCGAAATAGCCGTTATTCACCGCGAACGCCACCAACAGGCCGGCGATACCCCAAAAAGGAATCTCGCGCGTGATGATCCGGATGCGCACGCGGGTGAGCGACCAATATTGCGCCAAGGTCGTCGCGGTGCCGAAAATTTGCCGCACGCGCGGCAGTGTTGCGACCACCCGGGACCGCACCGGCCTTAATTCCTCCGCCTCTTGCTGGCGGGCCTTCGCCGCCCGCTTACCCTGCGCCTTGGCGGTCAACGCCTCCACGGACATCGGGAACTTAGCCCACACGCCGGTGAGCGCTGCGACGCCCACGAGAGTCCAGAGCAGCCGGTTGTAGAGAAATACGCCGGGCGAGTAACCGGAGAAGTTCCACGGCAGCAGCTGGCTATTTTTCTCGACGACGCTCCAGTACCGGGTCAATCGGTCCACCATTAGCAAACCGATCGGGTCGAGGATGCCGGACCAAAAGTGCTCGAGCGAGCGCGTGGCCGAGAACGCCGTGATACCGATGACGTACAGCATGAAGAGCGCGACGCCTTGCAGGTATACGACGAGGATCTTGCGCGACAGCGCGGCGACGGCGAAGAACAGCGAGCCGATGTAGAAGATTTGAATGACGACGATCGACAGGAAAGGCTGCAAATACCACCATGCATGGTTGGGTGCGATCCGTGCATGATCCGCCCACGGCGCGAGGGTACCGAGGTAGGTGCCGACGATCAGACCGGAGAAAGCAAATACGGTCGTCACGAAAGAGCCGGCCCAGCGCCCGCCGAGGTAGGCGAACTTGGAAATCGGCTTGGTAAACAAGATTTGGTAAGTGTCGCGCTGAAAGTCGCGCAGTATTGAAGTACCGAAGATGGCTGCGATGATGATGATACCGAACAGAAGCGCGTAGGCGTCCTGAAGGGAATTGGCCCACGGGCCGTTCAGAAAGATCTTGCCATTGGTATTGGCCACCGGACCGAAGCTCTCCGATGCGACGCAAAAAAAAGAAAAGGCCACCCAGATCAAAAAGTAAACGTAAGTCGACAGGCTTTTAGCCCGAAAGCGTAGTTCGAACGAGAAGAACTCCCAGAGCATCGACATGGCGGTCTTCCTTCGTCCTGCTAATGTTGGTTCTTGTTATTACGGGACAAATTCAAAAAATAAACGTCCTCGAGCCCCGCGGGCACGGCGCGAAAGGCCGCCCCTGGAGAGGATGCCGCAAATACGCGGATCTCGTGCTGCCCGGCCACGAGATGGGTGCTCACGATCTGAACCTCCGACTCGAGGCTCTGCAGTTCATCATCTGTCGCTACGATCCGCGACCACATCTGTCCGTCGAGAGCGGTAAGCGCCTCCGCCGGAGAACCCTCCAGCAGTACTTCCCCTGCGGCAATGATCGCCATGCGCGAGCACAATTCGCGCACGTCATCGACGATATGGGTCGAGAGGATGACGGTGATATCGCGGCCAATGGAGGCGAGCAGATTCAGGAAGCGGTGACGCTCGGCGGGGTCGAGGCCGGCGGTCGGCTCGTCGACGATGATCAAACGCGGGTTGGCAAGCAGCGCCTGTGCAATGCCGAAGCGCTGCTTCATGCCCCCCGAAAAAGTGGACAGAGCCTTCTTGCGCACCTGCCAGAGGTTCGTCTGCTGCAACAAGGCCTCGACCATCTCCTTCCGCTCGGCAGCGACGGTAACGCCCTTCAGAATGGCGAGATGGTTCAGCATGTCGGCTGCAGACAGCTTTGGATATACCCCAAATTCCTGCGGCAGATAGCCGAGGATCTTCCGCACGGCGTCTTTCTGGGTCAGCACGTTGACGCCGTCCAGGTCGATGCTGCCCTCGTCCGGATCCTGCAAAGTCGCGATGGTCCGCATGAGCGAACTCTTGCCCGCACCATTCGGTCCAAGGAGACCGAACATGTTGTTGCCGATGGTCAGAGACAAATGCTTCAGGGCAACAACCCCGTTCGGATAGGTTTTAGACAAGCCCCTGATCGTAAGTGCCATTCAAATCCCCGTTGGTTGGCGCGACGCTCCAGTCAACTCAATGTATCAAGTTATGGGTCGGAACGCGCTAAGACCCAAACACCCCGCGCAGGGCCCGCGGAGTGCTGTGCCGCGGGTCGGAGCCATGCCGCGGGTCAGAGCCGTGCTGCGGGTCGGTGTGTTCCCGCGTCACCGCGCGATACTCGCGGCAACAGCGGCCTCATACCAACTCCAGGACTCGGTCGCCCGCGCGCGCTCGACGAGGTACACCCGACGCGAGAATGAGGATGCTCCTTCTACCGGGCATAGACGGCGTGAAGCGATCAGCGGACCCGCTATCCGCGAGGGGAGGTAGCCTTTCGAGTCGGTTCGCAACAGGTACTCGAGCGCCCAATCAGAGGCGGCGATCGTGACGGGCGATGCTCGCGCCTCGGGGAACGCTTGGGCGTGCTGGCGTCGGAACTCGTCGCCGTGGTCAACATAGACGTAGGTCGAATCGAGCGTGGGCGATCGATCGATACTCGCGGAGACCAGGATGAGCTCGTCCTCGAACAGCACCCGGCTGGTGCACTCCTCTCCGGCATGCGGTACGTAGCAAAACGCTATGTCGATCAATTCCATCTCGAGCCAGCGTTGCAACTGTGGCTGCTCGCCCGGCCACATTGCCGTGGCGATTCGAGGCGCATTTGCGCGCACATGATCGAGAAAGCGGCTCCCAACGTTCCACCAGAGGTCAAATTCGAGACCGGCGTTGCAAACGCCCTCCACCCCGGGGGGCAGCGCGATCTCGTAGCGCGCCTGGCACCAAACCTGAGTGATGAGTTCGGCATAGCGTTGGAATTTGAACCCTGCAGAGGTCAAAGCGGCGCCGGATTTACGGCGGTGAAGCAGCTTCTGGCCGAGCTTTTCCTCAAGGGCGCTGATTCGAGCGGTCACGGTCGAGGGCGTGACGTGCAGATGGCGGGCGGCCGACACCAGGCTTTGAGTTCTGATCACCTCGAGAAAAGTACGGAGTTCTTCGAGATCCATGATTCGATAATACCGAATTAAATGGTAAAAATATTTCGCTTTTCGCCATGAAGAGAGTCTGGCAGCGTAGTGGCCCCTGCGATGCGGAGGTCCAATGCAGTTCAACAACTTCCTAGCGGCTTACTATCGGGACACGAGCTACGGCGGCGATCGCCTCTATGCCGACATGCTCGCGCAGGCAAAGCTGGTCGACCGGCTGGGGTTTCGGGGCGTCACCATCCCTGAGCACCATTTGATCAACATCCTTTTAATCCCTGATCCTCTGCAGTTCGCAGTCAAAGTCGCGTCGATCACCGAGCATCTGGAAATCGTCACGTCGGTCTGTCAGTTGCCGTTGCATGACATGCGCATTTTCGCGGGCCAGGTCATCCAAGCAGATATCCTCTGCGACGGCCGGCTCGTACTCGGCGTGGGCCGTGGTGCGTTCGCGTACGAACTCGCGCGAATGGGAAAGCCAATCGAGGACTCGCGCGAGCGTTTCGACGAGTCGCTGGATGTACTGATGGCTCTTCTGGCGCGCGAAGAAGTCGCCTGGGAGGGGAAGTACTATCGATTTGCGCCGATCACAGTGATGCCGCGGCCGCGCGCCGCCGGTTCGCCGTCCATCATGATCGCCGCGCTCGCGCCCGAGTCGATCGAGGCTTCGGCGCGGCGCGGATTCCACATTCAGACGACGCCGCTCAATGCGAGCATCGGCAAGATGCGCGAGCAAGTCGACGCGTTCAAGCGCGGCAGAGCCGCCTGTGGTGAAGCCGGCCGCGATCTGCGCCTGGCGGTTATGCGCGTGTGCTGTGTTGCGAAAGACGACGCTGATGCACGTCGCAAACTCGACCTTGCCTATGACTATTATGGCCGGTTCCAAAATGTGTTCACGGGCCCCGGCATCGTCGAGCACGGCGCAATCAGGGCGCTGCCGCTCAAACAGACCAAAGAGGAACTGCGCGAAAGTCTGCTGATCTGCACCGCATCCGAGATGATCGAGCGTCTGAAAGCCTACGAAGATCTCGGCGTGAACGAGCTCATCATGAATTGCAATATTGGACAGAGCAACCCGGGATCGCTCGAGGCGCTCGAACGATTCGCGGCAGACGTGATGCCTTACTTCCCGACAGCAACGCCGCGCAGCCCGATCATGCAGGCGGCCGGAACCTGACGGCGGAGCGCGGCGAGGTCGTTGGGGGGCCACATCATGTGCGTACGGCCCCGCCGCGGCGTTTCATGCTGCTCTAGGATGCATGATGACTTTGGTCCACCCTGCGTCCCGGTCATCGAAATGTTGATAGGCGTCCGGCGCCTCGTCCAAGGAAATTTCATGGGAGACGATCATCGAGGGGTTGGCCTTGCCATGATGAATCAAATCCATGAGGCGGCGGTTATAAGCCTTTACATTGCACTGCCCTGTTCCCATGCGCTGGCCCTTGAACCAAAACTTTCCGAAATCGAACGCGATTTGTCCCACCTTAGCGAGCTTGTCGTGCGCGTGTGGGTCCTTCGGCACATAGACGCCGATGATCCCCAATGTCCCAGTGGCTTTCACGGCATCCACCAGGGAGTTCATCACGAGGTTCGGAACTTCCTTGCCGTGCGAGTTATGGCACTGATAGCCCACGCACTCCGCACCGCAATCGGCGCCAAGTCCGCCCGTGAGCTCGCGGATCCGATCACCAACATCGCCGTCCTTGGTGTTAAAGGTGGTTGCGCCGATTTGATTGGCCAGCTTGAGCCGGTCCTCCTCGCCGTCGATCACGAAGATCTGACTCGCCCCTTGGATACGGGCCGACATCGCTGCCATGAGACCGACAGGCCCGGCGCCGTAGATGACAATCGACTCACCCGGCTTTAAATCCGCTAAACGCGTCGCGTGCCATCCGGTGGGGAAGATGTCCGCCAACATGACGTAGTCGCGTTCTTTCTCGCTCGCATCATCGGGAAGCTTCAAGCAATTGAAATCCGCGAACGGCACGCGCAGATATTCCGCCTGCCCGCCGGAATAAGGCCCCATCCCCGCAAATCCATAAGCCGCGCCCGCCATTCCCGGCATTACAGACGGATCCGCACAGGTGAGACAATACCCCGAGAGCCCGCGCTCGCAATTCGCGCAGAAGCCGCAGCCGATATTGAAGGGAAGCACCACCTTATCACCCTTCTTGATCGTTTCGACCGCCTTACCGACCTCCGCCACGACGCCTAGATTCTCGTGACCGAGGATCTTGCCTTTCTCTACGTCGGTGCGGCCCTCATACATGTGCAAATCCGAGCCACAAATGTTGGTAGTGGTCAATTCGATGACCACGTCGGTGAGCCTTTCGAGTTTGGCGTCGGGCACCTTATCGACTGAGACCTTCTTGGGGCCGTGATAAACAAGCGCTTTCATATGAACCTCATTGAATGGAATTGCGGGGATCGACGTACCGTACTTGGATCGTTGCGTGACCGCTGTCCGGGCCGAGCGATCTCTTCGCGTGAGAATTCGCCTAACGCTGACCGGACTGCGTGTGAGTCAACGACCTTTGCAAAGGAGCGGCGAGGCAGGAATGCCCGCCTCGCCGAGTGACTCAACTAGCCTTTCGAGTGTTCTCCACCCTTGCGCCCGGCCTCACTCGCGCGCACAAGGCTGGTGCCGGTGGCGATCCGAGGTCGTCTCGCAGTGATACAGAGTCATTCCTGCGCGCGCTCATCAGGCAAGTCCCACGTGAACAGGCGATTTACACTGATAGTGGGGCGCACCGCCCGGTTTACGCTCCCTATACCAGTAATTTCAAGGGGAACCGCCATGGCCACACGCAAGAAAAGCTCGCCGCAAGATGCGATATCGCTCCTCAAAGCCGATCATCGGCAAGTCGAGGGGTGGTTCTCCGAATTTGAAGGCGCTCGGAGTTCTTCGAAGAAGCAGCAGCTCGCCTCGAGGATCTGCGAGGCGCTCACTATTCATACGACGATTGAAGAAGAGATCTTCTACCCTGCGTTCTTGCAGGCGACGGGGGACAAGGATATCCATCACGAGGCGGTGGTGGAGCACGATGGCGCTAAGAAGCTGATCGCCGAGATCCAGGGCATGTCACCCGAGAACGATTACTTCGATGCCAAGGTGACGGTGCTCTCTGAGATGATCAAGCATCACGTCAAGGAAGAAGAAAAGCCGGGCGGCATGTTCGCCGAAGCAAAGAAGTCCGAGATGGATCTTGCGGCGCTCGGCGAGATGCTGCTCGCCCGTAAGCGCGAGATGCAATCACGCTCCAAGGCGGCTTGACGGAGGTCCCCCATGGCTACCCGACGTAAGAGCAGCGCAAGCCGCAAGGTGAAACGCGCCATGCACGAGCTAAAGCATGGAACCCTTAAAAGTGGCCGCTCCGGCAAGAAGGTGAAGAGCCGCAAACAGGCCATCGCCATTGGCCTTTCGGAGGCAAGACGGTCCGGTGCCCACGTTCCGCCCAAGAAGAAGAGCGCACGCAAGAAGTAACCCGAGACCGCTCAAGAGGGTGGTTCGAAGGGCTGGAGCGGCGATGATGTCCAAATTGCGGAACGATGCCCCGCAATGCGACTTATCCGCCGAATCGGCTCGCGAATAACTATAAGAAAAATAAGGATTTATTGGTGGCAAATTGTTTATTGGTGACCAATTGAAGGAAGGACACGATCCTGCGAATTTGAAGTCGTAAAGTTCTCTTCGATATGGATCACGCGAGGCGACGGCCCACTCATTGCCGGGTCGCCTCGACAAGCGCATGCTTATCGCCAGCATGGGGTACCCCGCAACAAAATGAGAACCGAAGAGTGTCCATGACTCGTTGGGCCCGGTTCCGCTCGAACGACGGCCGCGTCGGCTTCGGGGTGCACGATGACGACCGGATCGTGGAATACGGTGGTGACCTCTTCGGATCCCCGCGACCGACAGGGACAACGATAGGGCGCGGCACATTCACGTTGCTGAGTCCGTGTACGCCTTCGAAGGTGGTTGCGTTGTGGAACAACTTCCACGCGTTGGGTGCCAAACTCGGCAAGGCGGCTCCCGCATACCCCTTGTTTCTCCTCAAACCGAGCACATCGGTCATCGGCCCCGCCGAACCGATCGAGCGGCCGATGGGCTACACCGGCAAGATTGCATACGAGGGAGAGCTGGGCATCGTCATCGGGCGCGGCTGCAAGAACGTCAAGGTCAGCGAGGCACCCGACTATATCTTCGGATACACGTGCGTCAACGACGTCACGGCGGCAGAGGTGCTCAATGACAACGCCGACTTTGCGCAGTGGTGCCGTTCCAAAGGTTTCGACACGTTCTGCTGCTTAGGTCCGGTCATCACGACCGAGCTCGATTGGTCGCGGGCGTCCGTCACCACCCGGGTCGACGGGGTCGAGCGCCAGAACTATCCACTTTCGGACATGATCATCTCACCCGCCGAGCAGGTGAGCCGGATATCTCACGACATGACGCTCTTGCCCGGCGATGTGATCGCTTGCGGAACCTCTCTGGGCGTTGGATCGATCAAAGATGGCTGCACCGTCGAGGTCGCTATCGAGGGAATAGGTTCCTTGGCGAACCGCCTAGGTGCCACCGGCTCCGGCTAGTCACCTGAGAAAAGGCGCTGAGTCGTGTTCACTTCTTGCGCCGCCTGACACCATCCTTCTGTTTGTCGTCGACCTTGACGGTCAGCGCGGACGCGCCACGCCTCCTGACTTGCAGCACCTCGCTGCCGAGTGTGAGCTCATCCCCAAGGTCAAGTCGCGTCGGTCCAGAAATCCGGGCGCCCTTCACGTGTGTGCCGTTCGTGCTCTCAAGATCTTCGATCGTGGCTCTTCCCGAGATGACCGTAATTCGTGCGTGATGCCTCGAAACGGTACTGGCGTCGATCACGAGCGCGCATGCATCGTCGCGCCCGGCCAGGTGCACGCCGTCGGTGAGGGGCAAGGATTGCTTCTTCCAAACGAGCTCTATCGCGGCCATGGGGACGGCGGCGGACGGAACGCAGCTCACATCGGCGCAGAAAGCATATCCCGTCTTATAGGCGGTTCGAATAGCGCGCGGGTCGCGGGGCGAGTCGCCGAGCGCTGCGCGCAGCTTCGATACCAGGCGCGTGAGGCTCGTGCGCGCGACGAAAACCTGCGGCCATAGAAGCTCATCGAGCTCGTTATTGGTGACGACCGCGGGGCGGCGCCGGATCAAGGCCTCGAGCAATTCGTACACCTTAGGCTCCAGGGGTACGATTTTGCCCCGCCGCTCGAGCTGTCGTGCGGACAAGTCGAGTACGCAGTCGGCGAACCTCATCCTCATAACTGTCAATCACAGCACTTCCGGGAAGGCCTATCAATCACCCCGCCTTACCGGGCGCAAACAAAGGGTACACCCTTGAGCCGAGGAAAAGCTCTCCAGGCACGAGCAGGTCTTTCCAGGCGCTTGTTGAAAGAGGATCCGAGCGTATCCCTTCGCCCGGATCCCTTTCCCAACTTATCGAGCCGCGACAAGCGGCTGCGCGCGTCCGCCGGTCTTGATTTTGTAGTACGCCGTGAGCTGCGACAGGTTCAGTTTCTCGATCGCGGCGCCCTCCGCCTTCTTGGCGCAGGCGCTCTCGGCTTCCCGCAGCGCGGGATCGGTTTCAGAGCAGACACGCCGGGCTGCCGCATGAATCCGACCGTACAACGCCTGCACGCCCTCTGGCGTTTCCACATTCAGATCCTGAAACTTCACCCTTTCCGAGCGAACCTCTTCGTCGGCAAATGCATTGGAAGCGCCCCACACCCAGGCGAGCGAGATTGCGGTCGCGAGAGCGAGCGGGATACGAGTTTTGATGTTCGAGTTCATGATGATCTCCTTGAGTCAGGTCGATTGGTAACTTTGATCCGGCTTCGGAGTTGGCTTCGCCAATTCCTCAGGCCTCGGGTGCAACGTTACGGATCGAGGATCGGGAGATCCTTACGGAGTTCGGACGAAGTTGTGATTGTTCGCTCAACGGGGGTCCGGGATGCGACCGGCACCGATCCCATTTGAAGTATTGGTCCGCCAAGCGCATGCTTTCGCGAGCCACCAGGGCGCGCATGGCAGATCCGATGACCGCAGAAGATAACCACCGCGTACCCCTGTCTACCGAGCTCTCGACCGGTAAGACTGAATTCGATCCGCAGCTCTCAGCGTGGTCCACCAGCGGCACTGCCCGGGTGGCGATCGGCCAATTGATCGGCGGCCGTTACCGCATCGAGCGTGAGCTCGGCGAGGGCGGCATGGGGGTCGTGTACCTTGCTACCGACGAGCAGGTCCCCGGCGAGAGATTCGCCATCAAGGTTCTGAAAGAGGAGCTGCATCCCCAGGCGCTCGCGCTGCTGCGCGAGGAGGTTCGCAAGACGCGCAAGCTCAGCCATCAGAACATCGTGGACGTGCATTCGGTGAACATCGACGGCCAGCGCCTCTACGTACTGATGGAGTACCTCGAGGGGAAGAGTCTGGACGCGCTGCTCGATGAGGAGTTTGGCCGCGGCATGCCCTTCAGTCACGCGTGGCCGATCATCGAGGATGTGGGTGCGGCATTGAGCAATGCGCACGACCACAACGTGATCCACAGCGACTTGAAGCCCGCGAACGTGTTCGTGACCACCTCGGGGAAGACCAAACTGCTCGATTTCGGCATTGCGCGGCTATCGCGTGGTCCATTGCTGCATGCCCGCTCCGCGCCGCGCGCGCTCACCCCCGCCTACGCCAGCGCAGAGATGCTCGAGGGAAAGGAAGCCGACCGGCGCGATGACATTTACTCCTTCGCCTGCGTGATCTACGAGATGCTGAGCGGGGACCGCCCGTTCGGAGGGCTAGATGCGTACGAGGCTCGGAAAGCAGGTGCCCAAGTGGCGCCGCTTCAGGGACTGTCGAAGGAACAGAACACTGCGCTCGCAAAAGCGCTGCTCTTCGAGCGCAAGGGCCGAACCGCGTCGGTGGAGGAACTCCTTGCGGGCCTCTTTGCCAATAGGAGACTCCGCAGTCACTCGAGCGTTCCGCGCTGGGCCGTGTCCATAGGCGCGGTGGCCCTGGTGGGGGCCGCTGCTTTCTTCTGGTGGCGCGGCGCAGTGAATCCCGTCACGCCCTCGATCGCCGTACTGCCGTTCGTCGATCTGAGCGCCGGTAAGACAGAGCAGCCCTTCTGCGACGGCGTAGCCGAGGAACTCTCCAATTGGCTTGCGCAGATCCCAATGTTGCGGGTCGTTGCGCGCAGCTCGGCGTTCGCCTTTCGCGACCATCAGACTGACGTGCGCGAGATCGGCCGCCAGCTTGGCACGACGCACGTGCTCGAAGGCTCGCTGCGGCGCGCAGGGAATGTCACGCGTGTCAGCGTCCAACTCATCGCCACCCGCGACGGCTACAATGTATGGTCCGGCTCCTACGATACCGCGGGAACCAATGTCATCCAGTTGCAGGAAGAGGTGGCACGGGCGGTCGCGAGTAATCTCGAGCTGCGGTTGACGGGCGCGGCAATTGCAAGTCTCAGCGAACGGCGCAGCTCGAATGCGCAGGCCTACGCGACATACCTCATTGCCCGTTATCATCAGCAGCAGCGGACCAAGCAGGATAATGAGCGCGCCATCGAGCTCTACCGGGAAGCCATCAATCTCGATCCAGGCTTCGCGCTCGCGCAAATCGGGCTCGCCTACGCGTATCTCAATCAGCGGTATTTCAACGATCGCCCCATCGCGGAGATCGCGCGTGACGCCACGCCGCTTCTGGAACGGGCCGCGCAGGAGGCGCCGCGGCTCGCCGACCTGTATGTGGTGCGGGGCGCCCTCGAGACCGAGCTGCTGCTGCACGATGAGGCGCTCCGTGACCTGCATCACGCCGACACGCTCAATCCCAATTCGCGCGAGGCAGCCTCCGAGCTCGGGTTCTATTATCTCGTCAACGGTCAGCCGCGCGATGCGCTGCGCTACTACAGTCAGGCCGCCGAGCTCGATCCACTGGACTACAACCTCGCAGCGCAACGGTGCGCTGCGCTCGCAGACCTCGGCCAATATGACGGCGCAGCGGCGGCCTGCACCCGCTCGCGCAGCCTCAATCCGCAGTCCGCTTGGTCCTATAGCGTGTCGAGCGATCTCGAAGAGGCGCGCGGCCGGCTGGTCGAGGCGTTGCGCTGGAATAGCGCCGCTCTGGAGCGCTCACCCGACGCCGAGGACGTGTATGCGCAGCGCTGCAACTGGTTGCTGAGCCTCGGTCTTCCAGAACGGGCACGCGAGAGCTACGACACGGCAGTGATCGCGACGGGTAATGCGAATCCCAGCCCCTGGCTCAGCTGGGCCGGGCTCGTCACGGCATACGCCGACGGCGGGCTCGAGGCGATGCACCGGCGGATTGCTTCGCAGCGCCTCGCCGAGGCGAGCGACCCCGGTGTGCTGTTCGAGCTGGCAAACGTGGAGCTGCTCGCGGGCGAGCCCCAGGCCGCGCGCGCATTCGCGGACCGGGCACTTGCCTCGCCCGAGCTCAAGCCCGATGACCTGGCGAGTCCGTGGCGGGCGCGCACCGGGCGCGCCTACCTTCTGATCGCGGCGGCGGCGCACCAGGCGACCGGCGATGCGGCGGGAGCGGCGCAACAGTTGACCGCGCTCACGGCGCTGCTCGATCGGTTGACTGCGGCGGGCATGCGCCGCCACGGTGTGTATGAGCTGCAGGCGCAGGTGGCTGCTTTGCGCGGGGACGCAGATGGGGCGTTGCGCGCGCTGCAGCGCGCCGCAGACCAGGGCTGGCGCGAGGTATGGCTCGCGGAACGCGAGCCATATTTCACCATCTTGCGTCCGCGCGCCGACTTCCGCGCGCTACTGGAACGCGTCCGCACCGACAACGAAGCAAACATCAAAACACTTGCGCCGGAGGCGGCGGCAACGCCAGCGCCGAAATCGTGAGAGCGGACCTCAGGGGTCAGTGCGGAGGCCAGTTACTGCTCGTGCCACCCGCGCCGCCCGTGAAATTAAACGAGTTGATCGCCTGCAGCAGGCGCTCCTGGATCACGGCGATCTCGACCAGATGCACGGTGGGCAGTTCGCCCTCGTATTCGGGTGGGACCTTGGTCCCATCCGGCCAATTCTGGGCGATGAGAAATTTCCCGATCCGATCGCCCAGTGAGCCGCCCGGAGCGGCAGGAGGAGGCGCGCCGACCAACCCGACCGTGAGCAGCACGTTCACGAACGTTGCAAAGTCGGTAACGGCACTACTCTGCGTTTGTCCGGCCGTCGGCCAAAGGCGGTGCGGGTCAGGCCAACTATCAACTGCAGGCGGCGGGGCCGGGTCCTTGATTTTTGTCGGGTCACCAATGAAGGCCGCCGTGAAATCCGCCATGAACTTGGTGCGAAGCTTCTTCGTTCGAGTCTCTTTTTTGATGTTCATCGCCCACCCCTTATTTCTTGTTACTCCCTTTTCGTTTTGCCGGCTTTTGCGATTGACTGTACGCGCAGTTGGTTCAGACTGCCACTGACGGACTCACTCCAACAAAAACGTATGCACACCCAGTCTCCCGCTCCCCTCGCGTGTTGCACTGCGTTAGTCATCATGACCGTACCTCTGATGGCGCAGGCTGCCAGCAAGAATCTGGTGCTGACGGATGCCGAGCCGCAGTACGCGAACAAACTGTGCTGGGCCGCGGCTGACGTGCTCGCCGTCAACAACTTCTACCCGCATTGTCCGGCACCTGCCTCCATGCCGACGGCCAATCCCGCGCTCTTCCCTACGAGCCAGGCACTGGAAGCGGCTTATAACTGGTGGACCGTGTCGGGACACGCCGACTCGCTCAGCTCATACCTGTCCAAATGCGAGACCACGATTGGGATCTGCAATAACTGGGGCGTCTCACCGCTGCACGGACTCACCTTCAAATCGGGCACCGGCCCCGTGGGTCTCGATTGGAGCACCATGACGCAGCAGATCGACGCGGGTCGTCCGGTGCTGTTCATGTGGAATTATCCCTCGGATGGCACGAGCGAGAGCTCTCCCGTGGGTCTTCATGAACTCGTCGTGATCGGTTACTCGGATGACAGCGGCACCCAGCAGCTGCAGATCTGGGATCCCTGGCCCGTACCGGATTCGCTGCCATCCGAGGTTCCGGCGTGCGGCCCGGCGAGCGGCGTACAGGTCACCCAGAAGCACAGTCAGCCCATCGATTTCGCTACTTACAGTAACCCCGTGAGCGACATGGGTGTCATGGCCGTGCATGCGGATGACCAGTGGGACCTCGCCATAAGCGCGGTCCCGGATGCCCCCGTTCTCACCGTTGACGGCGGCGCGCCGTCGCCGCCGCATGCATTTCCGCCGCCGTTCAAGAGACTTCCGCACCCGCCGCTTGGGGCGCTGCACCAAGTGAGCTTTGCCGAGGCACTGGATGCGGCGCTGCCTCAGAGTCGGCGGCTCGATCTGCAGGTACCCGGCACCGCGCGACGCTCGCTCGGTGTTCCTTTTCCTATCGTGGGGCTTGGCTTCCGGCAACTCCTCGGCGCGGTCGGCGATCCCACCGTGCTCCTCGCCGGCAGCACCTCGGCGATCCTGTTTCCCGTGGAGTCGCAGGGTGAGGTCGTCGACGCCTTCCTGCTGCTTTTCATCGCGGACCGCTGGCAGCGCGGAGGCTATGCCAACGTTGAGATCACCCGACGGCTCGTGGATGTGCGGGCAGGCTACGCCGCCCAGCAGCACCTGCCGCTGCGCAGCTTCTACATGGTGTCAGTGCCGGGCGAGGTCGCGTTCTTCGCGGCCTACGGCAAAGGCAAGAAGGCGGTCCTCATCCCGGCTTCGACGGATCCTACGATCGATGCGGTCGCCGGCGAGGGAGTGCCCGCCCAGAAGCAGCTCAGCAAACTGATAGACGCTATTCGGGGCGACCTGCGACGCTGGCCGGCTCGCGGCCGCAACACGCTCCATCCCCGGCCGTGAGGTTTCCGACGCAGTCGAGTCATTGGCTCTTTTGCCTTTTCATCACTTCAAGCCTCACCGATGTCTTCATTCCATACCTCGGGATGCGCCTCGATGTATGTCGTGAGTAGCTGGACGCACTCCGCTGAGTCGAGGTCGATGACTTTCACGCCTCGTTCCCGTAGCCAATCGATTCCGCCTTGAAACGTGCGGGATTCGCCAACCACCACGGTGCCGATTCGAAATTGAACGATCAGCCCGCTGCAGTACCAGCATGGCGCCAGCGTCGTGGCCATGATGGTGTCCTGATATCGACGCTGTCTTCCTGCCTTGCGAAAGGCGTCGGTCTCGCCGTGGACAGACGGATCGTTCTCCTGAATCCGACGATTGCGCCCTCGTCCGAGCAATTCGCCGTGATTGTTGAAGAGCGCGGCGCCAATCGGAATCCCGCCTTCCGACAAGCCCACACGAGCCTCCTCGATAGCGATGTCGAGCATTGTCCGGTATTTTGATTCTTCGCTCATCGCGAAAATGAGGCTCGCATGATCCCGGAATTATTCTGGCAGGAGATTTTGCCGCCCGACGCCGACACCGCCGGCGGATATCCCGCGCGCTTCGCAGACGGCCGCATCCTTCTCCTGCCGATTCGCCTTCTTCCCAATGGCAAACAGGCTCTGGCTTCGCTGATCATCAACCAGGCGAGTTTCACCGTGGTCGACGCGCTGGCCATGTCTCTCGCGCAACAGCTCACCCCTTTTGCTCCGGATATCATCGTCGGTCTGCCCACGCTCGGCCTCACCTTGGCCAGCGCCGTCGCCCAGAAGCTCGGTCACACACGTTACGTCCCGCTCGGCAATTCGGCCAAGTTCTGGTACAGCGCGGAGCTGTCGGTGCCGCTCTCTTCCGTCACGACGCCCGAGCAGCAGAAACGCTTGTTCATCGACCCACGTATGATACCGCTGCTGGCGGGCCGCCGCATCGCGCTCATCGATGACGTGATCAGCAGCGGCGTCTCGATGCTGGCGGGCATCGCGCTCTTGGAAATGTGTGGCGTGAAACCGGTCGCGCTGGGCGCCGCCATGCTGCAATCGGAGCGCTGGGAAGAGCGCCTCGCGGGTTGGGACATCTTTTCGGTGCTGCGCTCACCCGTTTTGGCCGTCGAGTGACCGTTGCGTTGGTCAGGGGCGACGTGCGATGAAGTCGATCTCCACCCGTGCACCGCGCGCCAGCGCAGTGACGCCGATACAGGTGCGCGCCGGCAGCCGGCCGGGATCGAAATAGCTCCGATACAGGCGATTGAAGGCCTCATAGTCCTGCTCGAAGTGTGTCAGGTACACGCCGGCGCGAACGACATCGCGCAAGCCCAGACCGATTCCCGCGAGCACGCGGCACAAATTGTCGATGACCAGGTGAGTCTGCGCTTCGATGCCTTCGGGAATGGCGGCTTGCGGATTCCCAGGATATGTCGGCATCTGGCCGGTGACGAACACCCAGCCATCGACCTCGGTCGCGTGCGAGAACGGCGCGACCGGTTCCGGCGCGCCGGCGATCATATGAAAGAGAACGGAATTCATCGGCCACCCCGAGCTTTTTCCGCGGGAAAAATCCCGCGGGGAATCCGCACGTGGATTCCTTGCCGCTGATCGACGACTTGCGTGACGGCGAAATCGGCGGCGACGCTCATCAAGGAATACGCGTCATCCTTCGAAAGCTGCCGATGCTCCGTGAGCAGTGTCAGCATATCGAGTGCGGCCATGCGCATGGCGACATTGAGATCCTCATTGAAGCCATGGACGATCCAATAGTTGGGCGTTTCCAGCAGCGGCGAGGGGAAGCTGAAATCGCGTCGCAATACGATCTGAAAGAGGACATCGAGCGAGGATTCGATCGCGGTACCCGATAATTCGCCGTCGCCCTGGGAAATGTGAGGATCGCCGACGGAGAACAAGGCACCGTCCACCTGCACGGGGTAGTACATGGTGGCTCCCGCGCCGATGCGCCAGTTATCGATGTTACCGCCGTGTTTCCCGGGCGGCACCGTGCTGATGCGGCCGTGCTCATCCGGGGCGACGCCGGCCACTCCTAGATGCGGCCGTACGGGAATGCGCAGACCCTCGAGGGTCGCCTGTCGATCGCAGTCCGGACACCGGGTGATCGTTCCCGGAACGGTGTATTTTCCCGGAAAATCGTAGGCGTAAAGCGCCTCTGCGGTATTGCCGCCTTGGTTGATTCGATAGATCGTCACACGTTCCTTGCGGCCGAGCTCCTGGTAGAGGTAACCCCAGTGTGCAGCGAGGTTGGAGCCGTAACCACACCGCGGCGTCATGTTCAGATAGCGTACTTCCAGCATGTCGCCAGGCCGGGCATTTTCCACATGAATCGGGCCGGTCAAGATGTGGGGGCCGGGATAGCGCTCTTTTTCTGGAATGCCGCGGTAAAGGGCTTCTATCGCGGGATCGAACATCAAATCGGGGTCGTCCCCGGCATGAGGGCTGATCGTCTCCGCCTGGATCAGGTCGCCGCTGCGGACGTTCAAGACCGGCGCGAGCGATGCGTCGAAGTAACCCCAGTGGCAAGTACTCGGAGTCGCTCGAAGCGTATGCAAAGCGGAAGGACTGAGATCGTCCCGAGCCCTTGGATCATCATCGTGGAAGGGCATCTCGAACTCCTCGGTGTGCCGCAGGACTCGCAAAAATGGCCGTCAACAGCCAGTAAGACAGCGCAGAGACCGGAAATCCCAAGATCCAGCTGAGGTCGGCACCGCCGAGCGCGGTAGCGATCGGGCCATCATAGAGCGGAGACTTCATCGTCATCGCCGCGGCCGTCATGCCGGCCGCAACGGCGATGTAGCCGGACGGATTCACACCCCGCCAGCCCCAGTAACAGCCGGTCGCTCCCTGCCGACTATGAATCGCGCGGGAATCATATTTTCCACGGCGCAGATAACCGTCGCATATCCACACGCCCCCGAAAGGCCCAACCCACACGACCAGGAGTGCGATGAAATCGTTGAGCGCAGTCGAGAAGTCCTGAACGAACACGATGTAGAGGGTAATCGCCGTCGACACCAAGATGTCCAACATCGTCGCCGCATAACGATGAACCTTGAGTCCGATCGCCTGTAGCGTCAGTCCGGACGAATAATACGTGGGCACATTGTTGGCCAAAGACCCGCCGACCACCGCAAAGATATAGATGATGAATAGCCAGGGTGGCATGAACGGCTTCAAGCCGGCGACTGGATCCGACATGTCGCCGAGTGTTGCGCAGAAGGCGCCCATCATGGTCATCAGCAGAGACGGCAGGTAGCTCGCCCAGAAGACATGCCGGAAGATCGGCCTCGCCGGCATCGCCGAAGGTAGATACCGCACCCAGTCGGGACCGTTGAAGAGGAAGGAGAGCGGATTCGAGGCGATGACGGCTGCCGCCGTCAGAAAAGCGGCGGCGGCCGTCGTCGCCAGATGCGCGTGCGGCGCAGCGGCGTTCGCCCAATCGACCTTGCCGGCGGTGAAGGCGATCACGACGAGCAGCGCAACGCCCACCAGCGCGGCAAATATTCTTTGAAACCAGACCATGGTGGCGTGCCCGAGAACGGCAATGCCGCCGCACAGGATCAGCTGCAGCAGGACGGCCACGAGCTTGCCAGCACTGCCGGAGTCCTTCCAGCCCAGCACCTCGAACAGCGCGAGCAGGGCTTCGACGCCGAAGACCGTATTGATGACCTCGAAAGCGACCGAGGCAACCCAGGACAGCAGTGCATTCGGCAGATTCCCACGGATCCCGAAGGCCGCACGCGCGAGCGTACTCACAGGTAACCCGGCACGCACTGTGATGATCGATCCCCATGCCATGTACGCATAGGCGAGGCTACCGACGACGCACGCGGCCAGGGCGAGCCAAAGATTCAGGCCCAGCGTAACGGCAATCGCACCCAGAGCGAACGAAAACAGGTTCACGCTGGTCCCCACCCACAAGTGGTCCACCTGCCGCAATGACATGTTGCGTTCGGGCTCCGGAATGTGATCGAACCCGCGCACTTCGATTTCGAAGACTTCGTTACTGTTGAGGATTACCTCTTCGTCAGCGCTCATCGGAACTCCCCACCCGGCGCTCAGCGCTCTTTGAACCTGTAGGCCACCGAGATTCCGACCGTGCGCGGCTGGGAGATGATGGATTGGGCGCGATTGCCGAACAGAGCCGGGTCCTGGATGGGGGTGACACCCAAATTGTTGGTCAAGTTGTCGACGTAGAGCGTGCCAGTTTGCTCAACGCCGGGGGCGTCACGTAACCGCCGCCGAGCTCGGTCGGCGGCAGAGCGTTGACCCCCCCGCGGCGGAAGCCCTGCGACCACGTGGCATAGACGAGATTGGTCCCGTCGATCTGATAGGAGGTATTCACCTTCCACAGCGCCTTTCGCCACTCATTGCCGAGCGACTCGTTCGCGGCGTAGCCCGGGCCGTCGAACAGTAGGGCGTTCTGCTGCCCCTGCGAAATGGTTTGCTTGAACAAACGCGCGCCGCCGGTAAGGCTCCAAGCCGAGGTCAGATGGGCGGTGAACTCGCCGGACGCGGCCAGGTCCTGGAACTTGGTCTCGAAGGCATTGATGTAAGCCTCGTCCTTGTTGTAGGGGAGGCCGACCACATAATTGGGCTTGCCCGGTATATAGGACTCACCCAAGCCGCAGTACGACGGGGTCACGCCGTCGCCGGCGCTCTGTCCGTAGATCGGTGCGCACTTGCTGTAGTAGTCGTAATAACCGAGATAGTAATCGTTCTCCTCGATGTCGGTGGTTTCATACTTGTAGAACAAGCCGGCCAACCAGTCGAAGGTCCCACCGGTCTTCGACGCCAGCCGGAACTCCTGCGACAGCGGTTTATCGTCGACGGTTTCATTGCCCACCGCGAAGGCACGCGGATTCTGGCCATAGAAACTCTGATAGAAGGAGAAATTCATGTACTCCGCGGTTTCATCGACCACCGACAGATTGCTGTGGTGAGCCCAAGAGCTCGCTGAAGTCAACGTGGCGAAGCCCATGTCGTACTCGACGGTCAACGCCGCGAGATCGACCCGGTCGCGGGTTGCGTCGGTGCCATAGTCGGCATTGGACAAACGGTCCGCGGCCGCCGGCACGGTAGCGGGGTACAACTGCAAAAGCAGCGGCGGATTCTTGAACGATCCGCTCGGCTGAGTCAGGGGAGAGATCGGTTGGGTGTACGCCGCAGCGGAGGTGGCCACGTACGGAAACCCGCCGGCCGTATCCAACTGATAGTAGTACGACAGCTGCGCGTGGAGCTCATCGCTCGGCTTCCAGAGCACGGCGACTCGGGCGGAACGATACTGGTAGTCGTTGGTGTGGTCCTGCGCGTAGGTCTCGGGCGGACTGAACAGGTTGCCGGGCTGCGATGCGACCGGTACGCCCGAGGACCCAAGCACGTAGAGATTCGGCTGATTGATGAAGCCGGCATCGTACGACCCACCCGCATTCATGCGCACCGCCAAGGTGTCCGAAAGCGGTATGTTCAACATGCCGCTCACATCTTCGTTCGGCGTGCTGGTATGGGCGGTATCACTCACCCCCATTTGCACCTTGGCGTCAAAGGCCGCCGGATCGGGCGCGTTCTGCACAAAACGAATCGTGCCGCCGAGCGAGCCCGAACCGTACAGCGTGCCTTGGGGACCGCGCAGGATCTCGACACGGTCCAGATCCTGCAACCGCAAATTGACGAACAGCGAGGTGTCGTCGACGTAAGTGGCGACCGGCGCCACGATCGGCGTCGCGGCAGCCGGCAGCCATCCGGTCGAGTCGCTGTTCAAGCCGCGGATGATGAGGTTTGCACCCGCAACGCCGCTGAAGGGCCCCTTGTCGGTGTAATCGACGCCGGCCATGGTATGGGCGAGCTGGGCGACGTCTTCGATACCACCCTGCTCGAGGGCGATTCCCGAGACCGCTGTGATGCTGATCGGCAGATCCTGCGCCGAAACCGCGCGGTGCGAGGCCGTGACGACGATCTCTTGCAGACCCGAATCCTCGGTCGGCGCCGGTGCCGCGGCGCCGGGAGTGCCGTACAAAGCCGTGAGCACTGCCGCCGTCACGGCCGAGACACTACCCCGCAGTGGGAATCGGCCCGGTAGGTCGATCAAGGGGCGCCGCGCTCGTGGACATGCGTTCAAAGGGAACTCCTCGATCAGAGGTGGTCCGTGGCACGAGAAGGCTCTTTGCTAGTTTCGGGATTTCCCAGGCCAGGGAGACCATCCCGAGGACGCCTGAGCTTCCTCGACATTGTTCTCCCGGGCTTTTGTCCCGCCGTGTATCCTTGAATTCAAGGACTGCCTCTCTCGGACCAGTCGCTCGCCGCAGCGGGCCGGAACCCTAGACGCACATTTTATTTATGGCCGTGCAAATGCCGTGCCCGGTGCATCGTGCTTGCTACGAATGTTGGAATTTCCCGGAAAAGACTCGGAGACTCTGCGTTGCGTCACTGCGTCCTCGGGGCTTTTTTTCCGCCGCGAAGCGCGGCGGCCGCCCTACGAGCGAGCACCTGGTTAATTCGACGCCCTAAATTTGCGCGCTGCCCAGTTCGATATCCGTCGATTGAATGCGCTTGACGCCGCGTTTCTCCATTTCGCTCCACGCGGCAGCGACCGAGCCGTTGAGGTCGATGCCTCGGCACGCATCTTCGATGACATAAGTTTCGAAGGCCGCCTTGCGTGCATCGAGAGCGGTCCACGCAACGCAGAAATCCGTGGCCAATCCGCTCACGAATACCCTCTCGATGCCCCGCTCCTTCAGGTAGCCCTGCAGGCCTGTCGGGGTTTTTCGATCCGCTTCCTCAAACGCGGAGTAGCTGTCGACATCCCGGTGAAATCCCTTGCGAACGATCAATTCAGTCTGGGGAATATGCAAATCCTTGTCGAGCGCAGCATCTGGCGTTCCTTGCACGCAGTGATCCGGCCAGAGGACCTGTTTCCCGTAGCCAAGTTTGATCGTCTCGAATGGCTTCCTGCCGGGATGGCTCGACGCAAACGAAACATGTCCTGCGGGATGCCAATCTTGGGTCATGACGACGTTTTCAAACGCCGCTGCGATCTTGTTGATCACCGGCACCACATCCTCGCCATGCGGGACGGCGAGAGTACCCCCGGCCATGAAACAGCGTTGTACATCCACGATGATGAGCACACTGGTGGCGTCGGCTTTGATCTTGCCCGTCGGCGTCGACACCGGCCACACCCGGGTGGCGACACATAAAATCGCAGCTCCCGACAGAGTCCGCAATACAGCTCTGCGATTCTTCACAGCCCCAATATCTTTTTTTTCAAGCCATAATCCATGCAAACACCTTCCTGCCTGGCACGGTAGCCCGGAGACTATGAACATGACAGCGAGTCGGCACGTTCCTCCACCTCATCCCACGGTGATCGACCGGCAGGATTCCATCCTCTTGGTCATCGACCTTCAAGACGGGTTCTTGAACAAGCTGGGGCCGGAACGCAGGGAAGCAATCATCGATCATTGCCGCTTTATGGTCCAGGCAGCGGTGCACTTTGCCGTCCCCATCTTCGTCACGGTGGAAGATACTTCCAGAAATGGCACGACCGCCGAGCGAGTCTATAGTTGCATCGATCCCCGGGTGCCGCAACGAGACAAGCGGATTTTCGGCTTGTGCGGCCAAGATGACCTACGGAATGCGATTCTCGCGCAACCCAAGCGTACGGCCATTCTGATCGGAATGGAAACCGATGTCTGCGTACTTCATTCGGCGGTGGGTCTTTTGTCCGAAGGTTTCCGCACCGTCATCGTGAGCGATGCGACCGAGTCTCCCGGTCTCGCCCGCGATCAAGGCCTGGCACGCGCGCGATTCCTAGGAGCGGAACTCGTCTCCGCCCGGGGACTCTACTATGAATGGATGCGCTCGGTCGACGAGTTGAGCAAGGTCGAGAGCGGCGCTCGGATCGTGCCTCCGGCGGGCACCCTTCTGTAGGGGTTGCGGATGGCGCTTCCCCAGCTGCGCCATTGAGCGGCGCGCGTCACCCAGCGGTGAAAACGTGGTTTGCGACATCCAATGCCTCTTGGAATCCGGTCGCTTGGGCGCCCACTCCTATTCGAAAGTGCTCCGGAATACCGAAGCAGTCTCCCGGTGCCACTAACACACCTTCGCGCGCGAGCGCCTGGCATATCGGGCGCGAGTCTCGGCCATCGAGCAGCCACGGAAATGCGACCGTTCCGCCTTGCGGTGGAATCCATCCGAGCGTACCACGGTGGCGCTCCATGAATTCCTCCAACAACGCAAAGTTGGCCTGGGCGACCTCCCTCAGACGCGCAAGGACAGCTCCCGCGTGAGCCAGTGCGTGGGCCGCAATGGCCTCCGTCAAAGGCGAACTGGAGACCGTGAAGTAGCTTCGGAGGTTGATTAACTGCTCGCGCCGCTTAGAGTCTCGGTCAATAATCCATCCGAGTCGAAGGCCACTCAGCGAAAATGCTTTGGAAAAATCGCTGATAACGATGGCATTGGGAACTTTCGCCGCAGACGGAACGTCGGCTCTGAAATAGAGCGGGTGGTATACCTCATCGACGATTAGCGGAATCCCACGCTCGCTGAGCAATCCGGCCAACCGCTGGAGATCCACCTCCTCCATGACGGAGCCCGTGGGATTATGAGGCGTGTTGACTAGTACCAGTCGTGTGTTCCCATTGACCGCTGCGAGGATCTGATCCGCCGACTGCACGAACCCTGCCTTACGGTCCAGCGTGTAGCGCTGTACCCCCAACGCCCAAGCCTGGGCCATTACGGGCATCGCAGGAAATGCGGGGAACGGCAACACTATGGAAGCATCATGCTCGGCCACCATGCAAAGGAGCACCGACAACGCCTCCGACGCGCCGGTTGTAACGACTACCCAATCCGGGTCGACGCCGTAGAACAGACCGATGCGTTCCCGCAGCAACTTCGAACCTTGCGGGGGTGCATACGAGAGGCGGATGCTATCGAGTTCGTCTCGCCCCGCCTCGCCGCCGAGCGCGAGAAGCTGACCAAGCGTCCATGCTGGTCCGGTGCTGGATGCTAGGTTGAAGCGAATCGGCGGGGATGCGAACTCGTGCATCGCCAACCAGTGATCAAGAAGAAATGGAGGTAGCTTCACTTAGATGGACTCGTGGTTAGACACCTAAGTCATTGTGTATTGCCGACCGGACCCACTACAACAATTTCATTTTAAAATAAGTTCACGAATATATTCAGTGCCCAGAACTTTTCTGTATTCACTCCGGGCCACTCTGGCCTTGTTCTGACACTCGGTGCTACAGATTATTTTCTTGGCCACTGCTTCTAGCTCGATGCCTTTATCCAAAGCCGCCGCCGCGTTCTTGAAAGTGATCCAGAGATATATATTGGGCTGATCGGGTGATTTTGGAGTGAGCCGGAAGACCTTGTAATCGATGATCAGCCCGGCTTTCTTCATCGCTTCCATGGTCGGCTTCCATGTCGAATTTAGCCAATCGATGTATTCTTCAAAATGCCCGTACTCAACGAACGCTTCGTCCACCTCAGTAACCGGGCCCTCAGTATACTGGCGCTCATCCTGGGCGCGTGCATTCCGCGAAATTGCGGAAGCTGCGAGACACGTGCATAAGATGATGGTTTTATTCATTTTCTCTCCACTCGGCTAACACTCGGATTAACCGGCCACTACTTAGGCTTGCGGAACTTCAGGATGAACTGGTCCGTGTGTCCGCGAATCGTCGGGTCGAACACTTTGGCCGTGCGGGGGTCCGCCGGATTGGCGAGAATCGAGCTCTCGGAGTCGAACTTGAACCCCGCGGCTTCGACCTCTCGGCGCACGGTCGAGGACTCGATGCGATGCAAGGTCTCGGTTACATTTGCGGGAGCTCCCGGAGCGGCGGAATGATCGAGAATTACATATACGCCACCGGGCTTCAGGGCGCCGTAGACCGCCTTGTTGAAAGCGGCGATGTCGAGCGGCCCCATGAACTTGTCGTGCAGGTCGTGGTAATCTTGCGAAATCCAGAACAGGTCGAGCTTCTCGGGGAACTTTAGTCCTTCGAGCGCCGCGGTAGTTGTAACCGTTACGTTGGGATGGGTGACGGCATAGCCCTGCAGCTCCGCGACTGCCTTAGGGAAGCTCTCGTACTTGAAGAATGCGGTGGGCTCCACTGCGTAAACGTGGCCTGTGGAGCCGACGACGTTAGCGAAGAGCCGCGTGAAATAGCCTGTGTCGGCAACATAGTCGGCAACCTGGTCCCCCGGTCTGACGCCGCTGAAGGCTAGAGTTTGCTCCGGTTTTCGGTCGGCATCCCGTTTGGTGTCAGAGTCCGGGCGCGAGGAGTCGGCGACTGCCGCGGCAAGTGCCGCCGATACATCGGGCGAGGGACCCCCCGCCGCAAAGGCGATAACCCCGAAAGCAACAGCGCAGGCTGCGAAGGCGGCCGCCATGATCCTCGTGTTGATGACGCCACTCATTGTTCTCATGGTTCCAATCTCCGGGTGATGCAGGCATTGGGTGAACTCTCAAGTCACCGGTACCTGCGGTTTACGCGTACGGCTTCCCTTGACGGTGGTCTAAGACACGAGCGCGGACTGCGGCACCTCGATTTCGCCACTTGCGATGTAGGTTGTCGCACCACTGACGCTGACAGAGGTCACAACACCTCCGCTCTTATGCGCCTCCGCTTGGATTTCGCTTCGGCGCCCCATCGAGACACCTTGCTGGATCGAAAGGCGATAGACCGCCCCTCCGAAATCATGCTTCGATGCCATGGCCCCGACGAGGGCGGCACAGGCACTGCCCGTCGCGGGATCCTCTTCGACGCCGAGCGCGGGTGCGCACATGCGGGCATAGAGCTTGCCACCGTCCCGTAGATCTCCGGCGAAGAAAAAGAGGTTGGGGGACCACGCTCGCGAGAGCGTCGCTGTCCAGACGGCACGATTAACCGCCGCCCGATCGACGGCCTCGTTCGACTTCAGTTGCGCAAAACAGAATGGAAGACCGACGCCCGCGAAAAAGGTTTGACTCACCTCGGCAGGCTCGATCGAGAGCACGCCGGCGAGATCAGCCGGAGCCGGTGCGCCGGTCGGCGCGTCGATTTTTCCGGACAACGTCAACGTGCCGTGATAACCGCCGTTTCGCTGAGCGACATCGACCCTCACGGGACCAATATTCTCCTCCAGCATCAGTCGGATCGGATCAGTCGTCTGGACACGCTGCTTCATCACCAAGGCGCAGGCGGTCCCGATCGTCGGATGCCCCGCGAAGTCGAGCTCCGCCCGAGGCGTGAAGATGCGCACGCGATAGGTATTGAGATCGTTCTTCGGCAGGACGAAGGTCGATTCAGGAAAGTTGAACTCGCGAGCGATTTTCTGCATGCCCTCGGTCGAGATACCAGTGGCGTCCGGCAGAATCGCGAGTTGGTTGCCGCCGAACGGCGTTGAACTGAACACATCGACGAGGTGAAAGGGATATTTCATGGCCTCATTCTCCCGAGCGCCGGCTCACGCCTTCACGACGAGGTCGATCTCAACGCAGGCCCCCAGTGGCAGGGCGGCCACTGCGATCGTGGTGCGGGCCGGGAACGGCTGACTGAAGTACCTGGCGTAGATGCCATTCATCACGACGAAGTCATTCATGCTGGTGAGAAACACACCGGCGCGCACGACATCATCGAAACTCTTGCCGGCCGCCTCGAGAACCGCCGAGAGATTCTGGAGGACGCGCTCCGTCTCGGCCGCAATACCCCCCTCGACCACCTTACCGGTGGCCGGATGTTGGCCGACCTGACCGCTGACATAGATGAAACCATCGACTTTGATCGCCGGGGAAAACGGACCAACCGGGGGCGCGAGTTCGGGCGACGCAATTGCGATCTTGCTCATGGAAAACTCCTGTGGATGCCGGGTATAAACGCGCGCGCGCGTGCGGTGATGAACGCCTGCCGAATTTGAACCGCATGAGGCATGGAGATTTCCGCGAAAAGATGAACTCATTGATATTTTGATGCAAAATCCAAATTCTACAACTTCATTATTATCACGATTATAATTCCCTCTGAGCACGATTCTGTTCGTCGGGAACGCTACAGGAGACTCCCTTGCTCGAAGATTTGCGCGCCCTCGTAGAGTTCGCCCATGCCGGGTCCATCGCCGGCGCAGCCGATCGTCTCTTCCGGACGCCCTCTGCCATTACCCGTCAGGTGCAAAGGCTGGAGGCTGCATTGGGCGCCGAGTTGCTCGACCGCTCGGTAAAGCCGCCGCGCCTGAACTCGCTGGGCTCGAGGGTACTCGAACAAGCGCGAGATCTGCTGCAGCGGACCGAGGCGCTGAAAGCTCTTACGTCGAGCGACGCTGATCCTCACGGCCTCTTGCGCATCGGGCTCGCGCATGCCTTGGCCGAGGGGTCGCTTATCGAACCTATCGAGGCGCTGACTGAGAAATACCCCAAGGTCCGCTTGCGGCTGTCGAGCGAACTGACCGGTGAATTAATTCAGCGGCTGCTCGCGGGCGAACTCGACGTCGCTGCCGTACTTTTGCCCGAAGGCAAAACCGCGCCTGCACCTCTTCTGACGAACATCATCGCAAGCGACCGCATGGAGATCGTTCAAGGCGCCACCGGCAACGTTGACAGTGATTGGAAGAGTTTGGGCCGAGCACCGTGGGTGCTCAATCCGCCCGGGTGCTTTCTTCGGGCGGGCCTCATCGATCGGATGGAGCGTGCCGGCTTCACCCCCATGATTGCGGCTGAAATCCACAACATGCATATGCAGCTGGCGTTCGTTCAGTCCGGTTATGGTGTCGGGCTGCTCCCCGCTCGCTTTATTGCCAGGAATCGTTCCATCGATCCCGTGAAAGTATTGCGTCTCCCATTGTTTGACCTGCGCCGATCCGTCGCGATAGTCCGGGTTGCGCAACTCGGCGCCTTGGGGAAGGCGGTCGAACACTTGGCACACGGGTTTCGGCAATTGTTCGAGGCCACCGACACCACAAAGCCCGAGACGAGGCACCGCAGGGGTGTACCCGCGAATCGGCGGGCGGCGCGACCGCGAAATCGGGGCGATTGAGATTACCGCGGGCGACGTATTACGCCATTGCTCGTTCCCAGAGCTGCTTTAGCGCGAAGCTCGGGAGCCATCACGCCGGCAAGGCCACGACGAAGCAGCTGCGTCCGCCCTGCATCACTTCGCAGCGCGCGTCGCCGCCGTGGCGGCGCGCGATCTGCCGGACCAGCGCCAAGCCCAATCCGGTTCCGCTGGACCTACCGGCGAGCGTCGGGCGATAGAAAGGCCGGAAGACGTTCTCGAACTCTGCCGGGGGTACGCCCGGACCGTGGTCCCAGACCGTGACGATCGCAGTCCCGGCGCCGCGCGCGATCTTCACATGAGTGGGGGGCGCGCCGTGGCGGCGGGCATTCTCGAGCAGATTGCGCAAGAGTCGTCGGAGCAGCCGCGCCTCGCCGCGGACGCTGACGACGACACCGTCGAGCTGGACGTCGTCGTAGCGTGCGCATTCCTCCGCGGCGAGCGCGAGAAGATCGATTTCCTCGGCGGCGAGAGGCTCGGTCACGGCATCGAGACGGCTCGCGAGCAGGATCTCATCGACCAGCCAGTCGAGCTCCGCGATGTCCTGCTCCAGCCCTTTGCGGCGCTCGGCATCGGCAGTGTTCTTCAGCAATTCGACGGCCAGTCGAATGCGGGCCAGCGGGGTCCGCAGCTCGTGCGAGGCATTGGCGAGGAGCGTCTTGTGACTTTGCACCAGCTGTTCGATCTGAGCGGCGGCGCGGTTGAAGCTGGCGGCGAGGCGCGCGACTTCGTCCTGGCCTTCGACGGGGACGCGCGCCGTCAGCTCGCCGGCGCCGAGGGATTCGACCCCGCGCTGCAGGCGCTCGAGGCGCCGGCTGATCTGGCGCACGATCGGAAATGCGGCGACGCCGATGGCCACCGCGAGCAGCATGAGCACAAGGTGAAAGATCAGCCTCGTGTGGCCGTAACCAATCGGCACGCCTGCTACCAGCCATCGGCCGTCGGCGAGATGCACGTACGACGCGGGCCCGTGCTCCCAGGGAAACATGCCTATCGTGTGGCGGTGCTTCGAGTCGGGCGGGGGCAGCAGGCGCCCGACGGCGGCGGTCGGGCGGCCGTCTGGATCGAACAAGGTCACATCGGCATTGAGCCCCGCCGCAAGCCGGCGCAGCGCCTCTTGCTGCTCGGCCGCCGGCGCGGCGGCGGGCGGCAGCGCGTTCTGCACGAGCCGTCCGAGGGTGATGCCGGCCTGCTCGGCAGATCCACCGGTGAAATGCCACAGGGTCGCGGTGGCGACCACGAACAGGAGAAGACTCGCCACGAGGGCCAAATAGAACCTTAAATAGAGGCGAAGCATCAGTCCTGCGCCTTGGCGAACACGTAGCCGGCGCCTCGGACCGTGATGACGCGACGAGGCTTTTTCGGATCGTCTTCGATGGCGGCGCGGATCCGCGACATATGCACGTCGATCGAGCGGTCGAAGGCTTCCGGCTGCTCACCCTTCACGAGGTCCATGAGGAGCTCGCGCGACAGCACGCGCCCGGCTTTGCGCGCGAGCGCGAGCAAGAGATCGAACTGATAGCCGGTAAGATCGCAGTCCTCGCCGTCGAGCCGCACGGTGCGTGCGGCGGGGTCGATCTCCAGGCGCCCGAAGTGAAGCGTCTCGTCGCCGGAGGCTCTCCCGCGGACACCGCGCCTCAAGATCGCGCGCAGGCGCGCGAGCAGCTCACGCGGCTCGAAGGGTTTCGGCAAGTAATCGTCCGCGCCCAGCTCGAGGCCGACGATGCGGTCGATGGCATCGCCGCGCCCGGTGAGCATGAGCACCGGGGTGTCGGAGTTGGTGCGCAGCTGCCGGCAAAGATCGAGACCGTCCATGTCGGGAAGCATCAGATCGAGCACGACGGCGTCGTACTCGGCTTCGGAGAGCTGCCTCAGCGCCGCGGCGCCCAGCGGGGCCACATTGATCCGAAATCCCGCCTGACCGAGATACTCCGACAGCATCTCGGCCAGGCGGGGATCGTCTTCGACCAGGAGAATACGCTCGGCCATTCAGCCAACGACTCTAGGGCCTACCGGTCGATTTCACCAGGCCGATCAGGAATGCGGCATCCCGTGCAGGCTCTCGATGTGCTCGGCCAGCGCCTTGCGTTGCGTCGCCGTGAGTACATCGCCGACATCACCCAAGAGCTGCACGAGGCGCTTCGAGGCTTCATCGGCGAGCTGCAGATGCGCGGCGCGTACCGCCTCGAGCGAGGCGCGATCGACTGTGGGTTGCTCGAGGGCCTGCAACGCTTGATTGTGCGCGGACTGCAACTGCGAATGCAGCGGCATCAAGTCATTGACGGCCTGCTTCACGAGAGGTCCAATCTGAGCCTTCTGTGCGTCGGTCGCATCGACCTCCACGTAAAAGTGCTTGAGCATGTGATCGACGTGAGCCGAGACCTCGGCAGGACTGTGGGTACCGTCCATCATGCCGCGATGCCAGCCACTCATGGCTTCGCTCTGCGCCAGACCGATGCCGGCCGCGAGGGCGATGCCTGCGAGAAATGCGACGGCGGTGTAGCGGCTGAAGAAGCGGCGCGCCGCCGGCGCGCTCGGGTTACTCGGTGTTGGATTGTTCATGGTCACTCCTTAGTATCAGGTAAAGGGAATACCCGATAAAGCATGCGCGCCCTCGATGTGCGGCTGTTGTAGGGCAGGTAAAGTTTTGTGAAGGCACCCGCGATCTTCGATCCCGGCATAAAGATCATTATAATCATGCGGTTGTCGCGTCCTGCTGGAGATTCGGTCGCTTCGAGCCGGCGCCGGGCGGGATGACGCGATTCGTGAGACTCAATACTGGGTCCGCGGCCACAACGGGTCTATGACGACACAGCGGACGCTGCACGCTTTCCAAGTTTGCCGGCACCCGCGCAATGGTCGCCCGCTCACAGCAAGCTCGTGAAATTTCGGCGCGACGGCGGCCGGCACTTCGTTCAGGCGCCGTCGATGCCGCGCGAAGAAACCGACGTTGTCGTCGTGCTGCTGAAAACCGGCGCTTAAGCTATTCTCGGCCTGGAGATGGCCCGCGGTTGGCGACGGGGACCTGAGCGCGAAATGGAGAGACTCGTGGCGCCGATCAAGGTGTGTCGTGACTGCGACACCGCTTACGCAGAAGTCGAGCTCGGGCGCGGCGAACTCGCGCGGTGTCGCAATTGCCATGCGGTAGTGGCCCGGCACCCGCACGCGGATATCGACAAAGCTCTCGCAATCGCAATTTCCTGTGCGATCCTTTTTTTGATTGCCAATCTCACACCGGTGCTCGGCATCGAGGTCGCCGGAACGCGAACCGAAGCGAATATCTGGAAGGCAGTTCTGTCGATGGGCGGCGGCTGGACCACGCTCTCCGCTGCCGTGCTGGTCGTGACGATGCTGCTGGCCCCTATGCTTCAAGTCCTGCTGGTCATCTGGCTGCTGAGCTTCGCCCGCTTCGAGCGGCGTTCTCCGGGATTCGCGCAGGTGCTGGCGCTGCTGCATGAACTCCGGCCCTGGAGCATGACGGAGGTGTTCCTACTGGGTTCGCTGGTCGCGATCGTCAAGTTGGCGAATTTCCTGCCTATCGATGCGGGGCCGGGAGTGTGGGCTCTGGGCGGCCTGACGATCCTGTTGGCAATGCTCGCGCGCCTGGACCCGAGTTCTTGGTGGGCACTCGAGCATCTGGAGAAACCGTGATGCAGCCCGTTCGCGCCATCGATCTCGGCCTCATGACATGCCGTGTCTGCGCACAGGTGATCGACCGCGCCACGGTCGGAGCGAATGTACGGTGCGTGCGGTGTCACCGTGTGGTCACGACCCGGATGAGAGGGAGCGTGGAAAAGTCACTTGCGTTGCTGATCGCCGGCATGATTTTGTATTTTCCGGCAAACCTCTTGCCGGTATTGCATACCAGCAGTGTGAGGGGGAGCTCAGACAGCACCATCATCGGCGGGATTCTCGAATTCTGGGACACGGGTTCCTGGGACATCGCCGCTCTCATCTTCTTGGCCAGCGTGGTGGTACCGGTTACGAAGTTTTTGGCGATCGGGTTGCTGCTCTGGACCGTTCGCTGGCACAGCGCCTGGGCAAGACACGAACGAGCGAAACTATATAGATTTGTGGAGTTCATCGGATACTGGTCGATGCTGGACGTCGTGGTCGTGGCGATCACCTGCTCGCTACTGCAGTTCAAGGCGCTCGCAAGCGCAGAACCAGGCCTGGGCATCGTGTTTTTTTGTGCCGTTGTCGTGTCGACCATGATGGCTGCACGTAGCTTCGATCCGCGCCTCATCTGGGACACGCCGGGGGGTGGCGCATGAATATCCCGGCGCCCACCATCGAAACGCACCGGATCCGCGTCCGCCTCGTATGGATCATTCCCATCGTGGCCGCAGTCGTCGGCGTGACATTAGTGATCCAAAATTGGCGGGAGCGCGGTCCGAGAGTCACCATCACCTTCGAAAGTGGTGAAGGCTTGGAAGTGGGCAAGACTCTCATCAAGTATCGCGACGTCACCATTGGCCGGGTCAGTCAAATCACTCTAAGCGATGACCGGACTCATGTGGAAGTCGTCGGCGATCTCGTCAAAAGCGCTTCCGACGTAGCGGTTCAGAGTGCCCAATTCTGGGTGGTCCGTCCCCGAATCGGCGTGGGTTGGGCCTCGGGACTCGACACGCTGCTTTCCGGTGCCTATATCGGTGTGGAACCGGGAACCGGCGGCGGCAGCCGCACGCGTTTCATTGGCTTGGAGACCCCTCCACCTCTGGATCACGGCTCGCAGGGTCGGCAGATTGTCCTCAGTGCGCACGACCTCGGATCCTTGAGCGCCGGAGCGCCGGTATATTTTCACCGGTTTCAGGTAGGTCGAGTCATCGAGGAGCATCTGGATGAGAGCACAGCCGAAGCTCGGATCGTCGCGTTCATCGACGCACCTTACGATAAGGATATAACACCAGCCACGCGGTTCTGGAACGCGAGCGGCGTGGATCTTAACCTGAGCGCCGAGGGCCTGAAAGTCAGAACGCAGTCTGCCGCGACGGTCCTCGCCGGAGGCATCGCATTTGCCGATGCGCCGGTCTCATCCGACGCGGACGTTGCGAAGCCGGAAGCTGACTTCACTCTCTATGCGGACGAGCAGACAGCCATGGCGCCGCCCAACGGGGAGCCTCACATCATCCGCATGCGTTTCGAAAAACCCCTTCGCGGACTCGTCGTTGGGGCACCGATAGAGTTCGTCGGCGTCGAGGTCGGGAGCGTCACCTCCATCGATGTGGGGTATGAACCCAAGACTGTACACTTTCCGGTGTTCGTCACCGGTAAACTTTATCCGCAGCGTATGGGGCTTGCCTACAAAACGATTCATGCGAACGGCGCGGTGAGTACCGATGAGGACATCGTCAGGTTTTGGGGCCAGCTCATCGGCCACGGGCTGCGGGCTCAGCCAAGGTCGGGAAACCTGCTCACGGGACGTTTATACCTCGCGCTTGATTTCGTTCCAGGAGCGCCGAAGGTAAATTTCAATCCGGCTGCCCGGCCCACCGAACTTCCGACGATCGAGAGCGGTATGGGCGAGCTGCAGGCGAACATAACCCAGGTGGTCAAGAAGCTCGACGCACTGCCGCTCGAGCGAGTTGTGGATCACCTTGATCAGGACTTGACCGCTCTTCACGGAACACTCGGGCAGATCAACGACAAACTCCTTCCGTCTGCCACGCAGACTCTGGGCACGACGCATGATGCGCTCGAAAACGTCGGCGACCTCCTGACCGGCGATTCGGCCTTCAGGGTCAATATCGAGCAAACGCTCGACGATGTGCAGCAGACACTCCACTCATTCAAGGCCCTCGCCGATTACTTGGATCACCACCCCGAAGCGCTCATCAAAGGTCGCCCCGCCGATCCTGGCATCCCACAGGCTAAACCGGCCGGCAAGGCGGATGGCGTAAAATGAAAATTGCACGCTCGAGCTTCTTGATATGGGTGATGCTCGCGATTTGCGGTTGCGCATCCGCGCCCGTGCGTTATTACACGCTTATTCCCCGAGCGGAGTCCTCGAACGCAGCCCCAGCCAATGCCTGTTGTGAGGTAGAGATGAGAAGCGTGCGAATCCCCTTGGAGGTGGACAGGCCGGAACTCGTCATTCGACAGAGTAACGAGCAAGTCGCCGTTCTCGGCAACGATCTCTGGATTGCGCCGCTGCGGGATGAAGTGCGAAACGCACTGCTCAACGACATCCGTGTGAATCTACGGCAGGCGCAGCCGGGTCGTACGGCAGGCATCAAAAGATACGTGGTCTTCGTCGACGTCAGTCGCTTCGAATCCGCACCCGCGAACTACGCGCTCATCCAGGCACAGTGGCGAGTGGCGGCTCTCGCGGCGCCCAAATCCGAAGCGCAGTCATGCACGACCACCGCGCAGGTCAACATTGGGGGCGGCGTTTCCGGGATGGTGCTGGGCTACCAGGAGGCGATCTCGAGGGTTGCCTCCGGCATCACCGGTAAACTCCTCTCCGCCGCGGACGGCGGCGATTACCAGTGTCCCGATCAGTAATCGGGCGCGCCCACAGGTCATGAGTAATTTGACTCTAAGCGTGATAGCGGCGGGATGCATCGTTGCGGGTGTGCTGGCAGGCGTGTGGCTGCAGCGTCTATTGCCGGTTCATCATTTATCCGAAAAATCACAGGACACGGTAAAACTCGGCGCCGGCGTCATCGCGACGATGTCGGCTTTGGTTCTAGGCCTGCTGGTCAGTTCGGCCAAAAACTCTTACGACGTGGCGAGCGCCAATGTCGCGCAGATCGGTGCCAGATTCGTCGAGTTGGATGAATTGCTCGCGCAGTATGGGCCGGAAACTATGCCGCTCCGCGAGCAGTTGAAAACCACTCTCGCCGGACGCATCGACCGACTATGGCACCCTCAAGCGAACGCGCTATCCGTGCTACTGACCAATGAGAGGTCACAAACTACCGCAACGTTGCAAAACAGCTTGGGCGCGCTGGTCCCGATGAGCGAATTACAGAAAATGCTTCTCGGCGAATTGTGGCAGATCAGTGGGGAGATAAGGAAGGACCGTCTGCTGTTGATCGAACAGCAACGGGAAGGACTACCTCCCATATTGCTTGGGCTATTGGTGTTCTGGCTCACTTTGCTGTTTGTGAGCTTCGGGCTGTTCGCGCCGCGCAATGTCACGGTTATCGCAGTGCTGTTGGTCTGCGCGCTCTCGGTGTCTTCCGCCATCTTTCTGATCCTCGAGATGAGCCGACCGCTGGAGGGCGTGATCAAGGTATCGAGCGCGCCCCTGCGCGAGGCGCTGGAACTGATCGGGCACTGAGCGGTAGCTTTTCCCGCCCGTTGCGACTTCCCTGTCGCAATCAATAATCGATTGAGCTAGTGGTAGTACCCGTTCAACGTACAGAACACCGTACCTGCCGGCGCGCCGTCGGTTCCGATCGCGATGGCTGGCGTCTCACCCGCGTCAAAAAAGAAATAGGTCGTCGTGTTGATCCCGTAGTTGGTAATCCCGGCCTTGGATGAAAACGAGAACAGCGGGAGATTGTTGAAAGGGACGTTGTCAACTGGCTCGGTCGGGCCTGCGTTCAGGAACGCGTAGGTGACATAACCTGCGGTCGACATGCTAAACCGGCAAGACGCGTGCGTGACCAGCGTCCGACCGGTCGCGATGGCGGGGAACTCGACCGCGCACACTCCGGCCAACGTACACGAGGCGGATGAATAGACCTGATACGGATGACCCGTCGGCTCCTGCTCGCTTTCGACCTCAGTGACGGCTGCTCGACCCGCTTGGCTCAAGAGCGCCACGATAGCGCAGGCAATCAACGGAATGAGGCGATTCATGTGCTTGTACTCCCAGATTTGGTTGAGTAACCCGATTCGATTGCGCCGCTCGCAGCATTTGGCGAGCGAACGCCTCTACAAACGGGGAATGCGTATTCGCCTGGCGGATCGCCTCATCTGCGGGCAAATCGGCGACCCAACTGGGCCTTCTGGGCGGCAAGAATCGGGCTAGCGGCTGTCCGGCGCCTTCTCGAAAAGCGTCCCGATCTCGGACGGGCTTATGGTATTCACCGGCACCGTCCACACATCCTCACCGGCTTCCCGGGGCGCGAGCCCGGAGCCTCTGTTGCTGATCGAAAGCTGCTCGATAAAATCCAAATGACGGCCTTCGCGCCAGGGAAGCGTCGATTGCTCGATCTCCCACGGCACCCGCTCACCTCGCACCCGTCCAACCGAAAACTCACAGTCAAGGTACTCCATCAGCTGCTCCCGACTCGGGTGAGTCGCCTCGATCAGTGCTTCAAAGGATGCCGCCGAGGGTAAATCCTTCGCTCGATTGCGGACGTAGATGAACTGATCCCCCACCACCACCAACGTGCGCGACAGGCGACCGGAATGCTCGACGCGTACCACAAGAAAGCACCCTTTCCCATCTGTCGAGGATCTCCACGCCTCGAGGTACGAACCGTCGAGCCCGTGCTCGTGCATCTGGTCCGGCGCCAATCGCTCCAGGCGACCTTTGTCCGGCGTGCCATCGGAGGGCTGAAAATCGATATGGTGTTGCCAGGTTGCGACCATTCCC
>Ga0182030_10002038_pt1 | contig 42637 bp, 33 predicted proteins | sample 812S3MmetaG_FD_121299 | JGI IMG/M metagenome (GOLD analysis project Ga0182030, IMG submission 121299) | Permafrost microbial communities from Stordalen Mire, Sweden - 812S3M metaG (Illumina Assembly) | ecosystem: Environmental > Terrestrial > Soil > Wetlands > Permafrost | place: Sweden... | reverse complement strand
TTGACAGCGAGCCCTGCGGGTTGGCCTGCGCCCGCTGCCAGTCGACGCCTTCCTTGAAGCTCTCGGGAATTTGCACCGTGGGCTTGTGGTAGTTGGGACCGACCGCACAGCCCATGAAGCACAGTGTCGCCGCGGCCACGGAGCCACTTTGCCACGATATGCGAATGTACGGCATCTGATTTACCCTCTCGCCGGGACACGATGACTGCGTCTTTTGAGCCTTGGCCGGCGCACGGTCGATCACGAAGGAGCGGATAGCTTCGATCTCGGCCGGCGACCTTGATTCCGACTATGCCAATGCGGGACATGATGCCATCCACATCCAAGATGCACGTAGATTTTTCATCGGGAACCTGACTCACTCAAATTGGGTGTGCGAGGATTGCGCCTTGGTGCGCCAGGGAAGAGGCCTAGCAAGCGCTGCTAGTGATTGATTAATAAGCCTCTGTACCGCGGGTACTCCAAGACGCAATAGACCTGACGCGGCACACCCAGAGCTGCGAATCGTCGACTGAGGGGGAGGGACCCGATAGCACCGGGGTCTTGAAATGCAACCGACTAGCGGAGCGGCTTGCTGGGCGAGTTTTGACTCGGGGCGAGGCGTGGGCGCAGTATTAACGGGGATATTCAGGGATGAAGCTCTGCAATCTATCGAGGGATTGCGCTGAGCCGCCGAATCGATCCTCACATCGGACAGTAACCAACGAGGGATCCACCATGAAAAAAATATTGTTTCCTGCAGTACTGGCCTGTTCGGTTGCGGCGGGATTCTGCGTGTCGGGTACGGCGTGGTCGGCAGACGCTTCGAATCCCCTTGTGGGTTCGTGGGTGCTGAACATTGCGAAGTCGAAGTTTGATCCGCCTCCGCCGCTCAAGAGCCAGACCTTGACGGTTTCGGATGCACCCGGCGGTGGCGTCCATCAGGTCATCGAGTATCAAGAGGCGGATGGTCCTCCGATTCACATGGAATTCACGTCCATGTTTGACGGCAAGGAAGCGGCGATCACTGGAAACGGGGAGGCGGATGCGGTGGTCGCGACGCGTCCGCAGCCCAATACGTTCAAATTCGTGTTCAAGAAGGGGGGCAAGCGGGTGGAGGCGGCCCAGTTCAGGATTTCGGCGAGCGGGAAAACATTGCGGGGGCCGATCTCTGGGAAGGATGCGGATGGTGTGTGGAAATACCATTACGTGTTCGATCGGCAGGAGACGGCCGCGCCAACGTCCAAATCTCTGTGAGCCAGATGTTGGATAACCATGCTCGGGGGATGGCCGGCCGCGATCACTGTCCGTTCGCCGTGGGCGGCACCTGAGTTAATTGGCGGCTGCTGTTCGTGTCGTCGTCGGCGAACGGCCGAAGTCACGCGACGTCAGCAAAACACGGTTCCTAAAGGGGTCGCTGCAATACTGCGAGTTATGTCGCATACGGTGCCATCCTGGTGCGGGCATTTATAACAGGCGGCCCCCCCAGGGCACAGGCTCCTACGCAGCTCGCCAGACGAGCGCATTCATTTTCGCTGGGCTGCTCGTGATTGTAGGCGGCTCCTATTTTCTGAAGGGCGCTCAGAAGCAGACCTAGGCGCTGAAGATTGAAAAGTCGCCGACCCCTCAATCGAAGAGAGAGCCCCGTTCGCCGGATCGCGGCATCATGAAATATCAAATAGACGGTATTGCCTCGTTCGTTCACGGGCTGTACGCTCAGGCGCTGTTTTTCGGCCGCAGCGTGGCCGGCCACAGCCGGCGTATCGTCTAGAAGCTGGTGCGATAACCCTCAGGCGCCCGCACATGGGACTTCGAGGCCGACACATTCGAGGACAGCACGTAAATCGGCATCTCCGAGATCGTCACCTTGACGACGCCATTGGAGTACTCGACGGCTTCCGGATTTCCCATCGCATCGAACATCACGGTTTTGCCGGAGGTTCCCGGAGAGTCGACCGTCAACTCGTACGACTCACTCGCATTGAACGAGGCGTTGTGCGCCCAGAGAGCCGTCATCGTGTGATTGCTGTCGGCCAGCAGGAACGTGTACCCGTATCCGCCGGACGGCAGGTTGGTCAGCCCTCCGAGGGTGCGTGAGCCGTCGACCAGTCTCGTCGCCGCCGCAATCGCCATGGCAGTTGGTTTCGGTTGAAGGTTGCTGGAGGCGTAGTTGGATATGTCCAGGTTGAAGTACATGCCGAATCCCACGGGCGAACCGAAGTCCGCCCCGTAGAAAACGAAGGATTTGTCCACGCCTTCTCCCAACATGATGAGATGAGCTCGCACCACGGCTTCGGCATGCTCTGTGAGCACCGAATTGGTCGGATAATTCGCAGCGTAGTTCGTATTCATCGGATATCCAATGCCGGTCTCGGTCACGATGAGCGGCTTACCAGGCATCAGGCTCGTCATGGCCTTGCGCAGAGACTGCAGCTTCGTCGGCAGATTCCCCACCTCCGGCGGCAGCGCGGAGCTCGCCCCGAGGATGTAGTAACCGTGGCAGGACAGGCCATCCAGATAGCTGGTGAATCCCAACGGCGCGAGACGTTCGAGCCAGCTCTGGCAGATGCCGATGCTTTGCGTCGCCGGGCCGATCACCTTCGCGTTCGGATCGGTCGAATGCACGCCCTCCCAGGTCGCCTTGTAGAGCTCGACGAATTGGGCATCGGTGCCTTTCCACTCGGTCGAGGGGCCCGGATCCGGCTCCCAGCTGGCCTGGTAGTAGTTCGTATGCTCGTTATGGATATATTCCTTGTCGAGCCGCACGCTCTCCTCGGCCACTTGCGCGGAATAGCTTTGGAAGTAGCTGAAGGATTTTGGGGGATACGATCCGGCGGACTCCGGGGAGGGGGCCGTGCTTGCCCAGAACGGGAGGCCGTTCATGTAAACGATGCGACCGAGGTTGCCTTCCTTGATCGCGTCGTCGATCGGAAAGTTCGCCGGGTTGTACTGTCCCGCACGTTGGGGCTCGGTCAGCGATAGGGCGCGTGAGGTCATGACCCAAGATGTGCCGAGGTTCTCGTTCAGGGGTTGTAGCTGGGTGCCCGGCTCGACATCATTCGCCGCCACCAAGCCTACGCGGCGCGTATCGAGCGATGCGTTGAACGCCGGAACATAGTCCGCCACGTTGGGAAGCACGCCGAAAGCCGCATAGCCCTCCGGGCGGCTACCCTGCTGCGGCTCCGTGGCGCCTGAATTTTTCAGCTTCGCCGACACCGCGAAATAGCCCGAAATCGTGGACGAGCAGCTCACGCTGGCAGTGGTCGCACCCGCAGACACATCGATCGAGCCCGACGCAGCGACCTTGCCCCTGTAATCCGCGATTTGCCAGGCGATGACATCCGCGGCCTTCGATTCGGTTTGAAACTTTACGCTGAAAGTCGATCCCGCCGTATATGTTTGGGTCGGGTCGTTGCCTTGGAGCGTTATCCGCAGCGACGGGCCGCTGGGCGAGCCCGTCGGCGCAGTTCGCGTGGCGCTTCCGCAGCCGAAGCTCCCGGACGGCACGCTCGTCGTACTGGAGGACGTGCCGGATGATGTGCCGCCACCCGATGATGTAGTGGTGCCGCCGGAGGATGTGGTGGTGCCACCGGAGGATGTAGTGGTGCCGCCGGATGAGGGGCTGCCCGTAGACGTGCTCCCCGTGGACGTGGTGCCTGAGGATGGCGTGGCCGTGGATGAGGTGGCGCCGTCAGGCGAGGTGGCGGCGGAGGATCCCCCACCACCACCGCATCCCATAACGATTACCGAGGAGGCGGCGGCTGCTGCTGCAGTAAAGGTCGAACGCATTGTCATGGCAATTGCTGCATCGTTGAAATCGTGGCGAATCCGGGTTGAGGCTTATTAATATTCGCTCTGCACGAAGAGCAATTTGCGGTGGGAGAATAAGTGCGGTTGGCTTATTAGGAAATCTGTCGGTTATGACAGACAGTGCCGTAAGAAGACATCAAAGGAGCTAGGGGGGAGCCCTTCGCGCGGGGCGGTGCTGTCACGGTATTATGGGATTCAAGGCAAAGATGCGGGTGAAAATCATGCCGGCGAAACCGGTACCCGTCGCGCTGCGGATCGAGCTGATGGATGTGACGCCACTGGTGTGGCGCCGAGTCGTCGTCCCCAACCAGTGGACGTTCACGACCCTGCACCACTATCTGCAGTGGGTCCTGGGCTGGTGGGACTCGCATGCGCACGAGTTTCAGGTGGGCAATTACCTCGTGGCTCCCGACTGGTGGATAGCGGAGAGCGAGCTCGATCACGAGGCCGCGGAATATCGCGACGAGCGGCGTTTTTCGGTCGCGGCCGCGGTCACGGAGCTCGGTATGCGCGGGCAGATCGAATACCGCTACGACATGGGCGATGGTTGGCGGCATCGTCTCGTGATCGAAACGCCGCCGCCCAACTATGCGGAGCAGGCCCTTCCGCTACCGGCGTGCATCGCCGGCGAAAATGCGTGCCCGCCCGAGGACGTTGGTGGCCCGCATGGATACCAGCGTTTCCTCGAGACGATCGGTGACCGGGCCGACGATGAGCACGTCGTCATGCTGCGATGGATCGGAGGCGCATTCGATCCGCGGGGCTTTGATCTCAATCGCATCAATCGCGACTGGCCCAGCCACCGACGCAAGCGCCGCTGATCCGTGTGATGTGCGGTCGAGCGAGCCCGATACGCAGTCTGATCAGTGAGCGCCCGGATCTCCCGGATGGTAGCGGGCCGCGGCGTGCGCGAGTACTTCTTCGCGCGTCAGTAGCGCATCGCGGAACTGGCCGTGGCGGTACAGGTCCGCCTGGTCGGCGAAGTGAGGCGAGACCGGATCGCCGCTCTCGCCACCGCAACTCAATACCTTCGCGCGCACCGTCGGACCGAATTCGACGGCCGCGATGAAGCTGTTGCCGGAAACCCCGTATAGCTTCCTGTTGCTACGAGGCTCCTGAGAACGGCCAGTTGTTCGTGTTCTGCAGCCAGCCATTCTTCGGATTTACGATCGAGATGATCTCGTCGAGCGAGTGCGGACCTCGCCATTCTGTCGCGGGATTACTGCCGTCAACCGGGTGCGTGTAGTCGAAGCGTGGATCTCGCTTCGGGATGAAGTTGCCGTGGAAGTACGCGATTGTACCGTCGCGATCTGCGTAGACGGTATTGTTCGACGTATCCGTGCGCAATTGCTGGATCGCGCGGAATTCGCGATAGTTGTGCGTCTTTGTGCGCAGGTACGACTGCTGCAGCGCCGGCACCGGTGTCTGCAACAGGCGGATGGCGATCCACTTACCGCCCTCTTCGCGGATGATTGGCCCATGGTGGCTATGAAAGACCGTGAAGTCGCGGCTGGCCACGCCGCCTCCCTGTTTGAACAGGATGGAAAGGTGACTGACCCGAAGCTTGCGCAGCGCGTCGCCAGACTTGTAGTACGGGCCATCGGGCTTCTGAACGATTGTCTCGGCGTATTCGTCGATCGCGTCGCCGCCGTATGACGTATGCATCCAGCCGTTGTACGAGTTGAACCCCTGATAAACGAAAAACTGGCCCCAAGTCACTGCGCCATAGACGTTCAGACCCTCGTCGCTGACCATCTGCAGTTCCGAGCGGAAGTAGAATGACGTGTGAGGATTGATCCAGAGAAGCGCGTGACCCGACGCGCTGCGGCTTGGCGCGATCGCAAAACCGTTCGATCCGCCGGGCGCCGCCGCCCGCGGCCGAGACGCGGCGACCGGGTGTCCGCCGTAGAATTCCTCGAGTTTCTTGAGGTCGACGTCCTCGATGTCGCCGCCGATGCTCCCCTCCGTGAATGCCAGCGCCATCCACGGCTCGTAATGAGTGAGCACGCGCGCGTGCACGGCGGGGTGCGTCGACAGGAAGTAATTGAGGCCGTCGGCCCAGGCCGTCATCAGGGACCTCAACCAGGGCGGGCTGCCTGAATAGAGCCGCTGCAATCGCGCAGGATCGATGAACAGCCGCTGACGCAGATCGGAGTAAACAGCGCTCTCGCCCTCAGCCTGCGCCAGCACACCAAGGTTCGTGAGGTAGTTGTGTTCGATCCGCCGGAAATCGTCTTCGGCCTGAGCGTAGATGGTGCCGAACACGGTGTCGGCATCCGACTTGCCATAGATGTGGGCGACGCGCCACGGATCGCGGACGATTTCCGTGCGCTCCACATGGTCGTGCCAGCGATCGGACTCGGAGACTGCAGCCCGGGCGATTCCCATGGTCGCTACGGCGCTCAGCAATAGGGCACAAATGCTATTCACGACGGCACAGCCTATCAATAAAGCGCCATCGGCGTGGAGGCCAAGCCCCGGACGGGTTCCCCTTCGCCTCCCGGTTCACTTCTCTGACGGCTGGCTCACAAGCCACTCGAGGACACACTGGTTGAACGCCTCCGGCTGCTGCGCCATGACCCAGTGGCCGGTGGAAAACGCCCGTACCGCACAGCCGGGTCGGGTGCCAAGCGTGGTCAGCCAATCGAGTGAATGAAACATGAATGGCTTGCGTTGGCCATACATGAACAAGACCGGGCAGGCAGGCCTCACCGGTGCCGCGCTCCGAAATCCGCCCATCACGCCGAACCAAATCATCGCGTACGGGTAGTTCATCTGCCAGCCGATGGCAGACGCCGGTGCCGGGCATCTGGCCTTGCGTGCCATCCATCGCGTCATGGCGTCAGCGGTTGCTCCACCGACGCGCCACGCCACGGCGAGCCAGAACTGATAGGCAAACACGAGCACTTTGGCCTTGAGAGAGAGTGATCGTCTATAAGCGTGCGAATTGTAGTCACCGATATCGACACTCACGATGCGCGCGACCCGCTCCGGGCGAGCCGCCGCGAACTCATAACCAAAGACGCAGCCCCAGTCGTGAAGCAGCAGATGTACCGGTCGCGCGGGGCTTACGGCATCCACGATGTCAGCTAGCAGCGCCGTCATTTGCGCCAACGAGGTAGCACGTGGCGGTTTTTCGAGGTCGTATCCCGGCAGCGTGAAACGCACGCAACGGAAAAACGGCGTTAGTGCCTGCACTGAGCTGTCCCATAAATGATGCGTGTCAGGCCAGCCGTGAATCATCACCAAGGCATCGGCCCCCTCGCCTTCGATGAACACGTCGACGCCTTGGGTGGTGAGCGTCGAGCGACTCATATTTTGGGTCATACTGATCCTCCAGATTGTCTCCCCGCCGGTAACCTTGTCCAGCACACCGTACCAATCGCCCTGGTCGGTACGTGCTTCCCGCCCGAGAGTAGCTGATACCGTTCGTGGTGCCGGCCGCAGTGGCCGTGAGAAGCGTGACGCGCCGCGGCCCGGTGCGTTCAAACCAACTCACGAAATCTCCCAGTCAAGGTATGACATCTTTGCGTGGCGGCGAGCTCGAGATTTACCTTTGCCAACTCATATAATCGGTGCTAGCTTCCAAACCCCGGTATTTTCGACGGACCCCAATGACCGCAAAGCGGCAACCCATTGAGTACGCGGACGCAAGCCCCGAGGTACGCGCCGTCTATGACGACATCATGACGACGCGCAAGACGGATTGGGTCAACAACTTTTGGAAAGTGCTGGCCCATGATCCACCGACCTTGAGACGTATCTGGGCCAATATCAAGGAGGTCATGGGGCCGGGGACGCTCTCCCCCTTGACCAAGGAACTTCTGTACGTCGCGGTGAGCGCTTCGAACGGTTGCCACTATTGCATTGCTTCCCACGGTGCTGCGGCCCGCAAGCAAGGCATGACAGAGTCGCAGTACTCGGAGCTGCTGGCCATCGTCGGTCTTGCGAACGAGACCAACCGTCTCGTGACTGCGCTTGGCGTCGCAATAGATCCGGCGTTTCTCTGATCCTGACGACGGCCTATCTCTCTCGAACGATGAGGGTATTCGGACAATGAGCGATTCGGACTTCAACAGCGTTACCCATCATCGCTGGGACCAAATTCCCGCGGAGCCACTGAAGGGCACGATCACCCGGCGCCTCATCACCGGCGAGCGGGAGTTTACGGTGAAAGCGGGCGAGGTGGTCGTCATTCCCTCCCATGTGCCGCACCGTGCGCTCGCCCTCGAGGACACGCTCGATGTGGACATTTTCGATCCGCCGCGCGAGGACTGGTTGACCGGCACCGACGCTTACCTGAGACGCTGAGGAACGCGGCGCATGGATCTCGGATTGAAAGGGCGCCGGGCGCTCGTGATGGGCGGTTCACGCGGACTCGGCAAGGCCGTCGCCGAGGTCCTTGCCGAGGAGGGCGCGCGAGTCGCCATCTGCGCGCGCGACGCAGGACGTGTGGCCGCGACCGCTGCGCAGATCGGGGCCGAGGGGCTGGTCTGCGACCTGTCGATACCGGGCGCCGCCGATACGCTCGTGCGCAAGGCGCAGAACCTTCTGGGGCACTTGGATGTGCTCGTCGTCAACACGGGCGGTCCGCCCCCCGGCCAATTTGCCGACTTGTCCGACCTCGCATGGCATATGGCATTCGAACAGCTCTGGATGAGCAGCGTCGGTGCCATTCGCGCAGCTCTTCCCGATATGCGGGCGCGACGCTCGGGGAGGGTGATCGTGATCACCTCGATCGCCGCTCGCGAGCCGGTGGCGAATCTGATGCTCTCCAACTCACTGCGCGCGGGCCTTCATGGCCTCATCAATACGCTCAGCAAGGAAGTGGCCGCTGATCAGGTCACCGTCAACGCATTGATGCCGGGCTATACGCTGACCGAGCGGCTCGAGGAGCTTCATCTCGACGAAGCCAAGCTGGCCGCGCAAATCCCGGCGCGCCGATTGGGTCGTTCTCGGGACTTTGCCGCTCTTGCGGCCTTTCTCGCATCCGATCAGGCGGGGTATGTCACCGGCCAGGCCATCGCGTGCGACGGCGGTCTGCTACAGTCGATCTGATTCTACAAAACTGAGCGATGGGAGAGTGAAGTGAAGACCCTACGAGCCGCTGCGATCATCTTATCGTCCGCGCTGCTGTCTGCGACGGCAGCCATATCCGATCCGGCTGCGGCGCCCAGCCTGAATGACACGTACGCGGTGCTGGCGTCGAAGCGATTCGTCGACCTCACCCACACATTCGGCCCCAAGACCCCGCACTGGAAGGGGTTCGGCGAGGAGACCGTCACCGACCTGTACACGATCAAGAAGGACGGCTTCCACGTGCAGCAATTCACCCACGTCGGACAATGGGGTACGCACATCGATCCGCCCGCCCACTTCCACGAAGGGCTGCGCACGGTCGATCAGATCCCACCGACGGAAATGGTGCTGCCGCTCGTCGTGCTCGATGTGCATGCCAAGGTTGCCAAGAACCCGGATTACACGCTGACCGTCGAGGACGTGCAGGCCTGGGAGGCGAAGCACGGCCGCATACCGCCGCATGCGTTCGTCGCGATGCGCACGGATTGGTCCAAGCGCTGGCCTGATCAAGATGCGATGCAAAATCGCGACGCGGCCGGCGTGGCGCATTACCCGGGTTGGAGCAAGCCCGTGCTGAAGCTCCTGTATGAGGACCGCGGCATCACTGCCTCCGGGCATGAGACCACGGATACGGATCCGGGTCTCGCCACCACAAAGGATGATTATTCCCTCGAGAGTTACATCCTCGGCACCAATCATTACCAGATCGAAATGCTGGCGAACCTGGACCAGGTACCGGAATCCGGTGCGATCATCATCGTCACGTGGCCGAAGCAGGAGGGGGGCACCGGATTCCCGGCACGCGTGATAGCAATCGCTCCCTGATCGGCCAGTGAGCTCGCAGCGCTGGTCATCGGGTCTGGCATTCTCGCTCAGCGCGGTCGGCGCCGCCGTCGGTCTCGGCAGTATCTGGCGCTTCCCCTACCTCGCGGGAGCGGGGGGTGGATTTGCGTTCATCTTGGTATTCGTGATCGCGTGCCTGGTGTTCGGCGCCCCCGTGCTCGTGGGCGAGATCGTGATCGGCCGCTGGTCTCGTCGCAGCCCGCCGCAGGCGGCGGGAGAAATTGCCGCGCGCTTCGGTTACTCCAGAGGGTGGAACATCGTGGGGTGGACGGGCTCCGTCGCCGGCTTCCTGATCGTCTCCTACTACACGATGATTGCCGGATGGGTGCTCGCCTATACCTGGTATTTTCTGTCCGGTAACTACGTTCAGGGCGCCGCCGCGGCCACTCGGAAGTTCCATGCATTCATTGCCGATTCGCGAGCGGTGTCGCTATGGCAGCTCGGCTTCTTCGCGCTGGTGGCGCTCATCTCGGCCCGCGGCGTGAATCGCGGCGTCGAATGGGCCAACCGATGGCGCGCGCCGGCGCTGCTCGCGATACTGCTGGTGCTCGTGGCGTACTCGCTGGTGACCGGCGATGTGGCGCGCGGGCTCACGTTCGCCTTCGCACCCGATTTCAGCCGACTCACGCCGGCGGTCGTTCTCGGCGCCGTGGGCCAGGCGCTATACGCCTTGGGTGTCAGTGCCGGAATCATGATCGCCTATGGGGCGTACATGGCGGCCGGAGAGTCGCTCGGGCGTGTCGTGCTGGCCGTTGTCGGATCGATATTCGCGGTGTCATTGCTCGCGACAGTGGCCATTTTCCCGCTGGTGTTTCATTACGGCCTCGATCCTGCTGGGGGACCGCAGCTCGTTTTTGAAGTACTTCCGGTCGCGTTTGCGGAAATGCCGGGAGGGCGCGTCATCGGCACCCTGTTTTTCGCGCTCCTCATTCTCGCCGCGTTCACTCCGTCGGTGGGATTGCTGGAGCCGTGGGTCGCGTGGCTGGTGGAGCGCGGTCGAATGCGGCGGCCCCTCGCGGCGTGCCTCATCATGGGTTCATGCTGGCTGATCGGGCAGGGTTCCGTGCTGTCGTTTGGGCGATGGGCCGGCTGGCATCCGTTGACTTCAGTTCCGAGATTCGCGTCATTCAACTTTTTCGATCTGATGGATTTTGTGAGCGCGAATCTGCTGATGCCGATGTCCGCGCTCCTGGTCAGTTTATTCGTGGGCTGGCGGATGAATCGCCTGATTCCGGATGGGGAGTTGAGCGGACTATCCGCGACCTCGCGGCGGCTCTTGGGATTTGCCCTGCGCTATGTGTGTCCGCTGGGGATCGTCGCCGTCGTCATCTTCGGATTCGTGGGTTAGGCTCACACCTTATAGGGATGTCCGCGCATCTCCCGTAAAATGAAGATGGAGCGCGCCTGCCGCACTCCGGGAATGCGATAGAGTTTCTCCCTCAGGAAACGCTCGTAGTCGGTCGTGCTCGATGCGGCGACCCGCAGGTAGTAATCGAAATCTCCCGCCACCAGCGCGGCCTCGATAACCTGGGGCAGGTTGGCTATCGCCTTCTCGAACGCATCCAGGACATTGCCGGTCTGTCTCTGTTTCTCGAGCGTCACTTCGACGACGATCGTCTCGGGCAGGCCGACGGCGGCGCGATCGATGATCGCGGTGTAGCCTTTGATCACCCCGTTCTCTTCCAGAGCGCGCACGCGTGTCCAGCACGCCGACGGAGAGAGTCCGATCCGGTGTGCCAGGTCGGCATTCGAGAGCCTCCCGTCGCGGGAAAGCTCGTCCAGGATCCGATGGTCAAGGTCATCGAGCCGGATCGCTGCACCGGTGGCAGGGACGGTAGAGCTGTTCATAGGCCTTCATCTCGGTAGGGTCAGCGACAGAAGTATCTGCTAAAAAGATTCAAAATGGCAGAATATTCTTTCATAAAAGCGACAGCCATGTCCCGCCTTTGAAAGCACATTCGGTCGGCAGCAAACTAATATCAAAGCGACGGGCCGCGTTTTGCTGACGGGATGCAGTGCCTGCCCTCTAGGGAGATATCAATGCCAATGTCGAATAACAAGCAGACCGGCGGCTCGCTGGTGGGTGCTCTTTCCGTTCTCTGCGTCGCTTTCGGTGCCGTTTCGGTGGCGGCGGGCGCCACCGCCGCTGAGGGGCCGCAGCAGGGTTCGTCCCAAGGTCCGGCGGACAGCAGCGACACCCTCGAAGAGGTCGTGGTGACCGCTGAGACTTATAAGTCCACCGCGCAGAGCACCCCCATCAGTATGTCCGCCGTCTCCGGCAGCCAGCTCGAGAGCAGCGGCATCACCTCACTCGAGCAGGTCGCACGGGACGTCCCCGGACTTTCCATGCGCAGCTCGGGTCCGAACCAGACCGAGTTCGAGGCTCGCGGTATCGCGTCGAACGGAGGCAACTCGCCGACCGTGGGTTTCTATCTGGGCGATATCCCGCTGTCTCCCCCGGCCATGGGGCAGATCGGCAAGGTGGTGATCGACCCAAATCTGTACGATCTCGACCGCGTCGAAGTGCTGCGTGGGCCGCAAGGAACGCTCTACGGATCGGGCTCGATGGGCGGTACCATCAAGCTGCTTCCCAATGCACCCCAGCTCAACACCATCACGGGCTCCACGGATGGGACGCTTTCACATACCGATGGGGGGCGTGCCAACGGCGGCGCCGACTTCATGGTCAACTATTCCACCAGCGACTACTGGGCGGTCCGCGCGGTCGGCTCGTACAACTACCGGAGCGGTTGGATCAGCCGGACGGTGGAAAACCCGTTCCCGGCAGACGTGCTCGCGCCCGATGGGCCGCCTTACACACGCGGCAATGTGGCAGCTACGCCGGCCACGCAGATCATTCCCGACGTAAACGACGCTCGCACGTATTCCGGACGCGTCGAAATGCTCATACAGCCGAGCGATGCGCTGCACATCAACCTGCTCGCACTCAGCCAACACTCGACCCAGGGCGGCTATGACGAGTTCGATAACCCCCCCGGGCCCGCGTACATGACGCACTTTCAGCCGTACCCGATCGGTGAATCGATCGACGATCGGGTGGATCTTTTCTCCGCGAACATCGAGGCGGATCTCGGTTTCGCCAAGCTGACGAACGCGACGGGTTATTTCAACCGTCACATGGAGCAGAGCCAGGACGCCTCGGAGGCGACTTCCTGGACCTTGGAGTCGTTTCTGGTCACCCCCGCGGAGATGGCTGCTATCGGCATGCCCACGTACATCCAAACGCCCATCTATGAAGCGGAGCCGGAACATCAGTGGACCGAGGAGCTGCGCTTGAATTCCTCGAACAGCGACACGCTTCACTGGGCCACGGGCCTTTTCTACAGCAGGTTGAATTCCGCCTTCATCGAGCAGCAGAACGCCCCCTACATCGCCCAGCTGTCGCAATTCTTGAACCCGCCGATGAACAATCCGACGGGGTTGACCTTCGGCATCGACAATGCGTATGAAATCACCCAGAAAGCGGTCTTCGCCGACGCTTCCTGGCAGTTTGCCCCGACGTTCAAGGTCGAGGGCGGTCTGCGCTATTTCCGCTACGACACGTCTGCCTTCAACAATGAGTGGGGTTACTTCTTTACCCCGCAAGCCGAACCGCTCGCGAATCCGCCGGGCAACTTCGCCTCGGCGAGCGGCGTGATCCCGCGCGCCGACGTGGCTTGGATCCCGAACCAAAATCTCACGACGTACGTTTCGGCCTCCAAGGGCTTCCGTCCCGGTGGGGCGAACATGACGATTCCCCTCACCGCCTGCCCCGAAGGCGGCCCTGCCTCATTCGATCCCGATACCGTATGGGACTACGAGGCCGGCGAGAAGGCGCTGTTCGCTGAAAATCGGATCAGATTGAATGCCGATTTCTACTACATCAAATGGGACAAGGTCCAACAAACCGCCTTGCTCTCGTGCGGCACCCAGTACACCACCAACGCAGGCGATGGCAGTAGCTACGGCCCAGAGATCGAGATCGCGGCGAAGATTGCCGAACACTGGACGCTGACCCTGGCAGGCACATGGACCAAGGCCAATATCACCAATGTGAGCCCGAGCTACGTCCAATCGCTGACCAACTCAGGGTACAGCTTCCCCAGCTGCGGCGACGGCCACTGCAGCAGCGTCCCGATCCTCAATGTGCCGAAGGAGACGGCCAGCGCCGCGATCGAGTACGCTCAACCGATCGGGAACCTCACCATGAAGGCGCGCCTGGACGGCTCGTACACGGGCTCGTCCTGGGACGAGTCCTACTCGGTCATCCAGCTTCCCGGTTATGGCTTGGCGAACTTCCGCATCGGGGTCAGTGCGGACCGCTGGACCGCGACGCTGTTCGTGAACAATCTCACCAATAAGATACCCTGGGTGTCCGCGAACAACACGAGCTTCAGCTTCAACGTCGGACCGTTGACTCGTATCTCGACGGTGCAGCCAATGACCCTCGGAACGCAGGCCAGTTACCGCTTTTGAGCGAGTACATGGAGGACACCTTCGTGAAATCGAGCACCCATTCACTGGTCCCTCATTACCGGTGGGATGACATGCCCGCGGAGCAGCTCAAGAAGGGGTTGAGCCGCAAGCTGATAACCGGCGAGCGCATGATGATTGCACACGTGTACCTCAAGAAGGGGGAAGAGGTCCCCCGGCACTTCCACGACAACGAGCAGCTGACCTACATCCTGAGCGGTGCGCTTCACTTCTGGTTCGACACCGAAGGCGTTGAGCAGGAAATCATCGTGCGCGCCGGCGAGGTGATCGTGATCCCTTCCAACCTGCCTCATCGCGCGGTTGCGCTCGAGGATACCCTGGACGTCGACGTGTTCTGTCCCCCGCGCCAGGATTGGCTCTCGGGTACCGATGCCTATCTTCGTGGCTGAATGAACGATTACGACATCGACACGGGAGTGCCCGAGGCGATCGAGCGCTTCAAGCTGCCCGAGAGCCTCGGCTTCGGCCTGGTCGACGCCCCGGTGATGTTCGAGGCAGAGTGGCGCGACGGCCGGTGGGGAAGGGGGCGCCTGAAGCCCTATGGCCCGATCGAGCTGTTGCCGGGAGCGCGTGCCCTGCAGTACGCCGAGCTGGTCTTCGAGGGCATGAAAGCCTATCGGGTGGGACACAGTCGGCCCAATCTTTTTCGCCCCGATGCGAACTGCCGTCGCCTGCAACGCTCGGCGTCCCGGATGTCCATGCCCGCGGTGCCCGAGGCACTTTTCTTCCAGGGCATCAGTGCAGTGGCAAACGCGTGCAGCTCCATCATGCCGACGCAATCGGGACGGTCCTTGTACCTGCGGCCGTTCCTGTTCGGCACCGAAAGCGGCTACATGCTGCGAAATTCGCGCACCTTCCGCTTCATGGTCATCGGCAATCCCGTGGAATCCTATGCAACCGGCCCGATGCAGGTCGTCATCGAGCGTGCCGAAGTGCGCGCGGCCGTTGGCGGCCTTGGCGAAGCGAAAGCGTCGGCGAACTACGCCGCTTCATTGCGTGCGTCCAATGCAGCGGTGGAGCGGGGCCGTACGGTGGCCTTGTGGCTCGACGGTAGCGAGCATCGCTACCTGCAGGAGCTCTCGGGCATGAACATCTTCGTCGTCCTGGACGGAGAGCTGCATACACCGGAGCTCGACGGCGCGATCCTGCCGGGGATCACCCGCGACTCGCTGCTCGTTCTGGCGAGAAGCCTCGGCTACAAAATGCACGAGCGCCGGATATCTCTCGATGAAGTGCTCGAGGGCATCGACAGCGGTCGGTGCGGTGAGATGTTTGCCTGCGGCACGGCCGCCATCGTCGCCCCGATTGCCGTGCTGGTGGAAGGCGATGGTCGCGAATACAAGCTGCGGCAAACCGATGTGGTCGCGAAGCATCTGCGCGAGGCGCTTCTGGCCATCCAGGAGCGGCGCGCACCGGACCCGTTCGGCTGGACACGAGAGCTGGCTTAAGGGCTGATCCATCGGCTTGACGGTCGAGCACATGGGCTACGCGATAGTACTTCGAGAGACCGGTGGCCCGGACAAGCTTCGCTACGAGTCAGTCGAGGTCGCCGATCCCGGACCGGGTGAGATCCTCATTCGCCACACGGTGATCGGCGTCAATTTTCACGACTGCTATGTGCGCTCCGGACTCTACGGCACCTTGAAGCTGCCGGGGATTCCGGGATTGGAGGGCGCAGCCGTCGTCGAGAAAGTGGGACCGGGAGTGAGCGGGTTCGCGATCGGCGACCGGATCGCCTACATCGACACCTCTTACGGCGCTTATTCGCAAAGGCGCCTGCTGTCGGCCGGCTTGGCGCTGCGCCTCCCGAATAACGTGACGGACGAGGCGGCCGCCAGCCTGACCATCAAGGGCTTCACCGCCTGCATGCTGCTTCGAAAGGTTCACGCGGTGGGCCCGGGCGAAACACTGTTGATTCACGCGGCGGCGGGCGGAGTGGGCCAGCCGCTGGTGCGGTGGGCCAAGCATCTGGGAGCAACCGTGATCGCGACGGTGGGATCCGAGGAAAAAGCCGCAACGGCGCGCGAATGCGGCGCCGACCACGTCATTCTGTATCGTCAGGAAAGCTTCGTGGAGCGCGTCGCCCAAATCACGTCGGGTAGAGGGGTCGATGTCGCCTACGATTCCGTCGGCGCCGATACCTTTTCAGGCTCGCTCGAGAGCCTCGGTTACCTTGGAACGCTGGTCAACTTCGGCCAATCGTCCGGCTCAGTGCCTCCGTTCGCGGTCTCGCGGCTTGCGGCCAAATCAAACACGCTCGTGCGGCCGGTGCTGTTCCATTACATCCGCGATCGAGCCGCACTGGAATCCGTGGCCCAAGAGAGTTTCGGGGCCATCGAGAAGGGGGTCATTCGGCCGCAGATCGGGTTGAGGCTGCCGCTGTCTCACGCGGCGGATGCGCACACGCAAATGGAGTCGCGAACGACCGTCGGTCAGATCGTGCTCGTGCCGTAGTGGGCGAGTGGCACCTGGCCGGCATCGAGTGTGGATATTCCGGGTCGGCTCTTTGATCTGCCTTCCTTGCCCGCCTGCCCGCCCACCGATCGACTCATTAATTTACCCAACTGCCATCCTCACGGGTTCGTCGACAGCGTGAAGGCCGACAACGTGTTGCCGGCCGGCACCACGAGCAAACCGTCGCCCGCCGCCAGTCCTGAAATGACGTTGCCGCTGTTCCCTGAAGAGATGGTGCCACCCGCATTTGCCGTCCAGAGCTGCGTTCCGGTGGCCGAGTCGAGCGCGTAGATCTGTCCGCTCGAGGACCCGATGATGACCGCCTGGCCCACAATGATGGGTGAGGTGACCAAACCGCCGGCGCCACGTCCGCCGAGAATGTGCCGAGCTGTGCACCGGTCGTTGCATTGACATCGATGTTGCCGCCCAGCGAATAGAACACGTTGTTGGCGACCACCGCGGTGAAGCCGCCGCCGCCAGTGCATCCACCGTTGTCCGCAAACAACGCCTCGCCCGTCACACTGCAGCCAGTAGAGGGGCGGAAGCAATCAACAGCGTCGGAGGTCGCGGGTAGATCGAGTTTGAACCAATTCCGCACTCTCGACGTGATCGCGATTGCTCACATCACGAAGCGCGCCTGTTTTGCGGAAAGAATAAAGCGGCGCATTTCCTGATAAGCGACATGCTCCAATTCGCGCAGCAGGTGAACTTTTTGCTGGCGATCGGCGTGCTCAAATCGATGGCTGAGCGTGCGAACGGTGGCTGAGTACCATTTGTAGCGCTCGGCGTCCGCCCCAAACAGCAAACCCTCCTTCAGCGCGCGCATTGCTACGACGCTTGAGCTCGAGAGGGCGGCAATAAAGGCGATGATAATGCGATAGTGTGGATTGGCTCCTCGAAGGAAAGCGTCGATGGAGCCGATCCCCACCGTGACCGTCGCCAGGAGCAACACGGCGGTCAACGCGTCGGAAAGCTTAGATACCCATTCAGAACGCGTTTCCGGTGAGTGCCATCCAATCGTGCGCCGTCGTTCGGTATAGCGTTGTTGAATCCCGAATCGCTGCCGCTCGAGTAGCTCCAGCACCATGTCTAGCTCCGCTGACGCAGGCGGAACGTGACCCGCCTGATTCCATTCCTCTGATATCCAGGGTCTGTCTTCCGCTTCGTCTTCGCTCAAGTGATGGATCTTATCTTCGACGCCCCGAAGATAGTCGTGCTTGAAGGTATCCAGCTGACGAGCGCGGAAGTCAAACCACTCCTGCAAATGCTCCTTACTCTTTGCGGCGGCGACGACTTGGGGCAGATGATTGATAATGAGTTGGAAATGAAATTGACGAATGCGCTCCGTCCAAAAGCGATTCGTCAGCCATTGGGCTTTGTCTTTGCCTCTGAGTACCTGGGTGTATCCGATCACCATGCTGACGATCGCGAGAGCCGCGGCGATGCCGCCCAGCACGGCTCGAGCCCGCAGGTCCTGCGTCCCCGTGCCCTGCGCGAGCTCTTCGACGAGCGGTACCGTGGCGCCCATGCTCAGGCCCAGGAAGCCGAATATAATCGCGATCACGCCGGAGCGGCGGCTGTGCTTGCGCGCGTGGGCGGCAATCCCGTCATAGCTTTCGAATAGGGCTCGAAGCTCAGGCCAGTCGAAGATCGGCGCGTAGGCTGGGTAGTGACGGGTAAAAAAGGCTCGGTCTTCTTCGGCGATCAGAAGATCGTTATTGGGCCAGTTTCGGAGAGGGTCATCGAACGGACTGGCGAGCAAAGGCGCTGCCGTCGCACTGGCTTCTTGGGTCATGAATCTCGCATTTCTCCGCAGAGGGCCATTGACACGTCAAAGCTTATTCGATTCGCCGAGGGATTGCTGCACGGCGAGCCACTCTTAGCGCGCCACTGTCTGCGCGCACAATCCAAGTGCAACCGGCGAGGCCCCTTCGAGCTCGCGTACGACCCGAAACCCGATGTTGCGATCACGAGTGCTCGCCGGGAGCCGACCGTTGGGAAGCGTGATCGCCACGCTTCGTCGGGTCGTGAATGCGCCACCCAGGACGCGGCCGCCCGGACAGGCGACGGACGTAGCTTCGGGACAGTCTGACACCCACTCCCATACATTGCCGACCAGATCGTAAAGCCCATACTCGCTCGGTGCGAACGAGCCGACCGGGATGGTGGAGCGGCCGGTTGAAGCCCCTCCGCAGCCGCGGCAATTGGCGATGGCGGGCTTGTCGGTGCTCGAGCGCGCGAATCGCTCGCGTTCAGGCTCTGCCGCTGCGATCCATTCCGCATCGGATGGGAGCCGGTAGCGGTCGTCGGTCAAGCAGCTGAGCCAGCGTGTATAGGCCTGGGCATCCTCTCGGTTGAGGTCTGTAGCGGGCAAGCTGCCGCGAGCACCCGATTCCGTCCAAGCGAAGTGGGTGCAAGCGCCTGCTCGAAAGCACGCGTCATACTCGTCGAACGTGACCTCGTGAACGCCCATCGCAAGGTAAGAGGCGGGCGCTCCGCTCGACCGCGGGGGTGCCGGTATGACTCGAAGGAGTGGACACTCCTCGCAATCGCGGAATGCGTCAGACGCAAGATCATGGCTGACCACCGGATGATCGATGCCCTGGAGCGCCAACTGCGCGGAGGCGAACCAATTCTCTCCCTCGGCCACCTCCCGCCCCAGAAGGACATTGCCGAAGGTTGGGGTTTGCCGGCCTGCCGAAATTTCGGTCATGCGGAGCCTCAGGTACATTCCGAGCTCGGTACCGCTGATCCAACCGTCGAAATTGAGGTCGGCGGCCCCGACGAGCCCGGACACGATCAATTCAGCAAATCGTCCATCGTCGGCGACCGTTTGGCCGGCCGAGCCCGCAGTAATCACCTGCAACACGCGCGTTTGAGCGTCCGATGCTCGCGGCGGATGCGGAAAGCGCTCGCGCGGCACGCTCTCGAGCGCGAGACCGGAAAAGCAAGCATCGAGAATGAGGAGCACGTGCGCCGCATGAAAGGCCGCGACGCGCGTCAGGAGTGTGGTGACCGGTAGGGCTTTGACTTTGAAATCGGCCGATCTCGTGACCGGGTCCGGCGCATCGGGCGGCACGAGATATCCAATGCCGTCGGTGGTATAGCCGTGACCCGCGATATAAATCACGACGCGGGTGTTGGCGGCTGCGCTTGCCGCGAGTTGCTCGCCGAAGCGCACGATGGTCTCCTCGAGGGACGGCGTGCTGCCGGGGACGGGAAAACTCATGGTAATGGCCGACGGTGCCAGGCCGCGATCAAGGAACATTTTCTGGATCCGCTCCGCATCGCGCCGCCCGTTGAGAGCTGGCCAACTGGGGTCGGCATATTGGGAGAGGCCAACGATGAGGACGCGGGTTCCTGCGGGGTAGAGGAACTGCCGCTCTGCGTTATCGGGCAAGGGCGATCGGGTGAAGGCGGGGGAGCCACCCGTCAAAGCGGCATAAAGAAGCAGGCAGGCCGCCCACCGATTCATGCTGGTCCTCTCGGCATGAGAAGGAGGCACTCATGAGCAGTTGAGCGGTCCAATGCTGCACTGCAAAAGCACCGCGTGTACGCGACGCGTTGGTCGGTGAAGCCGCCGGAATGTGAGCATGGATCCCGCATTATTTCCAAGCATCATACGGCCGGGCTGCCCGCTTCGCAGCACCACGTTGATACGGTTCGCCGCCTGATCAGTGAGTCGAGCCCTCCACGACAGCCCCATGCGAGGGGCATTCGACATCAGAGACGCAAACAAGCTTTTTCCGCTGTTGGGCGCCGCTCTTGCTGCCAACGCTTGCATTGGCCTCAGCGAGCGGCAGCGCCGCACCCCATTTTCTATCAAACGTGCGATTATCGGCGCGCCCCAGGTTCGCCAATCGTCGCGGTTCCGGTGATGACTGAATTGCCCCTGTTGAAGATCTTTCTATCTTCCCCTGGAGATGTCGCAGAGGAGCGCGCTCTCGCGGAGATTGTATTTCGGCGGCTCGCCGACGAAATGGCGGATGCAGTACGCTTCGAGCTCGTGATCTGGGAGCATGAACCGCTCTTCGCCCACGCAAGTTTCCAATCCCAAATCGCGCGCCCATCGCAATGCGATCTCGTGGTGAGTATCCTTTGGTCGAGACTCGGCACACGACTGCCCGCCGACTTCGCCGCGGTTCCTGGCGAGCCGGCACCCACCGGGACGGAATTCGAATTGAAGGATGCCCTCGCGGCGTGCGCGCAAGGCGGCAAACCGAAGGTACTCATCTATCGCAAGATTCCCGCTCCGCAAATTAGTCTCAGCGCGGCCGATTTTGCAGAGCGTACCGATCAGTACCGACGTCTCGATGACTTCTGTCGTGATTTTTTCTACGATGCCGATGGTGCCGTTAGCGTCGCTCACAGCAGCTTCACAGACCGGCACGATTTCGAGCGGCGCCTCGCCGAACACGTGCGCGGCTTTCTGGATCGGGAAGTTCTGACCGCATCTCCCCACGCTTCTCGAGTGCTGTGGCGCGGCAAGTCGCCGTATCGCGGACTGCAATCCTTCGAGGCCGAACACCAGGCCATATTCTTCGGGCGTTCGCAGGCGCTTGGCGAATTGATGAAGCGAATCCGGGAAACCGAATTCGCGGCGCAGAACGGACCGCTGCCGCGAATGCTGCTTGTTCAAGGCATGAGCGGCACCGGGAAGACATCTTTATTCAAGGCCGGCCTCCTGCCTTTGCTCGATCTGCGTCCCGTCGAAGGTATCGCGCAATGGATCGTCACGACCCTGCGCCCCACAGAGTCGGATCCCAATTTGCGCGCGTTCGGCCCCTTGAGCGTACTCGCTTCGCGCCTTTGCGAGCGGGTGCCGGCAATCACGCGCTTCGGGACGACTGCGGAAAAACTCGCGGAAATGCTATTTTCGCATCCGAAAGAGGCGGCGGCGAAGATCGAGACCTGCATTGCAGCGGACGCGGAGCGTGAGGGACTCGAGCCGCACCGCGTGCGCTTGCTGATTTATGTCGATCAATTGGAAGAGACTTTCGCACTTTCGGACGCGGGCAATTTTACCAGCGCGCTTTTCGGATCCCTCGTAGCGCTCGCGAACTGCGCTTCATTGTGGGTTGCAGCGACGCTGCGAAGCGACTTCGTCCACCGGCTCGAAGCGTATTCCGATCTGATGGAGTGTTTGGCGCGTAACCCTCCACACACTCTTTTGCCGCCGCGCGCTGATGAGCTGGCGGAAATGATTCGCGAGCCGGCAAGTGCTGCAGGTCTGATTTGGGAGCCGCGGGGCGGCGTTACCCTCGATCAGGAGTTGCTGCGCGATGCGACCGGATTTCCCGAGGCGCTGCCGCTGCTGGAATACACGCTCGCCAACCTCTATGACCGGCGCGAGGGTCGACTGCTGCGATGGTCCGATTACGGAGGCGGTCTCAAGGGAGCACTGATTTCTGCAGCCGACGAAGTCGTTGCGGCTTCGGAAGGGGACGCCGAAGCGGCCTTTCGCGACGTCATGCGCGAACTGGTCGGCGTCGGCGAGGATGGCGTAGCGACTCGACGCTATGCCTCGCTGTCTCGCTTCCGGGCGGGCAGCGCCGCGCGCGCCCTCTTGGATCGGCTGGTCGCGCGTCGTCTTTGTGTAACGACCGATGAGGGCCGGGGTGACGGTCCGGTCGTTTGTTTGTCCCACGAGGCGCTGATTCGGTCCTGGCCGCGCGCGGACACGTGGTTGCAGCGCGAGACCTCGCTGCTTCGAATCCGCGACGAACTAGCCCGCGATTCATCCCAGTGGCAACGGCACAAGCGGCTCGATGCGTGGCTGGGTGTCGCGCCGGAAAAACTTGCCGCCATCCGCGAGGTTGAGCAGGCAGGACTCATGCCCCCGGACGCCTTGGAGTATGCAATGCGTTCGCGCCGACGGGCCGCTCGCAATGCTTGGCTCAGGAGCGCGATCGTGACGCTGATCTGCTTGACGACGGTAGTCGCCACCGGCTCTTGGTTGTATACCCTGAGGCAGCGTGACATCGCCCGCACCGAGGCCGCGACCTCCAACCGCATCACGCAGTTCATGGTAGGGCTCTTCGCGCTGGCCGATCCCAGCCAAAGCCACGGCGACAGCATCACGGTCAAAGAGGTGCTCGACAAGGGCGCGCAAGAGATTAGAAGCGACACGGGCAACGACAGCTTGCAGCGCGAACCCCGCGTGCGCGCCGAGCTGTTGACCGCCATGGGTCAAGCCTACACGGGCCTCGGTATCTACCCGCCTGCTGAACAGTTGCTCGAGCTGGCACGCGCAGACCAAACCATCACCACCGTGCCCGACGACTCCCGCGTCCGCACCTTGATTGCGTCCGGGAAGGCGGCGTATCTCGCGGCACAATACGATCAGGCGGCAAAGCTTCAGAGCGAAGCGGTGGCTATCGCGCGAAGGCGCTTGAACGCCGCGGACCCGCTGCGTTCGCGAGCGCTGACGAGCCTTGCCGAGACCTTGATCCAATTGGGGCGGTTTGCCGAGGCCGAAGGGCTGTGTCGCGAGGCGCTTTTGGCCGATCGCGAACGCGGTCCCGAAGGCAGCGCGGTACTTGCGGAAACGCTCGATGAACTGGGCAAGGTCTATTTTTACAGCGGCAACCTGGCGGCCGCTGAATCTCCGATGCGCGAGTCTTTGGCGCTGCGGACGCGAGCCTTCGGCTTGCGCCACACCGACACCGTCCAAGCGCAGGGCAATCTGGCGATGCTGCTCTACCAATCCGGGCGATACGCCGAAGCGTTGGCGCTGAACGAGGCAGCGTTGCCGAATTATCGCGCTGTGTACGGCGAGGAGCATCCGGAAGTCGCCACCATCCTGAATAACATTGGCCGATTGCGAATGATGACCGGTCACGTCGACGAAGCCGAACCCATGTTGCGGCAGGCTTTGGCGATGACCGAGAAGTTCGAGGGCGAATCGCACGACGATTTGATAGGGCCGCTCAACAGTCTCGCCATGATCGATCTATTCAATCACCGACCCGAGAAGGCGGATGCCGAGATCAAGCGCGCCGATTCGATCGCGAGATTGCCGGATCACGGCGATTTGTTGGACTTGGTGTTGCTCAGCGAGGCTGACATCGAGCTTGCAGCGGGCAACACTGCACGTGCCGCAGCATTGCTCACCGAATCGAAAGCGTTGACGCAGACCGCGCATCCTGAATCGCCTGCGGAAGCGTGGCGCTACGCCAACTGGGACGCCGTCGACGGAGAGCTATTGGCCCGTCAGGGAAATGTTTCGGCCGGTGCAAACCTGCTGGCGGCTGCGCAACCTATCCTTGAAAAGCGATTCGGGCCCGGAGGGTTTTATCCCGTGCTCGCGAAGCGCCGCGCGCAGTCAATCGCGGCTATGTCGAAGAAAGATTTGTCGCCCAGGGCCGCGCGCGTCGGGCTTGTCAATTCACCATAATCTGAGCTGTTCCGGAATCGCACGGTAACGGCAGCGAGTGTGTGTTACTTCAAAGCCGCCGATTGTTGACACGATGCCGTACTCAAGATAGCGTCTCTTCAAAGATTCGTCTTCCAGCTCTCATATTCAAGAACACCAACTTATTGCGGGGATGTAACAATGAAGCTCAACGCGATCGGACTGACCACGGCTTGTTCACTTCTCTGCGTTGCTTTTTGTCAACCCATCGTGGCGCGAACGATTCGCGCCGATAACGGTACCCCTGCTAACCCTAACGATTGGAATGCGGGGTCGCCCTCAACCATAGGTGGCCTCAGCCTAAATTCTGGTCTTTCAAATTACGTCTTGAATACGTACCTCCCCAGCCCCTCTAGCTTGTCCGGCTTGCAAGACGCATTCAACGAGTCTGGTGGACTCGCCATCACGGGGGGCACCATGTACAACTATTGGTCATCCAACCAAGCATATTTGAACTCTCCCCAATCGCCTCAAGACCAAATCATGCTTTACACACTGGACAACAATACGGGCAACTTGAGCTTTAACCCGAATTCCTATTCCTCGCTGGCTGGCAATCCTTCGCTATCCGGTGACATAGAAATCGACTTTAATTACTCCGACTCGGTGTCTAACGCGTCTTTTAAGTTCGGGGGGGTCACCTATACCGCGCCGGCAAGCTCTACGCCGAACGCGAATTTTCTCTTCTCCTCGATTTTCACCTTTCTTGGTTTCCTTAACGACAGCGCAACCGCTGCCAACGTCAGCTTCACCCCGAACCAAGGGTCCAAGACGCTCGATGGATGGACGGTATCGGGCGGAGCTGCTGCCGCGCCAGAAATCGATCCATCGTCTATCGTTACTGCATTAACCCTACTCGCCGGTGCGCTCGTGGTCGTGCGGGGAAATACGAGATCTCGCCTCCGGGTGGTCGCCAACGGCTAATGGCTGTCGCAACGCCGAAGTCCTGCGGGTGCTCTGTAAGCTGGGTACTCCGTCGAGGCTGCCCAGCAACCTAAAGTTACTGGAACGCTTCCGTTTCCAAGTATTTTCCCCTTCAGGGATTCACGCGGGCGTTCCCACCGCTAGACAGGGCCAGCGAGCCAGCACACTCTCGAAGGTGTCGGGCCGCACCATCCAAATCATGCGCGCGCTTCTTGCGAGCTGCAACGCGCTCTGTGCGGGCTGTCCCGCTGCGATCGCGAGACCGATCAGCGGCTGAGCGACCACCAACGATACCGCCATCGGAGAGATCTCCATGAGATGCTGCGCGAGCGTGAAGCCTCGTGCGTCCTCGATCGGGACCACGAGGTGCGCGATCCGCTTGTCCGAATCATTTGCCTGGCGTTGCGCTTCGGCGAGGAGCGCCTCAGCCCGCGACTCGGTCAAGCCGGTACGCGGCAGGGAAACGGTATGGAGCGGCTCCAGGGAGTAGCCGGCGCCGTGCACTACGGTCGGCATCTCGCGGATCAAGGCGCGAGCTTTCTCCCGCTCCGCCTCGGGCAGGCCTGCCCAGGACACCATCGATGGATGCGTGCGCTCGGATTCGCAGTGCGCCTCGCCGAATCGCCATCCCGCGATGGTACGACTCGCGATCCAGCGTCGATGCTCGGCAGCGGCAAGGGCCTCGATCATCCCAGCATCGATCGACACCGGCTCAGAGTTCCGGGTTGGCACGATACGCAGATCGAGATCGAGCGCTTTGGTCCAGAAATGATCGGCAAGCGACCGATTGTCTTCCCGGTAGTCAAAGGGAAGGCGGCACCACTCGACGGCCGAGGGCCTCACGGTCTTCGCCTCTGCACCGCTCGAGCGCCGCATATACTCCTCGTGCAGCGCTCTTTGGAGAAGTTCAACCTCCTCTTCTTGGGCAAGGAGCGAACGATCGCTCTCTTCGGCCTGTGCAACGGAGAGCACCAACGGCGATTCACGGCCGGCGAGGCGCACGGCGAGACCGATTTCGCGTTCCCATGCCGAGCACAGCGCCGTATCTTCCAAGGCGACGTAAAGACAGGTGGGAATCAGATTTTCGGTGTGCAGGTGGCGCAACAGAGCGATCGCCGATTGAGGCAGGCGGGGCTCGAGCGCCAGCGCGATGAACTCAACCACCAGTGGCAAGCCCGGCCACAGGTCGAGCAGCTCGCGTGTGATCGCCGGCGCCTCGGTGTCGATGAGCACGATCAACAGTGGATCGTAGGCCGGAGATTGTGCTTGCGCGCACAGCCTCCCAAGCAGCTCGAGTCCCGTCTCCCCGAGACCGATGACGACAATGGCGGCGCGGCAGTCCCCATGCGCGAGGCGCACCTTGTTCGGTGGTTGCTCATGCAGGAGGTGGCGACAACGTGCCTCAGGCAATGAGATGAGCCGGGTTTCTCGTGCCGCGTCCGCAAACTTGGGAAATTCCTCGCGCCCGAGGGAGGTTCGAAGCTCGCGCGGATCGATGCGAATCCAGAGGCGCTCGAGCTCCGGCGCCGGCAAGGCTTCCCGGCGCAAGCTCAGCGTTCGGCGAACGAGCTCGACATTGGCGATCGAGTCGATTCCCAGCGCGAGAAGCTCTTTCGCACGCGGCGCAATGCCAGGTAGCGATGCTGCAAGAAATTCCGGATCAAGGCGTGCTCGAAGACCGGGGGGCGTTGAGCCGCCTGGCGTGCTGCTGAGAAGAAAGAGGTTGGTATATGGGGTCGGTTCGGCCGCGACGACCATTGCCGGTTCATCGCCCAACACCACGATCCTTACGTCGCCCGCGTGTCGAGCCAGAACTCCCTCTAGGAAGGGGCGCAAGATGCGAAGCGCAGCCCCGACCAACAGCACGGCGAGCGCGGCAAGATCGATGCCGATACCCATCATCGCGAGCAGCGGCATCGGTGGAGCATCGGGTGGCTGGGCCCAATCGATCAGCGCTCGGGCGGTCAACCCCGTAACCCGTTCGGCGTTGTAGAGTTCATCGCCTGCCAAGGTTGCGGGGAGGGCGGTCCACCAGCCTGCCGCGACGCACAGAGTGCCGACGAGGAGCACGCAGGCCGCAATCGGTATGCAGGAAGGAATGGACAGCGAGTTGATCGTGCCGAGCAAACGCCGAATCGTGGCCGGGCTGAGACCTGCGATCGCCTGAGCGGTCATGGAATAGACCGTGGCGCCCCTGGCGCGGCGACCCAAATGTGAGCAGGGATCCGCATTAGTTCCCCGCATCATACGGCTGGGGGGGCCGCTTTGCAGCACGCCATTGACACGGTTCCCCCGCTGGTCAGAGACTTGGAAGTTTGCCGAACCCCCAATGCGAGGGGCGTTCGACATTGGAGTCGTAGACATGCTTTGCCGCTGGTGGGCGCTGCTGATGCTGGCGCCGGCGATTGCATCTGCTTCGGCGCAGGCGGAAACGCCCGGCGAGCGATGGTGGGGGGTCGTGGTGGGCGTGGGCGAATATGCGCGACTCGATGCCTCGCTGTCTCTGGACGGCCCGCCGAACGACGTACCGCTGGTGGTCACATGGCTGCAGCGTCAGGGCGTACCACGCCGGCATCTCACCGTTCTCGCCGATCAGGTTGCGCGCGCCGACGGGCTGCCGACCCGCGCGGCCATCCTGGGTGCGCTGGCCGCTCTGCCCAATCGAATGCGCAGCGGGGACATCGCCTTTCTCTATTTCGCTGGACACGGCTCGCAGCAGCCCCAAGGGGGACGGGAATGGTCCAAAGCGGACGGGCTCGATGAAATCTTCTTGCCTCGGGACGTGGGGCAGTGGGACAGCCGGTCGGGGCGCGTTGAGGGCGCGATCGTCGACTATGAGATTGGTTCTGCGGTGGAAGCGCTGAGGGCGCGTGGCATCTTCGTATGGCTGGTGTTCGACAGTTGCCACTCCGCCACGATCGCTCGGTCGCTTTTGGTTCCCCATGTTCGCTTGCGAGGCGTGGCCCCGCTTCAGCTCGGCGTACCGGCGCAATCTACGTCGCCAACAAAGCGCGAGGCCCTCGGAGTTGAGCGCCTGGTGAAAGTACGAGGCTCGACGGCACCGGGCGGCTATGTCGCGTTCTATGCGGCCCAAACCATCGATAGCGCGCCGGAGTTACCGTTGCCGCCCGGTGAACCGGGGCGACAAGTCCACGGGCTTTTCACCTATGCTCTGTTGAGCGCGCTCGCGGCGAGTGGAGGAGGGAGCTACCGCGAAGTCGCTCATCGTATCCTCGCGTACTACGACTCGATCTACCCGGCAACGACGCCGGAATTCGAGGGTCAACTCGATGGCCCGATCGGCGCCCCGTCTGCGCCCTTGCTCTCGCCCGGCGTGTGGCCCGCCGAGCATCAGGGGCACGATTTTCGAATTGAAGCAGGACGCCTGAATAGGGTCGCGCCGCAGTCGCTTTTGGCGCTCTATGCGGCGATCCCCGCCTCGGGGAAGACTGCGCCGATTGGCTTACTGCGTGTGACTCGTGCGGCTCTCGCGGACGCCTGGGCAGAGCCGATCACTGATCCCATGGAGCTCAAGGCGTGGAACATCCCCGCCGATCACAGCGGCGATGTTGCGGCCGGCGTCGTCCGCCTGTTGCGGGCGGGCATCGATATCGCGGTCCGGGTGGCGGGGCCCGCGCCATGCTTCGCCTCGTTGCCGGCGCCCTATGGCTGCGGTTCCACCGGCGCCCCGTCGGAGGATAGGGGGGACGTGGCGCAGGCGCGCCACCTTGTGACCCAGGCAGGTTGTTTGCCGCCTGGAGTCGAACTCACCTCCGATCTCGATGCGGCTGATCTGTTTATGTTGGTGAGAGGGTCTAAGCTCTTCGTCGTGCGGTCCGCGGCCAACCCTCTCGAACAGGCCGTAGGAATCGACCTCAAGTCGCAGACGGCTTCCGAAGATCTCAAGCACGTGCTTTTCCTGGCGAACCGCTCGGTCGCCCTGTCACGCCTCGGCGCAGACTTCCCTGAGAAACCGGGTGAGTTGCTCGCCGAGGTGCGCGTGAACGAAACGGCGGGCGGCTGGTCCTCGGTCGAGGGACCCCGGTTGGCACCCATCCCCTTCGATGCCGAGCTGTCGATTCAGCTACAGAACATCGGGTCCGACGACCTGGATGTCACCATTCTCGCGATTGACGACACCTTCGGCATAGTCCCGCTCTATCCGGCCGATCGGCAGAGCAACCTGCTGCGCAAAGGCAGCGCCCGGATCCAGGTCCCTGCTTTTTTTGCCCGCCCCGCCGGTGAGAATGAGCTCGTATTCATCGTCGAGAAGGCGCGGGCGGGTCACCCTCACGACCTGGGTTATCTCGCGCAGCCTGGCATCACTCGACAGGCGAGCGACACCGGTCTGGCCGCGCTCTTGGAGCGCATCGGCTTCACTCCCCGTGGCACACGCGGGGGCATTTCAGGGGATGACCTGCAATCCGCCTCGATCAAGATCCTTCGATTCGAAGTCTCCGCAGGCACCTAAATCGGAGGAATCATGACCCACTTACTTCAAACTGATTGTCACACCTCGACTGCCAATGCAGAATGGCGGTCAACAGATGGGGCGAGCGCAGGGAGCAACTTGACCAGTGTTTTTTCGGTGGCGCAAGCCTTGAGTGGTCTCCGGCAGAATTGCGCAATGCTGCTCGGCTGCCTGGTTGCCGTCGGTGCGATGGCAGCATCCCAAGATCCGAACATCGACCGGTCTCCCGTGCCCGACTCCCCCGCTGTCGCGGCGATCGATCAACTGCGTTTGTCCGACGAGCTGGCGGATTTCGGTGAGCACAACGCGGATCCCATAGCCCTCGTCGAAGCGGCCAGGATCCGCAAGATGCTCCCGGGGCCGCTCAACGGTTCCAATGAGGCCCCATCGGGTCTCGCGTGGGAGTCGCTGCTCGCCCGCGCGGCGCAAATCGCCGGGCCCAATCCGATGGTCGGATCGTTCATTGCCGACGTGCGCCATCTCAAGGTTCGCGATATCCCGGTCATCCCGCTCGAAATCAAGCTCGTGCACAAACAAGTCAAGCAAAACGGGGCGGATCGCGCCGAGGTGCGTTTTCTCGCCGGCGAACTCGCGGTCGTCTACGTTCGTCCGGTCAGCGGTGTGAGTCTCGACCTCTTCGTGTACGACGATCTGAACAACCTCATCTGCAGCGGTGGCGTGAGCGCGCAGGGGCCGGAATGCCGCTGGCGCCCGCGCCGCGATGGCTCCTATCTGATCGACGTCCGCAACAACAGCACCTCCGAGGTCGACTACGAGCTGGCGATCAACCGCGAGACCGTGACTCGGTGATATGTCCAATAATCGTCATCCGTACTGCGGGACGATTCGCCATCACCGAGGGTGCGTCGTTCTTCTATGGGGTGTGCTCCTTTTAATCCACGGGTGCACGAGCGCGCCGAGCAGGCCTGACCTCAAGCGACTGTACCAATCCGCGAACCTAGTCGCCGAGCAACCGCCGCTGATTCTCATTCCCGGCATCATGGGCTCGCGTCTGAGAGACAAGTCGACGCACCAAGAGCTGTGGCCCGGCGGTATCTGGCGGATCGCTTTTCACCGTTACGGTGAGCTCGCGCTCGAGATCGATCCACAAACCCTCGCAGGAGACCCCGGCAACATCGAGGCTTTTGCCCTCGCGGACGCCGCGGCGGGGCAACATTTCTACGACACGATCATCACCACGCTGGTCGATTCCGGTTCTTTCGAGCTGACGACGCCGGGTACGCCGGTCAAGGATCCCGTTACCCGGCATCTTTATCTTTTTCCGTACGATTGGCGGCTCGATAACGTCGCGACGGCGCGCAAACTGTCCGCGCTCATTGATCAGCTGCGCGCGGACTATGGGAAACCTGATCTGAAGGTGGACATCGTTGCCCACAGCATGGGTGGAATCGTTTCGCGCTATTTACTGGAGTTCGGCAGCGAGGATGTGCTGGATCGCGATGCGGCGCCGATTACCATGGCAGGGGCTTCGAAAATCAATCGATTGATTCTTCTCGGTACACCGAATCTGGGGTCGACGAGTACCGTCGAGAACATGATCGACGGCGCGAAGATGGTCATCGAGCGGATCATGCCCGAAACACTCGCGACGCTGCCGAGCGTGTATCAATTGCTGCCCAATTCGGATCGCAAGCCGTTGGTCGGGATTGACGGTCGGCCGTTGCGCGTGAGCGAGGCGGACGGGGAGAGTCCGGAGCGGGATATCTTCGACGTGAATACATGGCGGGATCTCGAGTGGTCGGCGTTCAGTCCAGACGTCGAGTCCAGGCTCGGGCCCGCGCGCGCGCAACTGCTGCAGCGCTACTTCGAGCGCCAGTTGGTGAGAGCCGGACGGTTGCAGCGAGCGCTCGAGCGAGAGCAGCCGCCGTCGTCCGTGAAGCTCATCGTGTTTGGTGCCGATTGCCAGCTCACTCCCTCCCGTGTCCTGGTGGAGGCCGATAAGGGCCGCATGGTGCCGCGGTTCGAAGCCAAAGAGATCAAACACGCCGAGGTAGGGCGTCCGTACGATGAACTGGTCCAAGAGCCGGGCGACGGAGTCGTCACCAAAGCCTCGCTACTTGGGAGGCAATCACTCGATCCGACGGTGCAGAATCGCGGGGGATTTCCCATCGCGTTCTCGTTCTTTCTGTGTTCCCAACATTCCGATTTGCCGGGCAACATCAATTTTCAAGACAATCTTTTGAACGCAATTCTGTCCCGCTAAGGCAGTTTAAATCCGACTACTAGAAGGAAGGCACATGCGACTCTACAAATCTCGAATAATCGTCGCCGTTCTGATAGCGGGGAGTGCGTGGGCGGTTGCTTTCGACACGCCTCCCGAGGAGCCCGCATCGGCGAGCCTCCCACCCGAGCTTGCAACAGGACCCAATTTTCACGTGAAAGACCCGGTGCAGTCGGACGGCCTCATGCATCACTACGTGATCGAGAGCTCATTTGGCGAGTATCCCGCCTACGGTCAAGACGCGCTCAAGATCCGCGTCAGAGAGATGGCGGCGCTCACGGAGTTATCGAAGAAAACCGACATCGGCGTCGTCACGAAGACGGTTGAGCAGAGCGTCGAGAATCAAGCAAAGACCGTAAGAAAAGTGGTAACCAACCCCATCGGCACGATTACAGGCATACCCAAGGGCATTGGTCATCTCTTTAGTGGATATAAAGCCGAGGCAGGCGAAGCCGCAGATCAGGCGAAAAAAGACACGAGTGGAAGCAATAGCGGCTCGAATGTCGTCCACAACGCCAAGGCGGACGCTACTCGGTATGCGGACCGATACCTCGGAGTAAGCGCCGCGGAACGTCGCTACTACCAGGAGTTGGGTGTCGATCCGTATACGAACAACCAAGTCCTCAAAAAAGCGGTTCATCACCTCGCCAAAGTACAGGCGACGGTCAACCTCGGCATGCATTTTGTCGGAGTACCCGGAGTTCCATATCTCAATGACGTACAGCGCGCGATGGACGCCATTTACAATGAGGATCCGGCCGTGCTGCGGGCACGTCAGCGGAAGGTCTTGGCCGGTTATGGGTTGTCCCCGGCCGAAGTTGCCCGCTTCGAGAACACCCTGCTCTTGAGTCCGACGCGTCAGAGTCTGTTGGTGGAGGACGCGAAGTTACTCGATGGCGTGGAGGGGCGCGGCGAGCTCTTTCGGCACGCCATGGGACTGACATCGGACGAGGAGGTGGCGGTGTTTATCGCCAGCACGCGCATGCTGGTGCGGCTGCACGCGCAACAGCCGGTCGCGAAAATTCTCGAGGGCCTGCGATTGCCAACGGTGCAGACCCGTGATGGACGGACGGTGGTGCTCGGCGCATTCGACGCGGTGTACTGGACCGAAGAGGTCGCCGGCTACGAATCCGCACTCCACGCGGCGTTGCCCCCGACCTCGCACGGCCTTGAGGTGTGGCTCTCGGGCTCCATTTCGCCGGTCGCGCGCGAGCAGCTCACCTCACATGGGTGGGTGGTGCATGATCAAGCAGAAGAGGCGCTGACTAAGAAGCTCGCGCTGGTTGTGAATCCTTGACGATTGGTTCGGGACCGGCGCCGGTGGCGCGAATATCGGGTTAGCGTAGGGCTGCGTCTCCGTGGCTGCTCGCCGCGGAAAGATTCGCCAAGTATTTCGTTATGCTCTGCGCGGTTACTTGATATCCGAGCCTCTCATCCGCGGTCTTCAGAACCAAGAGAAGCTTGGGTTCATATCTATCAGTGGTACCTGCGAGTCTCTGCGTGATGACGGACCACTGCCCTCGCGCCTCTGAGAGGCGCCCTAAGGCAGCGAGATCGTTTCCAGCTTGTAGATGGGCCCGCTCAAGGAGCCAAAGCGGCTCGGTGTTCGATTCGTCTATTACCCTAGGGTCGATTCGGTTTATCACGGCTTGGTCAATTTCAAGGGCCTCGTCGCTGTGGCCAGCACTTGCGGCGAGCGCTGCTCCAAGCAGATCGGCGCGGTCTTGATAATAGCGCCAATTCTCAACGGTGCTGTCGTGTGCCAGCGCCACCGCGAGCAGGGTGTCCGCTCTTTTCTGTGCCGTGCGTGCCTCGTCTGGCTTGCCGTCGGCGAGCAGCGCTTCCCCGAGATCGACTTGGGCGATCGCGACAACACTGGTCAAATCCATGTTATCCCGCTCATTGGTTAAGAGCGCCTCGGCTCGCGTGACGGCATCGCTAAAGTCGGCGACGCTGCGGCCCAGGTCACCGTCGATCATCGCGAGGCGGCCAAGCACCTGCAGGGCGACGACTGTGGAAAATTTGGCCTGACGTACCGTGGGATCCTTGGAAAGGACCGCCTGATAGATTCTCAATTCGCCCTCACGGTGGGTTCGAGCATCTGCTAGTTGTCCATGCTTTTGAAGCGCATCCGCCAACCAGGCATGAGCTTGACCTAATTCAATTTGTCGGTTGAGTTCGTCGGGATGACGACCAGCGAGACCTTGAGCTTGCTTCAGTGTCTGCTCGAATGCCGCGACTGCCTCTGCGCTTCGTCCCTGCTGCAAAAACAATACTCCTAGGGCGGTTCCAGCGTACTGGAGCTCGGCCCGGTAGTCGTCGTTGTCGGGCTCCAAAGCGACCAGATTTTCGGCCAGACGTCGGTACTCTAGGAATGACCGTTCGGCGCCGGCCACATCGCCACGCTGCCGCGCGATGTCGCCCACCCAGAAGACATTCTGCGCGTGGTTGAAAATTCTCTGGGGATCGTTGGGTGATCTTGCCAAGAGCTCGTCCGTCGAGGCGGCGGCTTGTTGAAATGCAGCAAGGGCGTCACCCAGATCGCCGCGTTGGGTTCTAATCTCGCCCATCAGGCGCAGGGCTCGTGCGCGGCGTGACAGGGATTGCGCGTCCAGGTTGTGGAAGTCTTGGGTCTTGTAGTATTTCAGTGCTTCCAAGCCGACGCCGTCCATGAGATCGAGTTTGCCGCTCGGTTCGAGCTTCTTGCGAAGATCGGTGAGCATGAATTCGATCAAGCCCTCAGCGTGTGCTCGTTGTTGCTGCGCCTCATTGCGTGCGCGCCACGCGGAAATCGCGAGTCCAGCCATGGCAGCCATGCCTGCCAGCGAAGCAGCCGTTACTACGATGAGCTGCTGGCGACGTCGATGGTCGTCGCGCCGCAGCAGCTCATCGAGGCCTATTCCCAGCATACCCGCAATAATTTTGAGGCGCACCAGGCGGCGACCGTCACCACCCGGCCGCAGATCTGCGGCGATGGGCTCAGACCGCTCGGCGAGCTCATGCGAATCCACACGATAGCCCAGTGCAGGCGGGAAACAGGGGTCTTTGTTGTAAGGACTGCCTTCGGCGATCACTGACAAAATTCGCTCGTCGCCGTGAAGAGCGCGGAAGCAACGGATTTCCTCGTTGACCCAACTTGAGGCGACCGCGTTCGGCGAGCACATCACGATCAAATAGGCTGAATTTGCGAGCGCTTCCTCGATGCTGGAGTGAAGCTCGCCGCCGGCTGCGACCTCCGCGCGATCGAGAAAAATGGGCCGGAAGCGCTTGGGGGCAGGCCCGCACGGAGTCGGGCGCCCCACGAGGTGCTTGGGGACGACGTAGTTCTCCAAGGCACGATGCAGCCAGCGAGCCGAATGTGCGTCGTGACTGCTATAGCTCAGGAAAGCCCTATACGTGTGTTCGGGCACGGGGAGTAAACAGCGGGGAAGCCGTCAGTTATGGGTGGTTAATGATCATGGGGTCGATTCCGATGTCCACTGTCACACCGCTGCTAGTTTGATCCATGTGGACCGCATATTCATACTCGTCCGTCGTCCCTCCTGTATTTGCGCAGCGGTCAAAATTGAAGGAGATGTCGGGGCCGTTGAGTGTGACGGTCTTCGGTTTCAGGCAGTCGGGCCAATCGTCAGGTCCGGGCGGACCGTGTGTGTCGTCGCCCTCATCAAATGGGCCCACCATCCATATGGAGTTTTCTCCTGTGGCCTTCCAGGACGTGTGTTTGAGGTTCCCAGGATCATTAGGGATCTTATTCAAGTGAAAGCGAATATTGATCTTATCGCCGGGAGCACTCTGAAATTCAATCTCGCCCGGTTTGCCCGAGGTGGATGGGTGAGAGACGCCGTTTCGACAGATCGCCGTAAACCGGGGAATCTCTGCATCGCTCTCTGGTCCTTTTTCAATGATGCCGACAATTTTGAGTGAGGAGTGCACACCAGGTTTCAATGAGAAAATTTTAACCACGTAGCCATCGTTGATCGTCAAGGACTCCGGATCCTGTGTAAAGTCCTTCAAGTTCTCGGCGACGCCCTTGACGTTGCGTGAGGCAAGCGCCGCATTCGCGCAGCTCTGAGTCAGGGCGGTTGGTGACAGAGTTCGGGCAGGCTCTGCGCCGTACGCCAATTCTACGGCTGTCGATGCGAACGCCAGGATCCCGGCGAATACTTGCAAAAATGGAATGGACGTTCTCATAATTCATGCCCTCTTATTAAGCTGCCGGGCGTCGATCTAGCGTAAGTCCTGCGATCGGTGAAGTACGGTCTATCTTAAGGGCGAACGCCGCTCCCATGTCGATAGAGGTCCGTCAACAGCCATGAGATTCGATTGGGCAATGGGCGGGTAACTGTTAAGCATCAATGGAAAAAATTAATTTATATACAACGAGAATATTGTGATCGTTAAGTTCCCTCCCTGCACCAATCTTTTCAGGTCTGCTCCGCGCAAAGGGGGATGCGAAAAGATCTACGGATCTCTCGTTCAACTCGCTACGAAAGTGCGGCTCACTGCTTACAGGACTGACCGCGATTCTGGCGGTCCCCGCTTACCGCTTGTACCAGGAGTGTGCCCCTTGGTGAGCCAGGGAAGAGGGGTGGCAAGCGCTGCAAGTGATTGATTTATAATCCGCTTGAACACCCCTCTAGCGGCTGAAAATCCGCGTGTCGCGGTTCAATTCCCTCCCTGGCCAATACCCATTTTGGGTAGTAAAATACCCACAATGGGTACTAAGAAACGGAAGCCGCATAGTCGAGCGCCGGTGCGTTTTGGCGTTGCCGACGCCCTGTTTACGAAGGTACAACAGCGCGTCTTGGCCCTCTTGTTTGGATACCATGCGCGAAGTTTCTATGCAAATGAGCTGATCGCCTTGGCACGTTCTGGGTCAGGTGCAGTTCAACGTGAACTAGCTCAGCTCGAGGCAGCGGGCTTGGTGACCGTCAGACGAATCGGTAATCAGAAACACTATCAGGCTAATGCGTTGGCGCCCATCTTCGTGGAGCTTCGCGATTTGGTTTTAAAGACACCGGGTCTAGTGGATATTTTGGCGCCCCGCTTGATGGTCCGTGAGCGCAGCAATGAGAAAGCGCAGCAATCCGTCGCTGAAGGGATCGCAACACGCATGACTGGCTCTCCCGTCGAAAAACATGCCGTTTGTATATTACCGGCGATGATCGAGCCCCTGCGCGGAGACATCGCGCAGCTGTGCAAGCGTTATGGGGTCCGCGAGCTCGCGCTGTTTGGTTCCGTTTTGCGCAGCGACTTTAGTCCGACGTCGAGCGACGTCGACGCGGTTGTGAACTTTGGTCCGCCCGCCGACGGTTCGTTGGCGCGTCAATACTTTGATTTCAAGACGGCGCTGGAGCGCTTGCTCTCGCGGCCGGTGGATCTGGTGGAATTGGAGGCGATGCCTGATACGCGTCTCAAACGCATCATAGAGCGCACGAAAGTGCCTATATATGCCACGGCCTGATGTTTTTCTGGAGACAGCGCTACTCGCATTGCGGCGAGTCTCCAATTTCCTGGGGAATCGCTCGCTCGGAGAATATCTTGCTAATGAGTTGTGTCAATCGGCGGTGGAGCGCCAGTTGGAAATCGCCGGCGATGCTTTAGGTCAACTGCGAAAACTCGACGCAGTGTTGTTTGGCAAAATTCCGGACGGCGACCTGGTCGTGGCGTTTCGCAACGTTCTTGCCCACGGCTATGCGACGCTCGATCATCGACGCGTCTATGAGATCGCCTCAAGTCGAGCCGGCGAGTTGCTCAAGACCCTGGAGACACTCCTAGCGCAGATGCCTGAGGCGTGAACGGTAGTGGTGATTCCAGGGTCTATGGAATCCATCTATTTGAGTGCTGCGCAGTATGAAATCCAAAAATAGGGACAGGTGCCTCCGCCGGCGGCCGCCGGTCCGCACCGCTGGCGATCATCGGTGCTTTGGCCCACAATCGCTTTCCCATGAGCGTGCATCCACCCCGCCTAATCGAGACAACTCTTCTCCTGTTGTTGGCCGGCTGCGCCGTGGGCCCGAATTTCAAGAGGCCCGCGCCTCCCGATGTCGCGGAATTCACCTCCCCTCCGGTCTCGGCCACGGCCGCCGTCCCGGGAATTGTGGGAGGGGACGCCCAGCGCTTCACTCAAGGTACCGACATTTCCGGAGAATGGTGGACGCTGTTCCATTCGGCCGCGCTCACCGAGCTGATCGAGCGATCGCTCGAGAACAATCCGGACCTCAAGGCGGCGCGGGCGGCCCTGTCGGTGGCGCGAGAGAATGCCCTCGCGCAACGCGGTGTTTACTATCCCAGCGTCGCGGCAAGCTTCGCTGCCTCCCGGCAGCGGCAGTCGGGCCAGATCGCGCCGACGCTCAACTCGAACGCGTTTCTCTACAACCTGTTCACCCCCGAGGTGACCGTCTCGTACGTTCCCGACGTTTTCGGCTTGAATCGCCGGACCGTGGAATCGTTGAAAGCGCAGGAACAGGAGGCGCGCTTTCAGATGATCGCGACGTACACCACGCTCACTGCCAACGTCGTGGTCACGGCGATTCAAATGAGCTCGCTGCAGAGGCAGGTTGAGGCGACCCGGGGGCTCATCGACAGCAACACCAAGGCCCTGGAGATTCTCAAGTATCAATTCTCCAAAGGATATGCGAGCCGGCTCGATCTGGCGGCGCAGGAATCTCAGCTCGCGCAAGTCGCTGCAACCCTTCCCCCGCTCGTTAAGCAGCTGGCCCAGCTTCACGATCTTTTGGCGGCACTCACCGGCCGGTTTCCGGCGCAGGTGCCGGACGAGAAATTCGATCTGTCGAGTCTTAAATTGCCGGGCGAACTGCCGGTGAGCCTGCCCTCGGTGCTCGTGGAGCAGCGTCCGGACGTCCTCCAGGCCGAGGCGAACTTGCACGATGCCAGCGCCAAGATCGGAATCTCCATTGCGAATCGACTGCCGAGTTTCCCCCTGGTCGCCAACGCCGGCAGCTCGGCCGCTTTCATGGATCAGCTGTTCACGGAGGGCACCGGTTTCTGGGGCGTGGGCGTGAATGCAACGGCGCCCCTCTTCCAGGGGGGCCAACTCCTGCACCAGGAGCGCGCCGCCAAGGCCGCGTACACCGAAGCCGCCGAGCAATATCGAAGCACGGTTCTCGCCGCATTCCAGAACGTCGCCGACACCTTGACGGCGCTCGAACAGGATGCGGAGGCCTTGCAAGCGGCCAAGACCGCCGCGGATGCCGCCAAGCTCACCCTCGACTTGGCGCAACGCCAATGGCACGCCGGCTACGCCGGCTATCTGGCGCTGCTGAGCGCCGAGCAGGCGAATCAGCAGAGCCAGATCAATCTGGTCCAGGCCGAGGCCAGCCGCTATGCCGACACCGCGGCATTGTTTCAGGCCCTGGGAGGCGGATGGTGGAATCGCGCGGAGCTGGCCGTGGACTCTCGTGAACCCTAGGCATTCGTGGACGATCGCCCTCGCGACGATCGCGGCCGCAGCATCGGTGAGCGGTTGCTCGAAGAGGGACGAGCCGCCGGCCGCGCCCGTGTTGAGCGGCAACGTGAAACTGACCGCGGCGCAGCGGCAGAGCGTGAGCATTTACACCGTCCAGTCGTCCAGTTTCCACGACACGGTCGAAACCACCGGCGTGGTCGATTTCGACAACGATCAAGCCACGAGCGTGCTGTCACCGATCTCGGGCCCCGTGTCGCGCCTGTTGGTATCCCTCGGTCAAAAGGTCAAGAAGGGGGAGCCGCTCGCGACGGTCGACTCGCCCGACTTTGCGGCGGCCATCAGTGGTTACCAGAAGGCGCTCGCCACGGCCAAGACTGACCGCCACCTGGCCGACCTCGACAAGGATCTCCTCGAACACAATGGAGTCGCTCAGAAGGAAGCGGAACAGGCCGAAACCGACGCGGCCAACGCCGAAGCGGACCGGGACGCGGCGCTGCAGGAACTCGTTTCGCTGAACGTTTCTGAGCAGGCCATCAAGGGCATCCAGCGGGGTCTGCCGATATCGCACGCCGAGGCAACGATTCGCTCGCCGATTGCCGGAACGGTGGTGGAGAAGCTGATCACCCCCGGGCAACTCCTGGCAGCGGGCACGACGCCGTGCTTTACGGTCGCCAACCTCTCCCGCGTCTGGGTCATGGCGCAGATTTTCGGGTCGGATCTCACGTCGGTCAGCTTGGGCGATACCGCTGAAGTGACGAGCGGTTCAGGCTCGAACGGCTTTTCCGGAAAAGTGGACAACATTTCGTCGCTGGTCGACCCCGACACCCGATCCGTGCCGGTGCGCGTGGTAGTCGACAATCCGGGCGATTTGCTCAAGAAGCAGATGTACGTCCGGGCCCGGATCCGGAGCCACGCGGAAAGCAGCGGATTGCTTATACCCGTCTCGGCGGTTTTGCGCGACGAGGAAAATCTGCCGTTCGTGTACGTCGTTGAATCCGATGCCGGCTTCGCCCGCCGGCACGTCACCTTGGGTAATCGCACTGGCGATCAATACGTCATCCCCGAAGGGCTCGCGGCCGGGGAGCGGATCGTGGTCGAAGGAGGCCTTTTCGTCCAATTCATGCAGAATCAATGAGCGAAGAGCCTCAGCCTCGCGCGCCCAGATCGTCGATCATGAATCGGATCGTCGCCTCCTCGCTCCGCCAGCGTTTTCTCGTCCTGCTCATGACGGTCGTGCTTCTCGGCGCAGGGACATGGTCGCTGCGGCGGCTCCCGGTGGATGCCTACCCGGACCTGTCGCCTCCCATGGTCGAAGTAATCACTCAGTGGCCGGGCCGCGCCGCCGAGGAGATCGAGAGGCTGATCACAGTGCCCGTGGAGCGGGAAATGAACGGCATCCCGCGGCTGTCCACCATCCGCTCGATCTCGCTCTACGGTTTGTCCGATGTGATCCTCACGTACGACAACGGCACCGATAATTATTTTGCTCGCCAGCAGGTTGAGAACCGGCTGCCCGATCTCACCATGCCCACCGGCGTGAGTCCCTCGCTGTCGCCGATGTCCGCCCCGTCCGGTCTCATCTATCGCTATGTGCTTCAAAGTCCAGACCGCTCGCCGATGGAGCTCAAGACCTTTGAGGATTGGACCGTCGAGCCCCAGTACAAATCCGTGCCCGGCGTCGCCGACGATTCCGGCTTCGGTGGAGGAACCATGCAGTACCAGGTGCTGCTCGATCCGACCCGGGTTGCCTCGGTGGGACTATCGGTGGCTCAGGTGGAAAGCGCGCTGATGGCCAACAACGACAATTCCGGAGGCGGGTTCTACTCGCAGGGCGGTGAGTTCTATTACGTCCGCGGCTTGGGCCGGCTGGAGACGCTCGAGGACATCGGCGACGTGGTGCTCGCGGTGCATGACGGCGTTCCCGTGCTGGTCAAGGACGTGGGCAGGGTGGTCATCGGCATCGCCCCGCGGCTCGGAGAGTTCGGCTATGAGAAGCAGGACGACGCGGTGGAAGGGGTCATCTTGCTTCGCACGGGAGAGAAGACGCAGGACGTGCTGAAGGGGGTCGAAGCGAAGACCCGGGAGCTCAACGATCAGATCCTGCCGAAAGACGTGAAGGTCGTGCCTTTTTACGATCGGAGCGACTTGGTGGACCTCACGACGCAGGTCGTGGAGCGAAACCTTTTGCGCGGCATGGTGCTGGTGATCGTGGTGCTGATCTTTTTCCTGTACGACCTTCGCGCGGGGTTGATCGTGGCGGCGAGCATTCCGCTCGCGCTGCTGTTCGCCTTCATTTGCCTCGATCTCCAAAACGCCTCGGCGAACCTTCTCTCCATCGGCGCGATCGATTTTGGAATCCTGGTGGACGGCGCGGTGGTGATGGTGGAGAACATTTTCCGTCAGATCGTCGCGCGCAAGGGGACATCGCTCAACGTCAAGGACATCGTTCTGGATGCCGCGGCGGAGGTGGACCGCCCGCTATTCTATTCGGTCGCGGTGATCGTGGCGGGGTTTCTGCCCATTTACGTCCTGTCCGGGCCTTCGGGGACGCTGTTCAAACCGATGGCCGACACGATGGTCTTCGCGCTCGTCGGCTCCTTGATCGTGACGCTGACGCTCTTGCCGGTGCTCTGCGCATGGTTCATGCGCAACGGCGTGCGGGAAAGGCGCAATGCGGCGTTCGAATTCATCAAGAACGCTTATACCCGCGGACTCGATGCATGCCTTGAGCGTCCTTGGACGACGACCTTTGCCTCGGCCGTTCTGCTGGCAGTCTCGCTGCTGCTCATTCCTCGAATCGGCGCCGAGTTCATGCCGCAGCTCGACGAAGGCGCACTCTGGGTGCGCGCGACCATGCCCTACACCATATCGTTCGATGAATCGGCGAAGATCGCACCCAAGGTGCGCGATATCTTGCGGTCGTTCCCCGAAGTGACGACGGTGGCCTCCGAGCTCGGCCGTCCCGACGACGGCACCGACTCGACCGGCTTTTTCAACGTCGAGTTCTACGTCGACTTGAAGCCCTACGCGTCCTGGAATGGCGATTATCGCAACAAGGCCGGGCTAATCGAGGCCATCAATCGCAAGCTCCAGGCATTCCCCGGCATCACCTTTAATTACACCCAGCCGGCGGAAGATGCGGTGGACGAGGCAGAGACCGGCCTGAAAAGCGCATTGGCCGTCAAAGTCTTCGGTGCCAACTTGGAGACCCTTCAGCAGAAGGGAAAATCCGTCAAGCAGATCCTCGAGCGGGTACGCGGAATCCGCGATGTCACCTTGGTTCAAGAGCTCGGTCAGCCAAGTCTGTCCATCAAGATCAATCGCGCCGCTATCGCGCGCTACGGCCTGAACGTCGCCGACATCAACGCCTTGGTCCAGACGGCCATCGGCGGCGATGCCGCCACGCAGGTGGTTCAGGAAGAAAAGCAGTTCGATCTCATCGTCCGTCTCGAGCGGGAATATCGGGACAACGCCGAGGAGATCGGTAATATCCTGGTG
>Ga0182030_10002036_pt1 | contig 42661 bp, 38 predicted proteins | sample 812S3MmetaG_FD_121299 | JGI IMG/M metagenome (GOLD analysis project Ga0182030, IMG submission 121299) | Permafrost microbial communities from Stordalen Mire, Sweden - 812S3M metaG (Illumina Assembly) | ecosystem: Environmental > Terrestrial > Soil > Wetlands > Permafrost | place: Sweden... | reverse complement strand
GTGCCCGGCGCGAATCACCCTGACCTCGACCGCCTACGTCGCCAATCAGCAGGCCGCCTCCGGCAACACGTGCAACGCCTCGGACACGAGCTGGTCGACGACGGTCGCCGCGCCGGACGGCAGCGCCATCCAGAACAGCGCCCCGTCCGGAACCACGGCGAGTCCCACCGGCATCTATCTCTTCGACGATCAGGGCCGGTTGACCAGCGGTCCAGGCACCACCATCACCATCGGCTCCCGGACCGTCACCATCGTGGCGGGAACGGGATTCGTTCAGGTGCAATGACCATGCGGCGTGGACAGCGGGGCTTCACCCTCATCGAGCTCATCGTCGCGATCACCGTGGTCGCCATCGCGGCCACGACGCTGCTCGGCACAATGGGGGTGATCGCGAGCCGCAGCGCGGATGCGATGATGCAGCAGCAGGCGATATCGATCGCCCAGGCCTACCTGGACGAGATCATGCAACGCTGGGTCGTGGATCCAAACGGTTCTCCGGCCAACACGGGTCGCGGCACCTGGGATCTGGTCGACGAATACAACGGCCTCACGGACGTCGGGGCGCATGACCAGTTCGGCAACGCCATTGCGGCGCTGGCCGCGTATACCGTGGCCGTCAGCGTCGTTCAATCCACGGCCCTGACCGGTGTCAGCGGGTCGGCTGCGCGACGCATCGACGTGACCGTCACGGCATCGCCGAACGTCAAGGTCACCCTCTCCGGATACCGGACGAACTATTGAGATGAGCGCCCAATCGCACGGTCGCCGGATGCCGGTCGGGGCGGGCCAGCGGGGCTTTACCCTGGTCGAACTCGTGGTCACCATCGTCGTCGGCTCCGTGGTCGTCGCCTTCATGGCGATGTTCATCGTGACGCCCATGCTGGCCTACAGCGCACAGACCCGGCGCGCGACGCTCGTCGACGAGACCGACAGCGCCTTGCGGTTCATGGGGCGAGACATCAGGAGCGCGTTGCCCAACAGCGTGCGCATCGCCACCGCCGGCAGCGTGACCGCCCTCGAATTCCTGGGCACGACGGACGCCGCCCGCTACGTCGACGGCGGTCCATTGGGCAACCCGGCATTGGTCCTCGACTTCACCACGGCTGACGGTGCCTTCGCGACGACCGTGCCATTCACGCAGCTCTCGCTGCCATGGAGCTCGACGTCCGCCTATCTGGTCATCGATCACGTGGGCGTGACGGGGGCGAACGCCTACGACATGTCCAATGTGATCACCCCGAGCGGCACCACCATCACGGTATCCGCCGGCGCTTCCGCAAACCAGAACCTCGTGACGTTGAGTCCGGCATTCCAGTTCACGCAGGGATCGCCCGGGAAGCGGGTCTACATCGTGAGCGGCCCCGTGTCCTATCTCTGCGACACCAGCGCCGGCACGCTCACCCGTTACTCCGGCTACACGATCTCGAGCAGTCAGGCAGCCAGCGCATCGGCATTGTTGGCCGCGGGCGCGACCGCGTCGCTGGTTGCGGGAGACGTCGGCGCCTGTCTGTTCACGTATGCCACCGGCACCGCGCAGCGCAACGCGCTCGTGGAGCTCACGTTGCAACTGGCCAATAGCGGCGAGTCGGTGCAGCTGCTCTACGAAGTGCAGATGGTGAACAGCCCATGACCGCGCGCACCGCGGGATTCGCATTGGTGCCGGCACTGTTTCTGCTGGTGGTTCTTGGCGCACTCGGCCTCGTGGCCGTTCGCGTGGGGATGGGCCAGCAGCAGTCGGTCACCATGGGCCTCGTGCAGGCCAGGGCGCTGGCGGCCGCAAATTCCGGGATCGAATGGGGTGCCTATACCACCATCGACGGCAACAGTTGCGTTTCCAGCACCACGCTGACGCTCACGGAAGGGGCCTTGAACGGCTTTTCCGTCGTCGTCACCTGCACGGCGACCGCCTTCACCAGTGGCGGGAGCTCCGGCAACTCCTACGTGATCCAGGCCACGGCCACGTCCGGCACGTATGGTCAGGCGGGGTATGTGCGGCGCGTCGTCAGCGCCACGTTCACGAACGCCTCGTGAGCAGCGGCCAAAACTCAAGCCGCCTCGTCGTGAGGCGTCCGTCCCCGTTAGTCGCCGGTCGGAGTCAAGTCTGAGACTTCTCCGCCGCTAGCATCCCTGGGGACGGCGGCGGTAACCGGATAGTGGCCACATAGGATTGCAGATGACCGTTGCGAAAAAACTTGCTTTATTGCCGCTGGCTTCCCTGCTGGGGATTCTGCTCATTGCAGGCGTGCTGCTGCGCGACATCGGTGCCGTTTACACCGCGGCGAGCTACGCCAACGACCATTCGGTGCCCAGTCTGCTCACCCTCGAGAAGCTCGACTCGAACTTCGTCGGTGAGCGTTTGAACGTCTGGCAACACGTGGCCACCCCGGACGCCGCGGGCATGGAGGCGGCCGTCAAACAAATGACCGTCCGGCGGGAGCGGATCGACGAGGCGCTGAAGGCCTATCAGGGCATGGTTTCCGACGGCACGGACCGGGAGATGCTCGAGGCGGACCGGGCCGCCGTCGTTTATTACGACACGGTCAAGGATCAGGTGCTCGGTCTGTCCTCGGCCGGTCGCAAAGCGGACGCGCTGGCGGTGCTGATGGGGATGAAATCCAAGCTGGCGCAGGCCGCGGACGCCCTCAATCAGCATCTGGACTACAACAAAACACTGGCCAAAACGGCCAGTGACAAGGCCGCCGCCATCCGGATGTCGGCGCTCCGCTTCGGCGCCATCCTGACGGTGCTGACCCTGGCAGGGATCGGGGCGCTCGGGCTCACGATATTCCGCCAGCTGACCCGTCAGTTGGGCGGCGAGCCGTCCGATGTGGCCGAGGTCGCCGAGCGCGTGGCACTGGGTGATTTTTCCAGTCCGATCTCACTGCGGCCGGGCGATACCCGCAGCCTGTTTGCCACGGTGGCGCAGATGCAGAAGGGACTGAAGGCCCGTACCGAGGCCGATCAGGCGCGGGTCAAGGAGGACCGCCGGCGTGTGGATGCCGAGATTGCCACGGGCCTCGAGAATGCCCGGATCCGGACGGCATTGGACCGGGTGTCCGCCGGCGTCACGCTGATCGATGCGGGCGGCACGATCATCTACGTGAACGACTTTGCGTCGACCATGTTCCGGGCGCGGCAGACCGAGATCCGCAAGGCCGCTCCGCAGTTCGATCCGCAGCGCATTCGCGGCGCCACGCTCGCCGGGGTTTTCGGTTCCGCAGCCGACGGCAGCCGTCTCACCGGAGGCGCCGCCGCTCAAACCGAAGAATTGGAACTCGGCGGCGCGACACTACGGATTCTGTCGACGCCGGTGCTCAGCGAGAAAGGCGAGCGGGTCGGCACCGTGGTTCAATGGATCGACCGAACAGCCGAAGTAGAGGTGGAGCAGGAGCTGTCCTCCATGGTCGCGCGGGCCGCGGATGGCGACCTGACCGTCCGTGTCCAGGAAGAGGGCAAGGACGGCTTCTTCAAAGTCCTCGCCGCCGGCATGAACAATCTGGTCGACGGTGTGGCCGGCGTCATCCGCGGCCTGTCGAGTTCGGCGGCGGAGGTGCGCACGGGCGCCGATGAGATATCGCGCGGCAATTTGGACCTCTCCCAGCGTACCGAAGAGCAGGCCTCCAGCCTCGAGGAGACCGCGGCATCGATGGAGCAGATGACGTCGATGGTGAAGAGCAATGCCGACAATGCCGCCCACGCAAACCGGCTCGCGGCCGACGCACGGGATCAGGCCGAGCGCGGCGGCCGCGTGGTAAGTTCGGCGGTTGCCGCCATGGAGCAGATCAACGCCGCCAGCAAGAAGATCGCCGACATCATCGGCGTGATCGACGACATCGCGTTCCAGACCAATCTTCTCGCGCTGAATGCCGCGGTGGAGGCCGCCCGCGCCGGCGAGCAGGGCCGGGGATTCGCCGTGGTGGCCTCCGAAGTGCGCAGCCTCGCCTCGCGCAGTGCGGAAGCGGCCAAGGAAATCAAGGCGCTCATCCAGGATTCGGTGACCAAAGTGTCGGACGGCACACGCCTGGTCGACGAATCCGGCAAGGTGCTCGGCGAAATCGTGATCGGTGTCAAGAAAGTAACGGACGTCATGACCGAAATCGCCAATTCGAGCATGGAACAGGCCTCCGGCATCGAGCAGGTGAACAAGGCGGTCACCTCGATGGACGGCGTGACGCAGCAGAATGCCGCGCTCGTCGAGGAGGCCTCCGCCGCGGCGCAAACGCTCATGGAACAGGCGGCGAGTCTGACCGGTCTCATCGCGCGCTATCGCATCGATGGCGCAGCCGCCTTCGTTCCGCCGACGCAGTCGAAGCCCCGGCCGGCCGCGGCGCGACAATCCCCCACCGTCGAGCGGCGCAGCGCGGGCAGGCCTTTCAGCCGGAAAAAGCCGGGGGCCTCCGCCGGGCCACCGGCGCGGTCGGCGGCGCTCCCGGCAGCGTCCGACGACCCCGATACCTGGCAGCAGTTCTGAGTCAATTCTGCGATCGTGGCTGCCAACAGGCCCCGCTGACGGTCCTCGCGTTCAATACACCTCGCGCTGGTAGACTCGGTGCGTGGAGCCTGGGAACAGCCCGAAGGTCGCCAGCGCCGAGGGGCTGGCGTTCGTGCCGACACCGGCGGACCAGAGATACTGCAGCCAGCTCGGGGCGATTGCCGTGACGGTCAGCGCGCCCGCGTTGCCACTGCCCGGCGCGGCCAAGTGGAGATTGAAGGCGCCCGCCGAGGCCGCCGGTGCGTAACGCGATGCGTTGGCCGCCGCGGCTGGGCACCCGATGCCCGAGATGCCTGGGTTGCCGCTGTCGCGCACGCAGGTCTGTCCCGCCGCCAGGGCTTGCTGATAGCCGCTGAAGGAGAGCGGCGGTGCGGCGGTGCAGCTGTCCGCTATATTGGTGACGAAGCCCTGGGTCGTGCTGAGATAGTATTGCGCGGAAAGCGACACGGGCAGATCGATCAATTCGGAACCGAGGGCGTTGCCGAGCGCCAGGCGACCGTACATTTGTGTGGCGCCCGTGCTGAAGGCGATGCCGCCGCCGGCGCCGAATGTCACCGGATTTGCCGCGGTGACGCCGTCCAAGTCGATGACGGTTTCCGTCAGGGTGATATTGGCGCTGAACGGCGCTATGGCGGTGCCGCGGGCGAAACTCAGGCCGCTGCCGCTGCCGAACGTGAGGGTCGCCTGCCCCGTGCCGAGGTCGGCAATCGCCGGGTCGGAGGCGGCGGGCGGCAGACCGGTCAGGATGAGCGCCGGACTCACGGGCGTGGGGGTATAGGCGCGTCCCGTCAGGGAGTTGTTGGACAGGCGCATCAGCGCACCGGTGTAGTTTAGCGTGGTCGCGCCGCCAACCGCCAACGCCGTAACCGTGATCACCGGTGTCACCAGGTACGTGAAAGGCTGGCCCAGATAGGTGAACCCACCGGCCGTGCAGCCGGTGCCGAACACGGGCGAGTTGAGCGTCGTCGCGAAAGCATTCGGCACGAAGCGGCCGACGTTTGCGGAGGTCGTCCCGGTGACGGCGCCGCTCGCGAGGTAGTTCGCGACGGCGGGCGTCAGCGTGATCACGCCGGCCTCGGGCCATGCAAATGCGGTGCCGGTGGCGCTTCCGTTCGCGAAGGAGCCGAAGCTGCCGCTCACCGGTGGATCATCGCCCGTCGCCGGCAACACCAGGGCGGGCGCCATCGCCACCGTGGCGGGCGACAACTCCAGGCCGAAGTTGGGGGTTGCCTTGCCGAAGTAGTTCGTGGCGGACACCGTCGTGGTGAAGGGCTGGCCCGCAGCGGCGAACACCCTGCCCGAGGCGGTGCCCGCCGCCGGATTCACCGTGCCGCTGCTGGTGCTCTTGATGTTCGAGAGCGTCAATGTGTAGGGCTGAACCACGAATTGTCCGGCTCCCGTCATGGTATTACCGGACCCGGCGCCGCTTCCCAGCGGAATGGCGTATTTCGCGGCCAGCGTGATCTGTCCCACGTCTGAGTAATTCAGCGTGAGGGGCGCCTCGGCATTCGCGGTGCTGAATTTCAAGGGAATCGTCGTGTAAGTGACCAACGCGCCGGAGGAATTGGCGGCGAGACTGGTCGTCGTGCCGTTGTTCGTGAGGGAGAAGGTCTGGCCGGCGATGCAGGCGGCGGGGTTGTTGCATTGATAGGCGAGGCCGACATTCACGGTGGCGCCGCTGGCAAACGCCGTGGTGCACGCCCCGGTGTTGGTATCGGTACGCACTGCCTGGAGCGCGAGACTCTGGATCGAGGTGACGCCTGCCACCTGGGTGCCGATCGTCGCGGCGACATTGCTGCCATTGGTGAACCGAAAGCCGGACGCCACGAAGGTGAGCGGAGTGTCCTCGGACGCGAGCGCGGCGCCGGAAGTGACCGACGCCACCCCGTCGTTCGCGCCGATCGTCAGGGTCTCCGCATAGGTATCCCGCAGCGCGAGCACCACGGTCCCATCGTCGCCCGTGGCGAAGGTGTACGTGGCGGCGCCGCTGTTCGATGCGCCGGCGGTGAATATGCCCGCGCCGGTGGTCAGCGACCAGTCCCCGTGGCCGGTGCTCGTGCCGAGGGTGATGGTATTGGTGGTCGTCACGTCGGCGTGGTTGCTCGAATGGGCGGCGATCGTCACGGGCGCCGCCTGGCAGGTGAGGGCCGTGCCCGCCGTACTGACGGCATAATGGTTGGGAGCGACCGACGTCGTCCCGCAGCTGTGGCTCAGCGCCGCCGCCGCCACGACCTGGTTGTAGGTGAGGGGAACCGAGTAAACCGTGATCTCGTCGATGTTGCCCTGAAAGCGCAGCTCTGCACCTTCCACCGCGCCGTCCGCATTGCCGCCGACGGCGGCGTTCGCGCCGCTGCCGGCGGAGAACGCTGTACGGCTCGTGGAGTTCAGATTGACCAGGGTGCCGGCGGCGTCAAAGATATAGAGGTACATGGCCTGATTGGTGGTCGCGTCCATGACGCCGGCAACGAAATACCACTGGTTGAGGTTGAGCGACGCGTAGGCATCGACCCACGATGTATAGGGGCTGCGGCTGAAAAATCTCATGAGCCCCGTGCCCCCGTCGCCGAAGCTCAGGGCGTAACCGTCGAACTTCTCATCGTCGATCCAAATCCGTCCGTTCGTGTAGGCCGAAGGCCGGATCCAGGCGGTCACGGTGAAGGTGCTGCCGACGTGCGGCAGCGACGCGGGCATTTGCACGTATTGGGTGGAGCCGTTGAACCCGCCGTAGCCGCAGGTGCCTGTCGTGCCGGCCAGCGCGGGCGTCGTGGCCGCCGTGGTCGCCGCATGCTCGGCGACGCCGTTGTACCCGCTGCCTGCGGAATCGATCACCTCGCCGGCGACACCGGACCACACGCTTTCATCGAAATGCCATTGCGCGAGCGGCGTTCCCACCACGGGAATCAGCGCGAAGGTGGAGCCGATGCTCGTCGCGCTGATGGAAGATCCCGAGGTTGCAACCAGGTTTCCGGTCGCGGTGGAGGCGCTCAAGAGCTCATAGAACCCCCCGACCCCGACGCCACTGGTGCCCCCGCCCGTCGCGCTCACGTATGCCTGGGTCATCCCCGTGGGTGCGGTCAAGGTGTCCGGGGAGCCATTGGCGAACGCATAGAGAGTCACGAGCATCGTATCCGGGACACCGGGTGTGACGGAGGGAGCGGTGCGGTAGATGCCCGCGGCGTTTCCCTGGATGTTCGAGGCGGCGATCTGCCAGCCGGAGGTCAGGCCGCGGAAGGCGATCACGGCCCCCGCTGTGCGGGCGGACTCGCCGAAGGTCCACGTGTAAGACGCGGCACCCGTGGCGTCCGCAGACGTCGCCACCCGGTAGTAGAGGGCCATGCCGACATTGGTCGTGAAATTGTATTGATAGGAATTCCAACCGGCCGGCACCTGATTGACGGCCATCCAGCCGTAGTTCTGCGCCACGTACGCAATCATATAGTCGCCCACCTGGAGATTCGCCGGCGCCGCCAGCGTGATGGAGGTGACCGCGCCCGAACTCAAGGAGGGCACGGACGAGCCTACGTAGCTCGCCTTCTGGGCGAACACCGGCGACAGCGCACCCAGACAGAACAACAGGGCGACGCGCGCGAGCACCACGGTCGTGCGGTTGGACATTGTGAGGGTGTCGGCCGGGATCCCCCGATTCTGAGCGACCGGTCCCCATTTTCCCCTTGTTTCCCACTTTTCGCCCCGTCGGCGTCAAGTCCGCGGCGTGGCAGCCGCTAGCCCGGGCGGGGCATGGGCGTCGACCGAATCGGGAGATACAGGATTGCAGGCGACCGTATTCGCAATGAGCGTGATGCTGGTTGCGTTCGGAGACGTGCGGGCGGCCGAGTTCGACTTCGAGTCCCTGCGCACGCTCGTCGACAGGTCCGGTGCGGGCGGCGTCGAAGCGGTCGTCGCGGCGCTGCCCGAGGATTTGCGCAGCCGGTACACGCTCGTGTTCGACAGCCGCAGCCTGCAGGGCGCAAGTTGGTCGAATCCCCGTGCGGTGCTCTTCGGCAGCACCGCGCGGCTGGTGGTCACCTTCAATGGCGAGCCGTCGCAGCGCGGATACGCGGCACTCGAGACGATGGAGTTCATCCCGGCGGGCAACCGTTTTTTGTTCCGGGAAATCAGCTTTGCCCCAGGGGTTTCGGGCCTCGAGGTACGCATTTCGGATCCGAATCCAGCACGGTGTGCCTCCTGTCACGGCGATCCGGCCCGGCCGATCTGGGACGCAGCGCCGCTCTGGCCCGGCGTGTACGGCGAGCGCTACGGGTCGGGCCTGTCGGAACGTGAGCAACAGGGCCTGAAGGAGTTCCTGGCGCTCGAGGCCGCTCACCCGCGCTACCGTCACCTGCTCGGCGCCGGTGCGCTGGCGGAACGCGATACCTACGTCTCGGATTCGCACGCGCGCTACGACGGCGGCGCAGCCGAACCGCCGAATGCGCGGTTCTCGGCGCTTCTGGCCACGTATAACGTGAAGGCGATCCTGACGGAACTCGCCGCGCAGCCCGCCTTCTCCGCCCATCTCGATTTGCTGGTGGCCGCATCGGACGGCGGTTGCGGCGCGCTGGAGGAATTTTACCCCCCTGCGATGCGCGCAACGGTGGCGGCGGAGTACAAGGAATTCGCCGCCTCCGGCCGCACGAACGACCGCCTGCAGACGGCGGCGAAATCATCGAGGCGCGAGGGGCGTGGCAGTGCCCGCGCAACTCGAGCGGCGTCCTCCGATGTGACGCCTCTGCGGTATGTGGTCGAGCGGGATCTCGGCGTGTCGACGCAACGCTGGACTCTGGCATTCGAGAAGGGCTCGTACGACCTCTCGGCGCCGTCCGGCACGATCACCCTCGCGGGGGCGCTGCGCGCGTGGCTGTCGCGCGGTGACGGAGCCCTCGCCGGCGCTGCCGCCTACCGGACCTTCGGCATGGAAGACCCGTACTGCGCGCATCTGCGCCGTGCCAGCGTCGACTCGCTGACCTTCTGGTATGCAAACCATCCTCCCGCGGAAAGTGCGCTGCGGCGGCCGCAAGCCGCCGCAGCGCCGGTCAACGGGTCCCAGCCACCGCTGCTGGCGCGGTGCGCCGCCTGTCATGGCGGCGACGTCGCACCACTCATCCCGTTTTCGGACCCCGCAGCCCTGGCATCCCGGCTCGCCGCCGGCGGCTATCCGCATGGGCGGCTGCTCGATGAAATCCTGTACCGCCTGGCACCCGAGGCCGGAGCCGACCGCATGCCGCGGGGCATCAACATCGATTCCGACGAACGCCGCGCGCTCGAACGCTACTTCATTGCGGTGGCGGCCGCGGGCCGCCTGGACTGATCCGACGGCACCGCCGCAACCCTCGTCCTCAACTTTACCGCCATCCAGCCGACTGAAGACGAATGCCGGGCGCGGAATATGCCGGCAAATCACCGGAAGAACACATGACGCACGAGTCCACGGAAGAGCAGCCCTCGGCCACGCCGCCGCGCAAGCGGGGGTTTTTCAGCGCCCGCTTCATGCGCAGCCTGTCGTTGGGCACGAAGTTGTGGTCGACCACGGTACTCATGGCCCTTCCGCTGATCGGGCTCGCCGGCTTCTACGCGCATTCCCTGAGTTCGACCTTGTGGCTTACCGCGGCCGAGCAGCATGGCTATACGCTATATCAACCCCTCGACCAGCTCGCCCAGCGGGTCGTTCGGCGCGAGGAGCTCGAGGCCACGGGAATCGCCAGGCGCGTGAATGTCGCGAACCAGATGCGACGGCTCGATGAGGACGTCGAACTCCGCTTCGCCGAATTCGAGCAGACGGATGCGGAGCAGGGCGACGCCGCGACGCACGCGATCACAAAGGACCTGCGCGACGAATGGACCGCACTCAAGAATGCGAAGCCCGTCACAGCGCAGGACACGATGGCGGCGCATGAACACCTGCTCGCCACGATCGGAACCCTCAGCACGCGGATTTCCACCGACTGGAAGCTCGCGCTAGATCCCGAAATAGTCGCCTACAGTTTGATCGACGTGTCGGTCAACAAGCTGGCCGATGCACGACGATTTCTCATCGAAGCCCGTGCGCACCTGGCGGCGATGTACAACGGCGCCGAGTATGTTCCGGCCGAAGGGGCGCAGGTGGCCTCGCTCATCGCGCTGTTCGGCGACCGCATGACGAGCGCGCGGGACGAAATCAAGACCGCCGCCGCCGCCGCCCTCGACCGGCCGGCCCTGGCGAGCCAGATCAACGAGATGGGCAACGACTGGGACAACGGCATCGCCACCTGGGCGGCCGATGTGGCCCGCGATCTCGCGACCGGTCATCCCGCGGAATCCGACGTTCGTGCGCTGCTCGTCACATCGGCCAAATACGCCCAGTCGCTCAATTCCACCCAGAGTTCGGTGCTCGCCCAGGCCGGCACCGCGCTGACCCTGCGCTACGACTCGCAGCTGCGCAACGCGATCATGGCCTTGAGTTTCGTCCTGATTACCGTCCTTTCCGCGGTGCTCCTCATGTACGCGCTGTCGCGCCGCGTCGCCGGGGCCATCGGCCGCCTCATTTTCATTTCCGAGCGAATTCTGGAAAACCGCTTCGACAGCAAGATCGATGAGAGCGGTGCCGATGAGATCAGCCGTCTGTTCGCCCGCATGAACCAGCTGCAGCAGACCATGGCCCTGGCCAATGCCGCTGCGCAGGCCGGTTCGGTCGGGCCGGCGGCGGAGGCCGCGGCCGAGACCGCGGCGGAGGCGCCGCTGTCCGGGCAGAACGAACGTCTGAGCGCTGCGCTGCATTCCGTGTCGGGCTGCGTCATGGTCGCAGACGCCGGCGGCACGATCGTCTACACCAATTCTGCGGTGGAGGAGATGCTGCGCAATGCCGAGGCGGACATCCGCAAGCAGCTGCCGGGCTTCTCCGCGTCCGCCGTGGTCGGCGCAAATTTCGACGTCTTCCATCGGAATCCACACGAGCATTCGCGTCTTATCGCGTCACTGACGGGCCCCCACACCACGCAAATTTCGGTCGGCGGACGAAAATTCCGGCTGATCCTGAATCCCGTGAATTCCCAGACGGGCGGACGCATCGGGACCGTCGTCGAATGGGCGGACCGCACGCTCGAGCTCAGCCTGGAGAGCGAGGTAAACGTCGTGCTGGCGGCGGTGCTGGACGGGGATCTTTCGCGCCGCATCGACGTCGCCGGTAAATCCGGGTTCTTCGAAACGTTGGGCCAGGGGATGAACCGTCTCGTCGACAACATCCAGGAACTCATCACGAAGGTGAAGGCAACGTCGCGGGACGTGCATTCGGCCGCCGAGGAACTGTCCGCCGGAAACACCAACCTCTCGCAGCGCACCGAGCAGCAGGCTGCGTCGCTGGAACAGACCGCCTCCTCGATGGAGGAGATCACCTCGACCGTGAAACAGAATGCGGACAACGCCCATCAGGCCAATCAGCTCGCGAGCGCCGCCCGCGAGCAGGCGCAGGCCGGCGGTGCCGTCGTCAACCAGGCGATCGCGGCCATGGCGGGCATCAACGAGTCCTCCAAGAAGATTGCCAACATCATCGGAGTCATCGACGAAATCGCGTTCCAAACCAATCTGCTGGCGCTCAACGCTGCCGTCGAGGCTGCCCGCGCGGGTGAGCAGGGCCGCGGATTCGCCGTCGTGGCCTCCGAAGTGCGCAGTCTGGCCGGCCGCTCGGCGGCGGCGGCGAAGGAAATCAAGGAACTCATCCGCGACTCCGTCGGCAAGGTCGAAGGCGGCACGGAACTCGTCGCCCAGTCCGGGCAGACGCTCGAACAGATCGTCACCGCCGTCAAGAAGGTGACCGATGTGGTGGCGGAGATCGCCTCGGCGAGCAGCGAGCAGATCCGCGGCATCGAGCAGGTCAACAACGCCATCACCGAGATGGATGGCATGACGCAGCAGAATGCGGCCCTCGTCGAGCAGGCCACGGCGGCGTCGCAGGCGCTGACAGAGCAATCGGGGCATCTGACGACGATATTGAGCCTCTACCACACCAAGGTTCCCGGCACTCGCGTCGGGACGGCCGCCGGCCGGCCGGCCCCGCGCAGCCGCGCGGTCGGCTGACGTCATGCGAATGACCCACGCGGCCGCTCAAGACTCCTCTCTCCCGGCCGATACGGGGCCTTGTAGCGTTTTCTCAGGATCTACCCGCGTGAAATCAACGGCCGGCAACGTAACCCCACGACGATTCGCACTCCTCGCAAGCTTCGCCGCGTTGGGCCTCCTCGGCGGATTGTGTGCAGCCCAGGAGCCAGGGACTGGCGTCAACCTCGAGCGGCTGCCGCGCATGTGGCGCGACGACGACGGACGCGAGCTAGCCCTCACGGGATTCCACGGTCATCGCGTCGTCCTGACGATGGCCTATGCGACCTGCCACCGGATCTGTCCGGCCACCATGGAGCAGTTCACGCGCATGCAGCACTTGGCGGATGCACGCGGTGAGGCGGTCGATTTTCTGATCGTCGGCTATGACCCGAAGAATGACAGTCCCGCGGTCTGGCACGAATATCGCCTGAATCGTCGGCTGACCCGCAAAAACTGGCACTTCTTGAGCGGTTCGGAAGATGCCACGCGGCAGCTCGCCCACCAGCTCGGCTTCCCCTTCTGGACGATGGAAGACCACGTGATGCACGACTCCCGCGCCGTGCTGTTCGACGTCGACGGCAGTCAGCGCGTGGCGCTCGGCACCGCCCCGTCCCGCTGGGCGGACGCGCTCTAACCACTTATCTACTCGAGGCATCATGTCACATCAATACCCGATTCCCATCCGTGCGCTTGCGCTCGGCCTCGCGTTGAGCGCCGCCAGCCTCCCCGCGTCCGCAGATCCGGTCAGCGACGCCAAGCTCGACCAACTGCAACAGAAGCTCGACCGCAGCCTTCAAATGATCGAGGCCCTGAGCAACCGGGTGAAGGAACTCGAGACGCATCCAGGGGCGTCGACTGCGGCCGTGGCACCCGCCGCGGCACCCGCGGCCGCCGTCGCGGCAGCGGGCACCCCCGCCCCGTCGCTCGAAGCCCAGCGCCTGGACGCGGTGGAACAGAAGGTCGACCAGATCGAGACGGCGAACGCCACCCGGCAAACCGACGACTCAGGTCTGCCCATGCACGGGTTCGCGGACGTGGGACTGGGAAATCGCAATCCCTACTATGCCAATCTCGAGGGCGCCAATATTGGCAGCCTCGACTTTTATCTCAATCCGAAACTCGGCGGTAAGGTGGTATCCCTCGCCGAGCTCATCTTCGAGGTGGGCCCCAGCGGGGAGGTGGGCACGGACCTCGAGCGCTTCCAGGTGGGTTATCAGTTCAACGACGAAGCGACGGTGTGGGTCGGCCGCTTCCACACCCCCTACGGCTACATAAACACCGCGCTGCACCACGGCGTGTGGCTGGCGGACGCGTTGCGCCGGCCGAAATTCGCCAACTTCGAGGACCACGGCGGCGTGATGCCCGGTCATACTGTCGGAGTCTGGCTGACGGGAGCGAAGCGGGAGTTCGACGGCAAGTTCCTGTACGATTTTTACGCCGGCAACGGCCAGCAGATCCAGGAAGGCATCATCGACATGCAAAGCGGCGGCAACGAGCATGGCGCGGCCATGGCGGGGTCCCGCCTCTCCTACCAGTTCACCGGCGGTGCGGTCGATGGTTTGACGATGGGTGTGAACGGCTTCACGGACAAGGTCAACAGCCAGCAGACCGCGAATCTGACCCGCCTCAACATGATGGGCGTCTATGCCGTGTACGACACGGACATCTGGGAGCACATCATCGAGGCCTATTCCTTCCACGACACCAACATCAACGGTCCAGGCGGCACCAACAAGAGCACGGCCTGGTTCGCACAATTCGCCTACCGCGCGCCCTGGGGAGTGCCGTACGTCCGATTCGAGCGGGCCGATCTGGATCAGCGCGACCTGTACTTCGCCGAGCAGCAGTTCGGGGCATCGTATTATCGGGGCGGAGCCGGCGTCCGCTTCGACCTGAACCTGAAGTCCGCCATCAAGTTCGAAGTGGCGCACACCCGCACGATCGATGTACGCACACAGGACCTGTCGTTCGGACTGCCGGTCGAATACAACGAAGTGCTCGCGCAATACGCGTACCGCTTCTAACTTTAGCAAGGAACCAGAAGAATGCGTGTTCAAAAAATCGCCTTGCTCGCCCTCGTGATCGCCGCGTCGTGGAGCGGCACCGCGGCCGCCGGGGACATCTTCGTCATCTGCCATGCTCCGGTCAGCCTGACGGCGGAGGAGGTCAAGGACGTCTATTACGGCGACAAGGGGTTTGCCGGCGCGGTCAAACTGGTGCCCGCCGACAATACCGCCCAGCAGGCCGCCTTTCTCGAGAAGGTCATGAAACTGGATGCGAAAAAATACTCCGGCATCTGGATCAAGAAGGCATTTCGCGACGGCAGTGCGCCGCCGCCGGTGAAGGCCACCGACGCGGAGGCGCTCGCCTATGTCAAGCAGACCGCCGGCGGCTGCAGCTACGTCGCGGCGGCGCCCGGCGGCGACGGGATCGTCGTCGTGGCGAAGTTCTGACCCCAGGGTCTCGAGGCCGTCAGACTCGCTGCGTGAATACGAGGCGCCGCCACCGTGCGGCGCCTCGTCTTTTCCGGGCTGCCCTCGCCGGACACACCGCACGGTTTTGTCGCCGCGACGCTAAACCTTGCGCGCCGACCGCCGATACGCCTTTTAGAGCAGGTGTTGGTTGCCAAGGCATCCCGGGCACACACGCCCGCCGATCACCTCGAGTCCTTACTCGTATTAACAGGAAAAGTTATGGCAGCGACCATTTTGGCAGTCGACGATTCGGCCTCCATGCGGCAAATGGTGAGCTTCACCCTGAAGCACGCCGGATACGAGGTGATCGAAGCCGCCGATGGGGTCGATGCCCTGGAATACGCCCGGCAGAATTCCGTTAGTCTCGTGCTGACGGACGTCAACATGCCGCGGATGGACGGCATCACCCTGGTCCGCGAACTGCGGCTGCTGAGCGCGTATAAATTCACCCCGATGCTCGTGCTGACCACGGAGGCCGGTCCGGACAAGAAGCTGCAGGGCAAGCAGGCCGGCGCCACCGGCTGGCTGGTGAAGCCGTTCAATCCGGAAAAGCTGCTCGCCACCATCGCCAAGGTCCTGTAGGCCGATGTCGATCGACCTCGAAATGGAAGAGATCCTCAAGCTCTTTTTCGAAGAGAGCTTCGAGGGGCTCGACGCGATGGAATCGGGATTGCTGACGCTCGAGGACGGTGCGGATCGCGAAACCATCAACACCATCTTCCGCGCCGCACATTCCATCAAGGGCGGCGCGGGCACCTTTGGGTTCATGGAAATCTCGGAATTCACGCATTCCGTCGAGACCCTGCTCGACGAAATGCGCAACGGCATGCGCACCGTGACCCCCGACGCGTTGCAAGTGCTGCTTCAGTCCGTCGACGTCATCCGCGAAATGATCCAGTCGGCCCAGGCGAAGCAGCCGATCGTGATGATCGGCGCAAACGCCCTCAGCGGAGAGCTTGCACGCGTGCTCGCTCAGAAATCGCCTCCTGCCCCGGCCGCAACCGCGGCGGCGGCGGAACCGGCCAGGGGGGCCGTGGCCTCGCCCGGCTCCGCTTCCGCTCCCGCATCGGGGCCGGCGCCCGTGGCGGCCGCCGCGCAGACGCCGCGCAGCGAAAGCACGGCGTCCCCCGCCGCGGGACCGCTTCAGGGCTGGGTGATCGTATTCACCCCGGATACGACGCTTTTCAAGACCTGCAACGATCCTCTGCGGATACTCGCGGAACTTCAGAATCTCGGCAGGGTCGAGGCGGTCGCGCATGTCGAGCGTCTCCCGGCTCTGGCGGACCTCGATCCCACGCTGTGTCATCTCGGCTGGACCCTGACCCTGCACGGCGCGGTCGAGCAGCCCCGCATCGCCGAGGTGTTCGACTGGGTCGACGCGTCCGCCAAGATCAGTTACGAGCCGATTTACGGCGCCGTATCCGCCGCCGGCACCGACACACCGCAAATGGTCGCCGCTCCCGTCGCCGTCCCCCGCGCCGCGACGCCGTCCGATTTGCAGGCGTCGCCGGCGCCGGCCGCCAAGACGAGCGGCGAGTCCGGATCGCTGCGCGTCGCCACCGAAAAGGTGGACGCGCTCATCAATCTCGTCGGCGAACTCGTGATCACACAATCGATGCTCGGGCGCTTCGCCGAGAAATATGAGCCGGGAGACCTCGAGTCCCTGCGGCGCAGCCTCACGCAGTTGACGCGCAACACGCGCGAACTGCAGGAGAGCGTCATGCAGATCCGAATGCTGCCGATCGGCTTCTCGTTCAACCGGTTTCCGCGGCTCGTCCACGATCTGTCCCGCAAGCTGGGAAAGAAGGTCGAGCTGAAGCTGACCGGGGAGAACACGGAGCTCGACAAGACCGTGCTGGAAAAAATCGGTGATCCCCTGGTGCATCTGGTGCGCAACGCCCTGGATCACGGGATGGAGGCCCCCGAAATACGCCTTGCGGCCGGAAAGAGCGACACGGGAACGCTGGAACTCAATGCGTACCACGAGGGCGGCAGCATCATCATCGAGGTCAAGGACGACGGAGCCGGATTGAACAAGCAGAGGATTCTCGCAAAGGCCAAGGAACGGGGCCTCATCGAGGCCGACGCCAACCTTTCCGACGAACACATCTACAACCTCATCTTCGTGGCGGGATTTTCGACCGCGGACACGGTCAGCGACGTGTCCGGCCGCGGAGTCGGCATGGACGTCGTGAGGCGCAACATCAACGATCTCGGCGGCCACGTCCAGATCTTCAGCGAACAGGGCAAGGGCAGCATGATCCGGATCCGCCTGCCGCTGACACTCGCCATTCTGGAGGGACAGGTCCTGCGGGTGGGAAAGGAGATCTATGTCGCATCCCTGGTGTCGATCATCGAAACGGTCCAATCGACCCGCGACAATTTGAGCTGCGTCGCGGGGCGCACGGAGCTCTTCCGGCATCGCACCGACTATCTGCCGGTGATCAGGCTTCATGACCTCTTCGGCATAGAGCCCGACAGCCGCGACATCGAACACGGCCTGCTCGTCGTGCTCGAGGCGGATGGTCGCCGGGTGGCGATGCTGGTGGACGAGCTGCTCGCGCAGCAGCAGGTGGTCATCAAGAGCCTGGAGACCAACTTCAAGCAGGTGCCCGGGCTCGCCGGCGCGACGATTCACGGTGACGGCACGGTCGCCCTGATCCTCGATGTGCCGGGTCTGATACGCACTTTTCTCGAACGGCAATCCACACAGATCGGCAGGGCGGCATGAACACGGCACAGTTGACCGGCGGCAAGTCGGACGGTACGGCCGCGCCCAGGCCGGCGGCGGGCCCGACCCATCAGTACCTCAGCTTCTTCCTCGGCGGCGAGGAATACGCGACGGACATTCTGCGCGTCCAGGAGATCAAAGGCTGGGACACCGTCACGCGCGTACCGTACTCGCCCTCCTACATCCTCGGCGTCATCAATCTACGGGGAGCGATCGTTCCCGTCATCGACCTGCGGGTGCGCTTTGCACTCGAGAACGCCGCCTTCGATTCCGCCACCGTCATCATCGTGGTACACGTGGCGGGCACGCGCGGGGAGCGGGTCGTGGGCATCGTGGTCGATGCGGTATCCGACGTCTACAGCGTCTCCGAGGACAGCATACGGCCTCCCCCGGACGTCATGGGCTCCGTCGACCACATGTTCGTCACCGGACTGGCCCGCCTCGAGGAAAAACTGGTGATCATCCTGGACATCGAGAGGCTCGTGACTTCCAGCATTCTCGGTGACGCAAAGGCGGCGGCATAACCATGGCGAAGGCAAGATCAACCAAGAAAGCCGCCCAGCCGGCCTCCGTGCCGGGCGATCAAGCGCCTCCGGTTCTCCAGCTCGAGTACCTGGAAATCAAGGACGTCGAGGACGCGAAGCTGCGCCTCCTGGAAGCCCTGGACGGCAACGCCGCGGTCTGCATCGGCGTCGGCCGCGTGACGACGGTCGACACGGCCGGCGTGCAGCTTCTGCTCGCATTCAAGGCCGAGGCCGCCACGCGCGGCATCGCCGTCGAAATCTACGGCGAATCGGCACCTCTCAACGCCGCCATCACCTTGCTGGGCCTGCGGGACCAACTGCAGATTGCGAGCCGCCGTGATTGACCCGGGCGCCGATGCGCCGGACGCCGACGCGCGGGAACCCGATGCCGGCCCGGAGACACCCAGGACGCCGGCACTGCGTGCCGTCATCGGGGAATTTGGGCGTCATTTGGATCTGCTTTCCGAACAGCTCGGCGCGTCGCTGCGCGAGGCCGACGGGGAGTGCGCGTCGGTGGGCGAATCCTTTCACGACATGGCCGTCGCCAAGGGTGTGCTCGATGCCGTGCAATGTCCGGAGCCGGCGCAAAGCACGCTCCGGAATTCGAGCAGGCAGATCGGGGAATCCCTGAACGCGGCCGTCGCCGCCCTGCAATATCACGACCGGCTCTCGCAGCGTCTGGGCCTCATCCGGACCGGTCTCAACCGGCTTCAGTCGCTCCTCACGGACCGCTCGCCGCGCACCTACGACGCCTGGCTTCAGGCTTTGCGTGAGGTCGAGCAGATCAACCGGGCGGAGCAGCGCCGTCTCGGTCCGGATCCGCTGCACGATCCCGGTATGGCTCATCCCGCGCCGTCAAACGGCAGCGTGGAGCTGTTCTAGGAACCTCCTCAAGAATCGCCCGCGCCGTGCCGATAAGCAACGAAGCAATCGGGCGTTTGCGCAAGCACACAAGCGGAGTCGGTCAATGACAGAGTCAGCACCAAAGAAGATCGCCGGCACCGGCCCCTCGAACTCGAGACAGGTGCTCACCTTCTGTCTCGGTGCGGAAACCTACGGGGTGGATATTCTGCGGGTGCAGGAAATCAGAGGATTGACTCCGGTCACCCACCTGCCTAAGTCGCCGGCGCATGTGCTGGGCGTGCTGAATCTGCGCGGTTCCATCGTCCCCATCGTCGATCTGCGCGTCCGGTTCAGCCTCGAGCGGGCCGAATTCACGCCGCTGACCGTGATCATCGTGCTGTCGATCATGACGGCCAGCGGCCGCAGCGAGTTCGGCCTCGTGGTGGACAGCGTGTCGGACGTCGTCGACATCGGCGCGGAAGACCTGAAGGAAACACCCAATCTGGGCGGCAAACTGAACTCCGACTTCATCCAATGTCTCGCGACGGTGGCGGACCGGATGCTGATCCTGCTCGATGTGGACGCCCTGGTCGGCAAGGAATTGCTGCCCGGCGAGCCTGTCACCCTCGCGGGAGCGGCATGAATCCCCGCCGTCCGCGATCCCGGCCGCTAATCTGACGGCCGTTGAGCGGTCGGGCGATGGTCGCTCCGACGCTCGAGGCATGAAAGCCACCATGAACAACCCCTCGGCCACCACAGTCAATTCCACGAACCGCACCAGGGAATTCCAGTTCACCGGCGAGGACTTCGAGGCGCTTCGCTCGCTGGTCAAGGAGATGACCGGAATCAATCTCGCGGATTCGAAACGCGAACTGGTCTACGGCCGCGTCTCCAGACGCCTGCGTGCGCTTGGTTTGTCGAGCTTTGGCGCCTACCGGGAGATCCTCGAGTCCGGAGATGGCACCGAGCTGGTCGCCTTCTGCAACGCGCTCACCACCAACTTGACGGCCTTCTTTCGTGAGTCGCACCATTTCGATTATCTGCGCGACGAGTTTCTCACGCCGCGCCGTGCCGCTGCGAGGCGCGGCGAGCGCATCCGCATCTGGTCGTCCGCGTGCTCGTCCGGCGAGGAACCCTACAGCATTGCGATGACGGTCATCGAGACGATTCCCGATTGGCAGAACTGGGACATCAAGATCCTCGCGACGGATCTGGACTCGGACATTCTCGCGCGCGCGCAGCGCGGCACCTACGGCGCCGACCGCGTCAAGGGGATGGATCCGAAGCGCCTCGGCCGATTCTTCTCCGCGGCACGCGAAGGTGCCGATGTCACCTACTCGGTCGTGCCGGAACTCTCGAGGCTCATCACGTTCCGTCAAGTCAACCTGATGCACGACCTGCCGATGCCCGGGCCCCTCGATGCCGTCTTTTGCCGCAACGTCGTGATCTATTTCGACAAGGACACGCAGCGGGCGCTCTTTTCCCGTATCGCGAAGGTGCAGCGGCCCGGCGACCTGCTGTTTCTCGGGCACAGCGAGACGCTCTTCAAGGTCTCGGACGACTATTCGCTCATCGGAAAAACCATCTACAGGCGCGGCTGAACATGGGAATGCCGTCCGCGTGCCAGGAGAAATCGCCGCTGCCGACCGCGGTGCCGGGCTTCGAGCACATCAAGCGCTATTGGGACCCGTCGTTCGAGCGCTGGTCGGCAAAGATCCTTCCCGGGGAGTTCTTCGTCACCCGCAGCGACGAGGGCATCACCACGGTGCTCGGTTCGTGCATCTCCGCCTGCATTCGCGACCCGGCGGCGAAGATCGGCGGTATGAACCACTTCATGCTGCCCGAGGACAATTCCGTCGGCAAGAGCTCATGGATCGACGGCCCCGGCGGTCTTGCGACTCGCTACGGATCGTACGCGATGGAAAGCCTCATCAATGAACTCATGAAGCTCGGCGCGCGGCGCGACCGGTTCGAGGTCAAGCTCTTCGGTGGCGGCAAGATCCTGTCCTCGATGACCGACGTCGGCAAGAAGAACATCCAGTTCGCGAAAGAATTCCTGAAGCTGGAGGGGTTCAAGGTATCCGCCGAGGATGTCGGTGACGTATGCCCGCGGCGCGTCATGTACTTTCCCTCGAACGGGGTCGCCATGTGCAAGAGGCTGCGCGCGCTCGACGTCGTGGAAATTGCGCAGCGCGAAACCAGCTATCGATCCAGCCTGGCGGCCAAACCGGCCGACAATGACGTCGAACTTTTTGACTAGGAACGCCGTGATGCAAAATCCCGCAGCAGCCATTCTCAATTCGCAGACCAAGAAGCGCATCAAGGTCCTCATCGTGGACGATTCGGCCCTGGTGCGCCGGATGCTGACGGAAATGCTGTCGAGCGATTCCTCGATCACCGTGCTCGGTGCCGCGCACGATGCCTACGACGCCCGGGAGAAAATCAAGGCGCTCAACCCGGACGTGCTGACCCTCGACGTCGAGATGCCGAGAATGGACGGCCTGACCTTTCTGCGAAATCTGATGAGGCTGCGGCCGATGCCGGTCATCATGGTGTCCTCGCTCACCGAGAAGGGGGCCGAGGTGACGCTCGACGCCCTCTCGATCGGGGCGGTCGACTATCTGCCCAAGCCAAAGATCGACCTGGCGGCCACGCTCGGGGACTACAAGGACGAGTTGATCGCAAAGATCAAGGCGGCGGCATCGGCGCGCGTTCGGGCGCCATCGGCATCCGCCGCGGCCGGACCGGACCCGGTGCTCGCCAAGCGCGATCCTCTGCGCCAGTTGCGCACCACCGAGCGAATCATTGCCATCGGCGCCTCCACCGGCGGCACCGAGGCGATCAAGGACGTGCTGATCCATCTGCCCCCCGACACACCCGGAATCGTCATCACCCAGCACATTCCAAAGCTGTTCAGCGGCGCCTTTGCCCGGCGCATGGACTCCTGCTGTCAGGTGAGCGTGTGTGAAGCGGAAGACGGGCAACAGGTATTGCGCGGACACGCCTACGTGGCCCCCGGGGACAAGCACCTGCTGCTCGTCCGCGACGGCGCGCGCTACGTATGCCGGTTGGATGACGGACCGCCGGTCAACCGGCACAAGCCCTCCGTCGACGTGCTGTTCAGGTCGGTGGCGCGGCAGGCCGGACGCAACGCCATCGGGGTCATTCTCACGGGCATGGGCAAGGACGGCGCCGTCGGCCTCAAGGAAATGCTCGACTCCGGCAGCCGTACGATCGCACAGGACGAGGCGACCAGCATCGTCTGGGGAATGCCGGGAGAGGCGGTGTCGATCGGAGCGGCCACCGACGTGCTGCCGCTCGGTGAGATTCACAAGCGGGTGGTTTGTCTTTCGGAAGAGATGGACATCACCCGTTCGGGCAACAACGGCAAGACTTAGGATTAATTCCGACTACGAATTGGAGTACTGCAGTGAAAATTTTGATCGTGGACGACTCTGCGGCGATGCGGATGATCGTGAGAAAGACACTCCGGCTCGCCGGCTTCGAAGGGCATGACTTCTCCGAGACCGACGACGGGGCCAAGGCGCTCACGGCCATCAAGGCCGCCCCGCCCGATCTCGTGCTGTCGGATTGGAACATGCCCAACATGACGGGAATCGAGCTGCTCGAGTCCCTCGGCAAGGAGGGCATCAAGATCAAGTTCGGTTTCGTCACCACTGAGGCAACTCCCGACATGCGGCTACGTGCGACCGCGGCCGGAGCGAGCTTCCTGATCTCGAAGCCCTTCACGCCAGAGTCCTTCAAGCAGATCCTGGGAGCGCACATCAAATGAGCTCGACCTATCCGGTGCCCGACGTGCCCCAGGTGCGGGAGCTCCTCGGGATGCTGTTCGATGGCCTGTCGGTGAAGGCGGGTCCGAAATTGGACGTCTCGCCGAAGGCCGGCAGCTATTTCGGGGTCTACGTCGCGGACGACGGCGCTCCGGCGGCCCTGTGCGGATGCGACCTGGCGTTCGCCGCCAACAGCGGTGCCGCGCTGTCGATGTTGCCGCCGAACGTCGCCAAGGAGGCCGCCAAGAGCAAGGATCTGACGCCGGTGATGCTCGCCAATCTTCACGAGGTCATGAACATCTGCACACGACTGGTGCTGCGCGACGATACGCCGCACCTCAAGCTGCGTGAGATGTGCCCCATATCGACGCTGCCCGCGCCGGCGGCGGCGATCCTCACCGCCGCGAAGGCCCGCATCGACTTCGAGATCGGCATCGGCAAATACGGACCCGGCATATTGAGCGTGCTGTGCCTCTGAAAAGGGGACGCCATCCATTCTCACCAGGACCTTTCCCATGTTCAACGCGATGAGCTTCAAGACAAAGATCTGGTCGATACCCATCGCGGCGGTGGTCGTGTTCTGTCTCAGCCTCGCCGTGACGTTCTTCCAGAGCACTCGCACGGCCAAGACGGTGTCCGATCTCGGTGCGGTGGGGTATCCCGGCGTCGAAGTCACGCAGAAGCTCGACCGGCAGCTCAAGGCGGTGGTGGAAGGCATGCAGTCCGCCGTCGCGGAGGGCGACACGAAGCAGCTCACCGACGTCAATGCCATGGCCGAGCAGTTCCGCCAGGACGTCAACGGGCTCGCCGCGCTGACCGGCAAGCGCGACGAGGCAAAATTGCTGCGGGCCGGCTTCGAGGCCTACTTCGACGCGGCCATGCGCGCCTCCAAGGTCATGATGGACGGCAAGGGCGGCGACATCGGGGCCGCGATCGCCGAGATGACGGCCACCCACACTGTCATCGATACCGCGGTCTCCGCGGCCGGCACCAAGGCGAAGAGCGACTTCAAGGTGGCTCTCGAGGCCGCTAATGGCGGCATCCACAAGATCGTGTGGGCAACCGTGCTCGGTTCGCTCACGGTGGTCGTGAGCCTCGCACTCCTGTCGCACTTCATCGTCGGCAGCCTGTGGCGGCAGCTCGGCGGGGATCCCGGTCGAGCCCGAGAGTTTGCCGAGAAAATCGCGGCCGGAGACCTGTCGGCGAAGATCGACCTCGCACGTTCCGACACGACGAGCCTGATGGCGGCGCTGAAGGCCATGGCCGGTCGCATCAACGCGGTCGTCGCGGCCCAGATCGAAATGTCCCGCGAGCACGAGAGGGGGAACATCGACCACCGCATCGAGTCATCGAAGCTTCCCGGCGCATATCGGGAACTCGCGCAAATGAGCAACGAACTCGTCGAGGGCCACATCAAGGCCACGATGCAGCTGGTGAGCGTCCTCCAGGATTACGGGCGCGGCAACTTTGCCGTCGACATGCCGACACTTCCCGGGAAAAAGGGCGATCTGACCCGGGCCGCCGCCGAGGCGAAGAAAAATCTGCTGGCGATCAACATGGAGCTGAAACGGCTCGTCGACGCCGCCACGACGGGCGATTTCGCCGCCCGCGGCGACGCGAATGCCTTCCAGAACATGTTCGGCGAGATGATCCGGGGGATGAACCAGGTCATGGCGGCCTGCGAGACCGGCATCAATGGCGCCGGCAGCGTGCTCGAATCGCTGGCGCGCGGCGACCTGCGCACCGGCATGCAGGGCGAACACCGCGGCCAGTTCGCGCAGCTGCAGAGCGACGCCAACACCACGGTCGCCAAGCTCACGGAGATCATCGCCCAGATCAAGGGAGCCACCGGGTCGATCGACACGGCGGCTCGCGAGATTGCCGACGGCAACAGCGATCTTTCCCAGCGGACCGAACACCAGGCCGCCAGCCTCGAGGAGACGGCGAGTTCGATGGAGCAGATCACGGCGGCGGTCAAACAGAACGCCGACAACGCGGCCCGCGCCAACGAACTGGCCGTGGGCGCGTCGAACGTGGCCGTCCGGGGCGGCGAAGTCGTGTCTCAGGTCGTCGACACCATGAGTTCCATCGAGACGAGCTCGAAGAAGATCGTCGACATCATCAGCGTGATCGACAGCATCGCCTTCCAAACCAACATTCTGGCGCTGAACGCCGCCGTGGAGGCGGCGCGGGCCGGCGAACAGGGCCGGGGGTTCGCCGTGGTCGCGAGCGAAGTGCGAAATCTGGCGCAGCGCACCGTGACGGCGGCCAAGGAGATCAAGGAATTGATCGACGAGTCGGTCGAGAAGGTCGGTGCGGGCACGGTGCTGGTCGACACGGCGGGCAAGACCATGCGGGAGATCGTCGAGGCCGTCAAACGTGTGAACGACATCATGGGCGAAATCACCACCGCGAGCGCAGACCAGCGGTCGGGAATAGAAACCGTCAACGTGTCCATTACGAAGATGGACGAGGCGACCCAGCAGAACGCGGCACTGGTTGAACAGGCGGCGGCGGCGGCCAAGAGTCTGCAGGAACAGGCGGAAAGCCTCTCCCAAGCTGTTTCGGTGTTCGAACTGGGCGCCGACCCCGCGGTATCGGAGAAATCGGCCGGTCCGCCCGCGGAGGCCGCTCCACCCAGGCCCGCCGCCCTCCCGTCCCGGGTCGAGCGCCGCGGCCCGAACCGTGCGACGAACGTGTCGCGGTTGCCGGCCAAGGACTCGCCTCCTTCCGCGGCTGCGGCCAACATCGCCGCCGGCGACGATTGGCAGCAGTTCTGAGGGCACGGCCGCAACGCCGCAGGCCGTGGAAGGAACTCTTACGTGCCGTGCTTCAGCAGGGGGGCGGACAGCCTCGCGACGACCGTGGCGGCCCGCGGCTCGGGTCGCCGCAGGGGGCTGTAGCGCTGCGCCGCAATGAGGCGCAGCAGGCGGGTCACCGGCGCAGGCCCGAATTCGCACCACTCGATCCCGACACCGGTCTTGTATTGCCTCGCCACGTAGGCGTCCACGGTCGGTGCGTGATGCCTGGGTTGGTGCAGGAGATCGAATTTCACTTGCACCTGGCTCAGCAGGCGAAATTGCGCGTCGGACTTGATAAACGCGCCGCTCACGCTGAGATTGGCGACGTGGCCGTGTTTTAACGCGTAGGCACGCGAATAAAGCCGCACGGGAATGTAGACGCCGATCCGTTCGCCCCAACGATGTTCCATACGCGCATAATTTCACGGGCGCCGGGCTCTGCCTGTCGGACCTAGGCCCCTATTGCAGGGTCGAAGGTCCTACGCGGCGCCGCCCGGAGCGTCCGGAGGACGCTCAAAACCGCCGTGAAATGTAACCGACAAGGCTCTCGATCTTGTAGAAGGTGTCGGGGCGGGGGCCCGTGACGTCGGTCGGCAGCACCCGGGTGCGGGCGATGTTCTGCGCATAGCGCAAATCCACCCCGATGTCCCACTTGGGCAGGACGTCGCGCCATTGCGCCCCCATGCCGGCGTACAGCGAATAGGCGGGTGTCGCCACGTTGTATCGATCGACGCCGGCGAACCAGCTGAGGGCGAACATGTCGCCGTATCGATGCCGGTAATCGATCGGCCGCGCGCCGATGAGCGAATGCCCGTTGACCTGGTCGAGCTCCAGCCGCACGCCCCAGTCGTTGTTCGGCGAGACTTCGCGCCTCGCGCCGAATGCCACGTGAGGTCCGAACAGCACGTTTGACGTGGTGATCGGAAGGACCTGGTTGAGATCGGTGCGGATGCGGTAGGCACCGGCGCCGGCGTCGGCGAACAACTCCGTGTGCGGCAGCTCAACTGCGCCGGCATCGGAGTCGTCCGGTTCGCCCGCGGCGGAATCGTCGACATGGTGATCGCCGCCATAGCGTACGAAAGCCGACAGGCGCGAAAACGATTTGCCGAAGACATCGTGTCCGGCGAGCACCTCACCGCCGACGGTCAAGTCGTTCCACGGGCGGGAATACCGGACGGTGACGTCCATATAGTGGCGATAGGGATACTCGCCGTACGTTTGGTTGACGAGCGTCCGCACCCGCTCCTCGAGATAGCCGCCAAACGGCGGTTCCCAGCCGATACGCAGCATCTGGCTGCGGGCGCCCAGACCGTCATTGAAGATGCGCTGATCCGCGCCCCACGCGCCGAGCACCAAATGGTCGTTGGTCATGCCGTCCAAAAAGGGGTTGTTGGTGTACCAGCCGTTCTGCCATTCCGACGTCTCGTAGGTGAGATCGAAGGCATGCCACAATCTGGGAAAGTCGATTCCGACCGTCAGTGCCGATTCGCCCAGCAGATAGCTGCCGCCGTCCAGGGTATTTTCGCCGGCGTACTGCGCATACACGGCAAACGGGGTCTTGCCGGGGTAAACGAAACGGGTGACGTAGGAGGCCTCTTGATTGCCCTGGGTCTGGGACTGCCCGCCCGGTTTGAAGAAGTCGCGCATCAGAAATGTCGGCGAGTCGGGCAGACCGGCCCCGCCGTATTGCAGCTGCCGGTTGACGCCGAAGGACCATCCGCTGAAAGGCTCGATCGAAAACTGGGCGCCGAACAGCTTCGGATTACCGCTGCGCTCGATGCTGGTTCCCTGTCCGCCGCCGAGGATGTGGTCTGAGCGGGACATTTGGGCGAGGAAAAACTCGTATTGAAATCCAAAGCGGGTCAACGGTTCGTAGTTGGACAGGGTCACCGACGGCATGGTCGGCGCCTCAGTGCCGATCATCATCGTCGTGTCGATCGCGGGCGAGAACCAATGGTCCCGGTAGCCCACGTCCACCTGGGCCCAACTGAACCCGAAGCTCAGGCCGGAGCCGGTGGGCCTCGTGCGGCCTTGATAACTGACGACGCCTGCACTGGCGAGAAAGTAGTCGCTCGGCTGGACGTAGCCGGCCGCCGACAGCTCGTAATGGCTTTCGAGCGGCAGGCCGTGCTGGTCCGGTACGACGCCATCGGCACCGCCATGCACGGATCCCGTCAGACTCGCGTGAGTCACCGCGTAGTCGTGTGAATAGCGCTCCAGATACCTGCGCACCCGCTTGCAGAGGGCTTCGTCGCGCTTGCAGGCGGCGGGGAGGGCGATTTCCACCAGGGAGATGGCGATCGGGCGCTTGAGGATGGGTTCATCCGCAAGGATGAGCACCCTCTCGATCTGCCGCTCCATTTCGGGCTCGAGGTTCAACGGCAAATAGGCGGTGACCCCGCCCGCATGCGCGCCGGGGCACGCCGATGCCATCAGCGCGGCCAACGCGGCGGCAGCCTTGAGTTGATTGGTGCGTGATCCCACTTCGTTCGACTATAGTGCCAAAAAGCCATGATAACAGCTGGCACCGGGCCTGAATCAAAGGGATCATAGGGCAGTGAAGCGCGGAAGCGTCATCGAATGCGAACGGCTGGATCTCGAGCTTCTGGCGCCGGAGGATGCGCCCTTCATCCTCGAACTGTTGAACGAATCGGCCTTCCTGAGGTTCATCGGCGACAAAGGCGTCCGCTCCCTGGTAGACGCCCGCGAGTATATCGTGCAGGGGCCGATGGACAGCTACCGCCGGTTCGGATTCGGGCTGTATCGCGTCTCGCTGCGCGACACGGGCGCGGTCGTCGGGATCTGCGGGCTGGTCAAGCGCGATGGATTGCCCGACGTGGACGTCGGGTTCGCGTTTCTGCGCCGGCACTGGTCCCGGGGTTTCGCCGCCGAATCGGCCGCAGCCGTTTTACGCCATGGAAGAGAGACCTTGGGTTTGCAGCGCATCGTCGCGATCACGGCGCCGGACAACCGCGGTTCGATCGCCGTGCTCGAGAAAATCGGCCTGTGCTTCGAGCGTAGAATACGGCTGATCGACGGCGGTCCCGAATTGAATCTGTTTGGTCCCCCGCTCTCATAGCTCTCATTCGGAGTACACATGCACCCATTTCCCCATCATTATGCAGTAACGGCGGCGGCACGCCCGGACGGCGACGTTCCTCTCTCGGCCGAGGGAGTGAGAGTCATCGAGTCAGCGCCGCCCAAGGAGTTCGACGGTCCGGGCAATCAATGGTCGCCCGAGGGGTTGCTCACGGCGGCCGTCGCGGATTGCTTCGTGCTGGGATTTCGCGCCATCGCCGCGGCATCCCGGTTCGCGTGGATCAGTCTCGAGTCGCGGACCCTCGGCACCCTCGAGCGGGTGGAAGGAAAAATGCGGTTTACGCGCTTCGAAACCCGCGCGACACTCCACGTGCCGGCCGGCGCCGATTTGGAGCGCGCACGCAAACTGCTGGAGAAGGCGGAATCAACCTGCCTGGTGGCCAACTCGTTGACCAGCGAGCGGCATTTGTCGGTCGAGGTCGCGACCGTCTAAGGCCAGGGCGCACCGAAGGGCGCCCGTGGCTTCGGCCACGGACGTCATCCGCCGTCTTCAGTCGTCCATCAAGAAACTGCGCAGCTGTTCGCTGCGGCTGGGATGGCGCAGCTTGCGCAGGGCCTTGGCCTCTATCTGCCGGATGCGCTCTCGGGTCACGTCGAACTGCTTGCCGACCTCCTCGAGCGTGTGGTCCGTGTTCATATCGATGCCGAAGCGCATGCGCAGCACCTTTGCCTCGCGCGGCGTCAGCTGCGCGAGCACGGAATGCGTGGTTTCCCGCAGGGATTCCGTGGTGGCCGAGTCGATCGGCGAGGAGACCGAGGTGTCCTCGATGAAGTCGCCGAGATGCGAATCCTCGTCGTCCCCGATGGGGGTCTCCATGGAGATCGGCTCCTTCGCAATCTTCAGCACCTTGCGGACCTTGTCCTCGGGCATTTCCATGCGCACCGCAAGCTCCTCGGGCGTGGGCTCACGGCCCATTTCCTGCAGCATCTGCCGCGAAATGCGGTTCAGCTTGTTGATCGTCTCGATCATGTGAACGGGGATGCGGATGGTGCGCGCCTGATCGGCGATGGATCGCGTGATGGCCTGGCGGATCCACCAGGTCGCATACGTCGAAAACTTGTAGCCCCGGCGGTATTCGAACTTGTCGACCGCCTTCATCAGGCCGATGTTGCCCTCTTGGATGAGATCCAGGAACTGCAGGCCGCGATTGGTGTACTTCTTGGCGATCGAGATCACCAGGCGAAGGTTGGCCTCGACCATTTCCTTCTTCGCGCGGCGGGCCTTGGCCTCGCCGATCGAGACCTCGCGATTGATCTCCTTGATCTCGCTGATGAGAACGTGAAACAGACCCTCGAGGTCCTTGAGTTTGTTCTGGCGTCGCTCGACCTCGTCCTTGAACTTCGCGAGCGGCGCCGAATAGCGCTTCTTCGCCTTGATGTGCTTGTCGAGCCAGCGGGTGCTGGTCTCGTTCTTGGGAAAGGTCGAGATGAAGTCCTTGCGCGGCATGCCGGCCTGCTTGATGCAGAGGAACATGATCTCCTTCTCGAGCAGACGCACTTCGGTCACATGCTGGCGCAGATTGTCGATCAGCTGGTCGAACATTTTCGGGCTGAGTTTCAACTCCATCAGCTCGCCGCAGATCTTCTTGCGGATCTTCAGCGTCTTCGGATCCTTGGAGCCGAGCTTGTCGAGCGAACCCAGGAACTGATGATGTGTTTTCGCGATGGACGCGAAGCGTCTGGCGGCCTCCTCCGGATCCGGGCCCGTGTCGATGGCCTCCTCGTCCTCGTCGGCGTCGGCCTCCTCCTCGTCATTGGCGGCCTCTTCGCGCTCGAGCGCCATCATCTTCGGATTCTGCGGCTGCGCGATTTCATCCGGCGCGTTCGGATCGACGAAGCCCACGATGACGTCGACGAGACGCATCTGGCCGGCCTTGACGGTTTCATAGTGGCGCAGCAGCAGATCGTACGTCCCTGGGTAGCTGCCGAGCGCGATCTTGACGGCTTCGAGGCCCTCCTCGATGCGCTTCGCGATGCGGATCTCGCCCTCACGGGTCAAAAGCTCCACGGTCCCCATTTCGCGCATATACATGCGTACCGGATCGGTGGTGCGGCCAAACTCGGCATCGAGATTCGCGAGAGCGGCAGTGGCTTCCTCGACCGCCTCCTCGTCGGGCGCCGCGGTGGCGTCCGTCAGCAACAGCGACTCGGCATCCGGCGCCTTCTCATAGACCGGAATCCCCATGTCGTTGATCATGTTGACGATGTCTTCGATCTGTTCCGGATCGACGATTTCGCTCGGCAAATGGTCGTTGACTTCAGCGTAAGTGAGGTAACCCTGCTCCTTGCCGCGAGCGATCAACAATTTGAGTTGCGACTGACGCTCGTCCGCGATTTGAGTCGCGGTGCCTGCTGGCGCTTTTTTGATCAAGGTGGACGCCTCGTGGGAAATCTGGAGATTTGATACTCAGCCGACAATTATACGATTTTGGCCAATTTCTAGCCAGTGATGGTTCGCCATTCAGTTGGACGTCCGGGGACGTCCCTTACTCCTAAGAAGCGCGCTCAATTCCGCCTTTTCGTCGAAGTTCAAGCCTAGTTCCTCCGCTTTTCGCAGCAATTCATCCATTCGGCGGCCCGGACCATATTCCTCGATGAGTTTTTCCACGGCCATTTGCAGCTCCTTGGCGGCCGCGGCGGCTTCCGCCACCATCGGTGGGGACACGGCCAGCTCGCTCAAGCGGCCGTATTCCGGCCGGCCACGCCATCTTTCCAGCAACATGGCGGTGTTCGGCTGTTCCATGGCGGCCGCCTGGTCCAGCAGTTCCTTGAGCACCGGGACTCCCGGCCGCGACACCGCCAGGTTCAACGCGTCGGTGTTTTGCAGCATTCGCGCCGCCGCGGGATGATGCAAAACCAGCAAGATCGCCTGACTCAACAGAGTCCCCCGGCCGGCCGAAACGCGCCCTGCACCGGCACGTGCGCCGGCCCCTGATCCAATCAGACCTCCCGTGGACCCCGGAGGTTCCTTGGCGGCCCCGCCACCGCGGGCCGTCGCGGCAGCGCCGGAGAGGAACGATTTCTTGAGTGCGGCCGCCGGCATGCCAACGCGTACGGCGAGCCGGTCGGCCAGCATTTCCCGGTAGATGCCCTCCGGCATGCGCGAGAACAACGGCGCCGTAAGTGCCTTGAGGCGGGCTCTGCCGTCGATGTGGTCCAGGTCGACCTCGGTCGCCAGGTGTTGGAGAAGATATTCGGAGAGAGGCAGCGCCGCTTTCAGGCGCTCCTCGAATGCACCGGGCCCCTCCGCGGCGACCAGGCTGTCCGGATCGTGGCCATCGGGCAGAAACATGAACTTGAACTCGCGGCCGTCCTGCGCCAAGGGCAGTGAATTCTCCAGCGCGCGCCATGCGGCCTTGAGTCCCGCCCGGTCGCCGTCGAAGCAAAAGACGACCTCGCTCGTCATCCGGAAAATCTTGTTCAGGTGTTCCTGTGTGGTGGCCGTTCCCAGGGTGGCGACCGCGTACGTAATCCCGGCCTGGTGCAGCCGGATCACGTCCATGTAGCCCTCGACGATCAACAGCCGCTTGAAATCCGCCCGTGCCTGGCGTGCCTCGTAGAGCCCATACAGTTCCCGACCCTTGTGGAACAGCGGAGTCTCCGGCGAGTTCATGTATTTGGGTTCGCCCTGGTCGATCACCCGGCCACCGAAGCCGATGACCCGTCCCCGGGAGTCACGGATGGGGAACATGATGCGATCGCGAAACCGGTCATAGAACCCGGGCGCGCGCTCCCCGCCGCGGGTGTCCCGCTCGAGCACCAGCCCCAGCTCGAACATCCGGCGACGCTCGTCCTCGTGGGTGCCGAACCGGGTTAGCAGGGCGTCCCAGGAATTGGGCGCGTATCCCACCGCGAACGCCGCACGGGTTTGCGCGTCGATGCCGCGCGCCTGTAGATATTGGCTGGCGCGCAGGTCGTCAGCGAGGTTTTGCTCGAAAAAGCGTGCGGCCTTTCCGAGGATTTCATGCAGATCGACGCTGCCGGGATCCCTCGGCTGGTTCGCCTCCCGCGGCAATTCGAGCCCGGCGCGCTGCGCGAGATCCGCCACCGCGTCGATGAACTCCATCTTCTCGTATTGCATGAGAAAACCGATCACGGTGCCGTGCGCACCGCACCCGAAGCAGTGATAGAACTGCTTGTCCGGGCTGACCCAAAAGGAGGGCGATTTCTCGTTATGGAAGGGGCAGCATGCCTTGAATTCGCGGCCGGCCTTCTTGAGGGGGACACGCGCCGCAATGACGTCGACGATGTCCGAACGCGCCACGAGTTCGTCGAGGAAGGCTTCCGGGATGCGGCCGGCCATGAACCGGTCGCGGTCAGCCGCCGAGCTTGGCTTTGATCTTGGCGCCGACCGCGGCCATGTCGGCCCGGCCCTGGGCCTTGCCCTTGATGATCGCCATGACCTTGCCCATCTCCTTGATGCTAGAGGCGCCGGCTGCGGAAATCGCCTCCGCAATCAGGGCATCGAGCTCGGTGTCGCTCAACGGGGACGGCAGATATCCCTGCAACAGGGTGATCTCGGCCGATTCCTTGTCCACGAGGTCGGGGCGGTTGCCGGCCTGAAATTGGGCGAGCGACTCCTTGCGCTGCTTGATCATCTTCTCGAGAACACTGAGCACCTGGGAATCATCGAGCGTGATCCGCTCATCGACCTCCCGCTGCTTGATGGCCGCGGTCACCATGCGAATGACACCGAGACGCTCCTTTTCACCGGAGCGCATCGCTGCCTTCATATCGTCGGTGATTCGCCCTTTCAGGTCAGGCACGGGAGCGGCACTGAACGCCAGGCGTCAGTAGGATCGGGCCGGAGCCGCTGCCGCCGGGCTGGAGGGGGCCCCGCCCGCTCCGCGCATGTTCTCGCGGGACAGACGCTTCAGATGTCGTTTCACGGCCGCCGCCTTCTTTCGCTTACGCTCCTGCGTCGGCTTCTCGTAGAATTCACGGCGCCGAAGCTCGGTGAGGACGCCCGCTTTTTCACAGGCACGCTTGAAACGACGCAGAGCGGCGTCGAAATACTCGTTCTCGCGAACACGAACGCTGGGCATTCAGACCTCAACTTACAGGCAAAAAGCCGCCGGCATTCGGCGACAGGGGGGCGCATTCTAAAGGGCGCACCCGCAAAAGGCAAAGGCTGCGCATCGAGCGGGCCCCAGGGCCCCACTTTTAAGGCAGGAATTCATGCGAATCATTGGAATAGAAAGCTCGTGCGATGAGACGGCCGTCGCGGTTTACGACTCGGAGCGGGGGTTGCTCGCGCATCGCCTGCATAGCCAGATTGCGATGCACCAGGCTTATGGTGGGGTCGTCCCCGAACTTGCTTCCCGTGACCATGTGCGCAGGCTGCTGCCCCTCCTGAGGGGGGCTCTCGCCGATGCCGAGTCCGGCCGGGAAACGATCGACGGGGTGGCCTACACCGCCGGTCCGGGCCTGATCGGGGCGCTTCTGGTCGGAGCCGGTTTTGCGCGCAGCCTGGCCTATGCGTGGGACCGGCCGGCGATCGGGGTGCATCATTTGGAGGGACATTTGTTGGCACCCCTGCTGGAGGACGATGCCCCAGGCTTTCCCTTTCTGGCCCTGCTGGTCTCCGGTGGACATACGCAGTTGGTCGACGTCGCGGCCCTGGGTCGTTACCGCGTTTTGGGTGAGACGCTGGACGACGCAGCGGGCGAGGCGTTCGACAAGACCGCGAAAATGCTGGGGCTGCCCTACCCGGGCGGTGCGGCGCTTGCACAGCTGGCGGAGCAGGGCCGCGACGGAATTTTCCACTTTCCGCGCCCCATGTTGGACCGCCCGGGCCTCAATTTCAGTTTCAGTGGCCTGAAGACCGCCGCCCTAGTAGCCTTGCGGGGCCGCGTTTTGGACGACCAGGCTCGAGCGGACGTTGCACGCGGTTTTCAGGACGCAGTCGTCGACACTCTCGCCGAAAAGGCGCGACGGGCGTTGGCCGTCACGGGTCACCGCCGATTGGTCGTGGCCGGGGGAGTTGGCGCCAATCGCAAACTGCGTGAGCGGCTTTCAGGCATTGCCGCGGATAACGGGGCGCGGCTGTATTTTCCGCGACCCGAGTTCTGCACGGACAACGGCGCGATGATTGCGCTGGCCGGCTGCCTGCGGCTGGCGGCGTGCGCGGCGCCGGAGCGGGGGCGGCTGGCGTTGGGCGCACGGTCGTCCTGGCCGCTCGAGAACGTTGGAATCTAAGGGAGCTTTAAGCGTAAGCGATGGACAAAATTTTCATTCATGCCCTGAAAACGGAAGCCATCATCGGCATCTTCGACTGGGAGCGGCAGGTCAGGCAGACCGTGCTCATCGATCTCGAACTGGGGTTCGACATTCGCAAGGCGGCGCTCAGCGATTCGATCGACGATACCTTGAATTACAAGGCGCTCGCCAAACGCGTGCTGGCGTTCGTGTCCGCCTCGCAGTTCCATCTGGTGGAGGCGCTCGCGGAGCACATTGCCATGCTGGTCCTCGAAGAATTCGCCGTCGTCTGGGTGAGCGTGGTCTTGAGCAAGCCGGGCGCGGTCCGCAGTTCGCGCGACGTCGGCATCTCGATCGAAAGGGACCACACGCGGCTCATCGAATGGCGTGCCCTGCGCGCCAAGCCATGAGTCTGCGGCATGCCGGCTGAGATATTTCGTGACGACGCGCTGACCTGGCGGCAACTGGCGGCGGTCGCGGAAGGCGCCTCCCTCCGGGTGTCGGCGGCGGCGCGCGGCCGGATCGGTGCGGCGCGCGACCTGGTCGATGCGATCGTGGCCCGCGGAATTCGCGCATATGGCGTGAACACCGGCGTTGGCGCGCTGTGCAACGTCGTCGTCGAGCCCTCGCAGCAGCGCCAGCTGTCGCGCAACATCGTGATGAGTCATGCCGTGGGCGTGGGTCCGGCGCTCGGCCGCTGCGAGGTTCGCGCCATCATCGGCGCGGCCATCAACAATTTTGCGCATGGTTACTCCGGCGTACGACCCGCGGTCGTCGATGCTCTGCTCGCCCTGCTGGCCGGCGATCTCATCCCTGAAGTGCCGGCCGCCGGGTCCGTCGGCTATCTTTCGCACATGGCGCACGTCGCATTGGCGCTGCTCGGCGAGGGATTCGTGCTGCACGCCGGGGTGCGCCGAGCGGCGGGTCCAGGGTTGCGCGCCTGCGGCATGGAACCGCTGGTTCTCGAGGCGAAGGAGGGCCTCAGCCTGGTGAACGGCACACCGTGCGTCACGGGCTTGAGCGCACTGGCGTTGCTGCGCGCCGAGCGTCTGATGAATTGGGCTGATGTCATCTCCGCCATGACGTTCGAGAACCTGCACGGTCAGGTGTCAGCTTTCGAGGCCTCCGCGCTCGAGCCGCGCGGCTCGACGGCAATGCGCGTGGTGGGCGAGCGGCTGCTCTCGATTCTCGAGGGCAGCGAGATCCTGGCTGCCGGCGCCGGTCGACGCACCCAGGATCCGTTGAGCTTGCGCGCCATCCCCCACGTGCACGGTGCGGTGCGGGAGGCTTTCCGGCAAACGTCCGTCATCGTCGACACCGAACTCGCTGCGGCCACCGACAATCCCGTCGTCATCGGCACGGTGGAATCGCCACGGGCAATGTCGCAGGCAAATGCCGTGGGCGCCTCGATCGGTCTGTCAGCCGACGCCTTGGGGGTCGCGCTTGCCGAGCTCGCCGCGATTTCGGAGCGGCGCATCGACCGCCTGGTCAATCCGCTGGTCAGCGGTCTGCCCGCGTTTCTCGCCTCCGACAGCGGCGCGGGTTCCGGATTCATGATCGCGCAGTACACCGCCGTTTCGCTCGTCTCTGACAATCGGCGCCTGGCCGCGCCGGCCAGCCTCGACGGCGGGGTCACCTCGGCTTTGCAGGAAGACCACCTCTGCCATGCAACACCCGCGGCGCTCAAACTCCTGCGGATCCTCGACAACGCCGAGTTCGTCCTGGGGATAGAGTTGCTGGCCGCCGCGCAGGCCTACGATCTGCAGGGGGGCACCGCGGCGCGTGCACCAAACACGGATATCGTCTACCGGGCCGTGCGTAGCCGGATACCCCATTATCGCGACGACCGGCCGTTGGGCGTCGACCTCGAGCGCGTGCGCGAAATGATCCGTCAGCCCACGGCCGTCGACTTCGAGCCGGCCGCGGAGCCGGGCGACGTGGACGAACCCTTCGAGGGCTCCACCGCGCAGCCCCGGCCGCGCCGCCGGTCGAAGCGGGCGCCCGCACGGAAGGCGCAGTAGCCGCCTGTCTGCGCCTGAGGGGGATCTATATGCTGCGTCCGCCGTCGACGGCGATGATCTGGCCCGTGATGTACGGAGCGTCCCGGGCGAGAAACAGCGCGGTGCGGGCGATATCCTGGGGACTTCCGTGCCTCTTCAAAGCGGTCTTGTTGACGATCTCGCGTTTCAGTCCCTCATCCATCGGGGACTCAGGCCAGAGCACTGGTCCGGGGGCGATGCCGTTGACGCGGATTTCCGGGCCCAACTCCCGCGCGAGCGAGCGCGTCAGCATGGCGAGGCCCGCCTTGGCCACGCTGTAGACGGGATGCCGCTTCAAAGGTCGCAGCGCATGGATGTCCACGATATTGATGATGAGGCCGCCCTGCAGGCGCAGACTCGGTGCGGCCGCCTGGGAAAGGAAGAGCGGGGCTTTCAAATTGCTGCCCATGAGTTCATCCCAGTCGCCCTGGGTGATCTCGCCGACGGCGGTCGGATAAAACGAGGACGCATTGTTGATGAGGAAGTCGAGGCGGCCGAATTCGCGCAACGTGGCCGCGACGAGCGCACCCGGCGCGTCGGGTTCGAGCAGATCCGCGGCATGGACGGCCGCCGAGCCGGCCCGCACGCCGTTGAGTTCGGCCGCCAACGTCGCGGCCGCGGCCGCGGAGTTCCGATGGTGAATCAACACGCGGATTCCGGCCGCGTGCAGCGTGCGCGCGATTTGAGCGCCCACCCGGCGCGCTCCGCCGGTGATGAGCAGCACTTGATCGCGAAGCGGGAGTGTCTCGGTGCTCGTTGCCATGCGGCGGAACGATACCGGATTGTCGACGGTGGGTGTACCCGTGGGCGCTGAGGTCGTGCTGGCCGACGCGGAACGCGTCCACGGGGACCGGGTCCGCGCGAGAATCGCCGCCGAAATCGCCGCCGCCGGCGGTTGGATTGGTTTCGGACGCTACATGGATCTCGCGCTGTACGCACCCGGCCTCGGCTACTACAGCGCCGGGGCCCGCAAGCTGGGGTGGGGCGGCGACTTCACGACCGCCCCCGAAATCTCTGCGCTGTTTTCCGGCTGCGTCGCACGCCAGTGCGCCGAGATCTTCGAGTTTCTGGGCGGAGGCTCGATCCTGGAGGTGGGTGCCGGCACCGGCCGCCTCGCGGTCGACACCCTGCAGCGCCTGGAGTCCCTCGACCGGCTGCCTGCCCGCTATCTGATCCTCGAGGTGAGCGCCGACCTCCGGGAGCGGCAGCAGGCACTCGTGGGTTCACAATTGCCACATCTGTTGCCGCGGGTGCACTGGCTGGAGGGTCTGCCGGAGGAGCCCTTCGACGGCGTGATTCTCGCCAACGAGGTGCTGGATGCACTACCGGTGCTGCGGTTCCGTTGGCACCGGTCGGCGTGCGAGGAAATCGGCGTCGCTTTGGCGGATGATGGCTTCGTCTGGTCCTCACGGCCCGCACCGGATCCGGCGACTGCGCGGGTCTGCGAGCGTCTCGAGGCCGCCGCGGGCGGCTGGGACGACGGCTACGTGTCCGAGTACTGCCCGCGTCTGGGGGCGTGGTCTGCCGCGCTGGTGCGCTCGTTACGTCGGGGCGCCGCCCTGTGGTTCGACTACGGGCTGCCTCGTGCCCAGTATTACCTGGCCGAACGCCATGAGGGGACCCTGATCTGTCACTTCCGCCATCGAGCCCACGACGATCCGCTCCAGCTGCCGGGTTTGCAGGACATCTCTGCCTGGGTCGACTTCACGTCGCTGGCGGAGGCCGGCGCCGCCGCGGACTGCGAACTCGGCGGCTTCACGACGCAGACTTGGTTTCTGGCGGGCCTCGGGATCGATGAGGAGATGCGGCATCTCGCCGGCGCAAGCGACGAACGATTCGCGCGGCTCGCCAATCAGGCTCGCCGATTGATGCTGCCCGGTGAGATGGGCGAACGCTTCAAGGCGATGGCATGGACCCGCGGCATCCACCGGGAGTTGTCCGGCTTCACCCAGCGCGACCTGCGTCACACCCTCTGAGGGGCCTGCCCCTTCACCCGGCGCGGGCCGGGAGTGCGGCGATGGCCTCCGTGCGCCGCTGATGCACCAGCCTCCCAATCTCGATCCCGCTGCGTCCGGAGATGTCCCCGGGCGAGGGTTTGATGCCGGCGGCGGCACGGTAGGCCGCCAGAACATGCTCGCGCTGCGGATATGCGATCGCCTGCATTCCGGTGCGGCCGCGCGCGTCAGCTTCGCAGGCCAGCAGCGCCTGCGCCAACCGCTCGGGGCGGCGGAACGCGTCGGCCCGCTCGAGGAACTCGAGCAGAGTGCCGGGCTTGAGTTCGAACGCCCGGTGCACGATGCCGTGATCCCGCGCGACGATCACGGCCAGGTCACGATAATCGCCGGGAAGCTTCAGCCGGGCGGCGAGCGCCTCGATGAGGGCGACGCTCCGCTCTTCATGCCCACGATGGGACGGCCATTCGGATCGCGGCGTTTGTGCCTTGCCCAGATCGTGGACGAGCGCTGCGAAACGCACGCGTGTGTCGTCGGACAAGCCGACCGCCTGTTCGAGAACCAGCAACGTATGCACGCCCGTATCGATTTCCGGATGCCAGCGCGCAGGTTGGGGTACGCCGAACAGCGCGTCGATTTCCGGGTAAATCACCGCGAGCGCCCCGCAGTCGCGCAGCACGGTGAAGAACGTGGCCGCCGAAGTCTCGGCCAACGCCTTTTCCGTTTCCTGCCAGACGCGTTCCGGGACCAGTGAGTCGACTTCGTGACGTTCGACCATGCTGCGCATCAGGTCCTGCGTTTCCGGCGCAACCCGGAAGCCGAGCCCGTGGAAACGGGCGGCGAATCGCGCCACGCGCAGCACCCGCACGGGATCCTCGACAAATGCCTGTGAGACGTGGCGCAGGACGCGCGCCTGCAGGTCGTTGCGTCCGCCATAGGGATCGACGAAGGTGCCATCCGACGCCCGCGCAATCGCATTGATCGTAAGATCGCGGCGCGCGAGATCCTCCTCCAAAGTGACTTCAGGCCCGAACACGACGGCAAATCCCCGGTAACCCGGAGCGACCTTGCGTTCGAGACGCGCCAATGCATATTCCTCGTGGCTGTCGGGATGCAGAAACACGGGAAAGTCGCGCCCGACCTCACGGTAGCGGCGGCGCAGCAGCTCTTCGCGCGTGCCCCCGACCACGACCCAATCGCGTTCCTTGATGGGCAGCCCGAGCAGGCCGTCCCGAACCGCTCCACCAACCAGATACACTTGCATCGGTGAATAGTAGCAGCAAGTTTCCGTGGATCCGCAGTGCGGTGGTGCTGGGCGTCATCACCTGGTCGACCGGGGGTTGCTATCTGGTCGAGAGCGCACGGGGACAGCTCGCGCTCATGTCGAAACGCCAGCCGATCGACCGGGTCCTCGACAGTCCGCAAACATCCGCCGCCCTGCGTGACCAGCTGCGCACCGTCAATTCGATCCGCGACTTCGCGACGCGCACTCTCGGGTTGCCGGACAACGGCAGCTATCGCACCTACGCCGACGTGGGCAGACCCTACGTCGTGTGGAACGTCGTGGCGGCCCCCGAGTTCTCGGTGGAACCGAAGGAGTGGTGCTATCCGATCGTCGGCTGCGTCGCGTACCGGGGCTATTTCGACGAGCGCCGCGCGCAGAAGTCTGCCGAGAAGCTGCACGCCGACGGCATGGACGTCAGCCTGGGGGGTGTGGCCGCCTATTCCACGTTGGGCCACTTTGACGATCCGATCCTCAATACCATGATGGGGTGGAACGACGTGGAGCTGGCCGGCATCGTGTTCCACGAACTCACGCATCAGTTGCTGTACGTGGCGGGCGACGCCCCCTTCAACGAAGCGCTCGCCACCACGGTGGAGGAGGAAGGGGTGCGCCGCTGGCTGCTCTCGCAAGGCCGTGCCCCGGAACTCGAGCGACATCTCGAGCAGCAGGGGCGCTATCTGCAGGTCGTCGAATTGCTGCGGCGGGCCCGTGCGAACCTCCGCGTGCTGTATGCCGCCGGCGGCGATGCGTCGCTGATGCGTGAGCGCAAACGCGCGGAGTTCGAGCGCGTACGGTTGGAGTATCGGGGGCTCGCCGCGCAGTGGGCTGCACAGACCGAGCGCGCCGCCGCCGCCACCACCGTCGCCGCCCGTGCGCCGGCGGCCAGCACGCCCGCGGGCGGTTCGCCGGCCCCCGGCCCGCCGTTTGCCGCGTGGTTCGACGACCAATTGAACAACGCCCGGCTCGCGTCGGTCGCGACGTACTACGACTGCGTGCCCGGCTTCGAGCGCGAGCTGGCCGCTGCGGGCGGCAACCTCCCCGCCTTTTATCAGCGCGTGCGCGACCTTGCCAAGCTGGATCAGGCAACCCGCGATGCGCGGGTGTGCCGGCAGGGCTGATCCAGGGCCGCATGCTTCCGGAACCGGAATTCATTCGTCACGGGACGCAGGCGTTTCGCCGCACCAACCTGGCCCTGTTCGCCGCCGGCGTCGCGACCTTCGGACTGCTCTATTGCGTGCAGCCGCTGCTGCCGGAATTCAGCCGGCAGTTCGCAGTCAGTGCCTCGCAAAGCTCGCTGTCGTTGTCGCTCACGACGGCGGTGCTGGCGGTCACCCTGTTGTTCGCCGGGCCGGTCTCGGACGCCTATGGTCGCAAGAGGGTGATGGCGGTGTCACTTCTCCTGTCCGCCGCGCTGGTTCTGCTCTCGGCCGCCGCTCCGGGCTGGCACAGCTTCCTCGTCTTGCGCGCCCTGCTGGGTTTGAGTCTCGGCGGCCTGCCGTCGGTTGGGATGACCTATTTGAGCGAGGAGGTCCATCCCGAGTCCATCGGCCTCGGCATGGGTCTCTACATCGGCGGCAACGCTGCCGGCGGCCTGGGAGGGCGTCTGGTTGCCGGCGTGTTGACGGGCTATTTCGGCTGGAGGACGGGCGTGGCCGCGGTCGGACTCGTCGGCTGCGTCGCGGCGTTCGTCTTCATCTGGAGCTTGCATCCGTCCCGCAATTTCACACGCCGCCCGCTGCGCATCCGCACGTCCCTGAGGCTTTTTGCAAACCTGTTCCGGGATCCGGGGCTGCCCTGGCTGTTCGCGGCCGGATTCGTGCTCTTGGGCTCGTTCATCACCGTCTACAACTACATCGGATACCGGCTGCTGGCGCCGCCTTACTCCCTGAGCCAGGCCACGGTGGGGCTCATCTTCAGCGTCTATGTCGTCGGGATCTTCAGCTCCTCCTGGATCGGTCACGTGGCCGGCCGGCGGGGCCGGCGCAAGGTTCTCTGGACGATGTTCGTGCTGATGTTCGTGGGTTTGGGGCTGACGCTGCTCCAGCCGGTCGCCGCGGTCGTCGCCGGCATCGTCGTCGTGACATTCGGCTTCTTCGGGGGCCATTCCATCGCCAGCAGTTGGGTCGGGCGGCGTGCCGGACGCGCCAAGGCGCAGGCGGCCTCCATGTATTTGTTCGTCTATTATCTCGGGTCGAGTTCGGCCGGTGCGGTGGGCGGCTTGTTCTACGAGAGAATGGGCTGGAACGGGGTCTGTGCCTTCATCGCGACGCTGCTGACGGTGGGCGTCCTGTGCGCGTGGCGCTTATACCATCTGACACCTCTCGCATCCGTCCCGGCGGCCGCGGTCGAGCCGCCGCTGCCCTAG
>Ga0182030_10002035_pt1 | contig 42668 bp, 46 predicted proteins | sample 812S3MmetaG_FD_121299 | JGI IMG/M metagenome (GOLD analysis project Ga0182030, IMG submission 121299) | Permafrost microbial communities from Stordalen Mire, Sweden - 812S3M metaG (Illumina Assembly) | ecosystem: Environmental > Terrestrial > Soil > Wetlands > Permafrost | place: Sweden... | reverse complement strand
CCATCAGCCCCTGCCCCAGCCCAACAAAAATAAAAATAACATACCTGTGTCTCAATAACCACGCCCCCAACCACCATTTCTGAAAGTGCAGCATGTAGCGTCTCAAAATTAAAAATCAAATCCAATTCGCACACATTCTCAAACAACCTATCCAACGCCTCCACATACACCTGTATCAGATCTATCAATGCTAACGGACTTTCCGTGCTCGTGCTTATGATTATGAAGTATAAGGTCGCGTAGTGGCGGTAGGTGACGAGGGAGGGGACGTCATTGTGAGGTGTTGAGGGGGAGGAGGTCGAGTGGGAGTGGGAGGTGGAGGCGGAGGAGAGGAGGGGTGGGAGGGGCAGGAAGTTGCAGCTGCCGGGCGCGCGGGTTGAGACGAGGTGGAAGATTTCGGAGATGAGTCTTTGTTGGATGGTTGTTTCCTGTGGGTGTTGTTAGGAGGGTTGGATGGTGGGATGGAGGATGGGGGATGGGTACGAGTTGGGTGTAGAATTTTGTGAGGCGGGGTTGGCCGGCGTTGTTGAAGACTAGGACGGCGTTGATCATTTTGAAGTTGTTGGGTTCGTGTGAAGATGAGGGAGGTTAATTGTCTAGATATGAGAAGGTAGTAAGGTAAAGTACCAAGTAGTTGGTGTAATTGTTCGAGGCTAAAAAGAAGGCTGAGAGCGGATAAAACCGAAGGGGTTGAATCGCCGAAGCGAAACTGTGGGGTAGCTTCGAGGCTTAATCAGGAGCTGTTGAAAGTATCAAACCACCACCGTACGACTCCTTTACCAACCAAATCACTCTCATTCATCTACATACGCCAACAATCCCCATTCTATTTCTTCCCCTATTTCTATCTGCTTCTGTGCCACCATCCAAAATGCTCTGCACAAAAACACCCTCCCTTTCCCGAGCTATCCTCCAAAGCCGCTCTATCAACTCGAAGCCTCTTGCACCACTTTATCTTAAAATCAACCTGTCTTCCACTTCCGCCCGCCAATTCAGCGAAGTCAATAGAAGTTTGAGTCGTCCCGCCATAGCCCTCCGACAAGCAATCTCAAAGAAAGATTCACCAATCTTCAATTCTACCCTCGCATCCATTGCAGCATCCCGCCGCCCCTTCTCAGTCACAACTCCTACCTGCAAAGGCCTCAGCCCCGAGACCGAAAACCCACAACCCACAGAACCCGAAGCTTCGGGCAGCAGTGCAGCACCGGCTCCATTGACAGATCAGCAGTACAATGAGATAAGTGACGACTACATGAATGCAATTGTTGAGAAATTGGAGCAGTTGCAGGAAGAGAGGGAGGATGTGGATGTGGAATACTCTGTCCGTGCCCCCTCCCAAAAACGTTTATTTTCAGAATGAGAAGCTGATGAAATTTGGGCTGTGATAGGCAGGAGTCCTGACCCTCAACTACCCACCCGCCGGTACTTACATCCTCAACAAACAACCCCCCAACAAACAAATCTGGCTCTCATCCCCCGTCTCCGGCCCCAAGCGTTACGATTACGTGATTCTAGGTGATGGGCAAGATAGTAAAGAAGGGACGGGACAAGGGGAATGGGTGTATTTGAGGGATATGACGAGGTTGGATGATTTGCTGTTGCATGAGGTGGGAGTCGATTTGAGTGAGAGGTGGGCACCGGCCCCGCATTATGGGGAGTGAGATTCCTGGAGGGGATGTGATTGTTGACAGTGATTTGTAGGATCGAGGAGGTGTTATGATGTTTTTCATTGTTTCATTTTTCCGTTTTCGGAGAGACAAGATGGTTTCCTTGGTGCGAATTCAAGAATCCGAGGGTACGAGAGCAGTGGATTTGGGCATGAGTGTGGAGCAGACCGATTTCGAGTAGAATGGAGTTGAGACTTTGAGGGTCACTTAAGTCAAAGGATATGGAAAATAGGATTTGTATGTGTATATGGGAATGTTTCTCCTTATAAATGCCTTTCTATGGCTAGGGACAATGACAACTCTTCTCAGAAATGTACCTTTCACATGTTCTCTTTGTTCTGTTTACGGCCACTTCGCTATTCCCCTCAAGACCATGCAAGTATAAATTCCGTTTTTCCCCCAAGAACGAATACTCCCAACCTTCCGACTCCCCCCAATTGTGAACAGAAAGATTTCCCGTCAACTTATTCTGCATAATCCGTGCTTTAGTGACGTTGACCAAATTGACAGATGCTGCTTTCTTTCCACATTGTTCAGAATTATCTCATTTGTTCTTTCATGAGCATGTCCACCTTCCTCTTCAGAGCTCTGAGTGACAGCAGATATTGAAATAGGAGCGTCAATCGAAATGACAACATCTACACGGAGCCTGCAAAATCGCCATAAGACGAGCAGTCCAAAGTAACTGGTCCTATTCATTCATCCTCGTTCTATCGAATACTGAGTCCAGCTCGAGACGATTGCGCATGGGCTATATCACAACGGCGTTGTTGCATCTTTTACTTGATCGTTTTGCAAAGGTACATGCGTATTTATATCGCTTGTAACTAGGCCTAATCTTACTTGCACCGCATATCTCAACGTGAAGTATTCAGATAGGTATTTATATGTCGTTACCACTTGACTAGTTCCTTTTTCACATAGGTATATGAAGTTTCTTCGAGTGACAAGTGTCGTAATTCCTGACTTTATGATTTAAGCACTTCCCCAATTCAGGTATGGATGTGGCCCTTGATGTTACTGTATCTTCGTTCTCTTGTGTAGTAAGAATCGTATAGATCTTTCATTCAAGCGTATCATTAAGGAACTCCACCCGTGCTAGGCCTGTAAATGTGTTTTGCTAAATGGCATTGAAAGTTTAATTAACAGCGTCAGTTCAAATTACAACGGAAAATAACAAGTGAAGCCAAACTACGGTAGATATCAAGTGAAGCCTCTATTTTCATTTGATAATTTGGTCCCTATGAAGGCGGAATCGTCCGGGTAATAATGCACTTCCTCGACATGCAAGCCTGGACCAGTGACTAGATTCTGTTCTGTCTGGTGATTTTCACAATCTAGAAGTCTATCTGCTTTTATACTCGTTGCCAGGCTCCTTGGTTAGAAATTATAATTCATGCAACACTGAAATGAGGCCTTGTGACAATTCTAATCCAGAGCGAGATACCAAGCCAAATTACCTTCTCTTCTGATATTCAAGGAAAATGCCCCATTTTCTCAAGCATAAAATTCCATTCACCCCTCCTTAGTTTCCCACTTCAAGAATTTTGAGGGTATAAATATCGCGTCTTTCCAGATTAAGCCCTTCAAACATATCAAACAATCCATGGAGGAAAGTCTATAAGTTCGACCCCGCCTTCTCCTTATAGACTGGGAATTTGGACAAGAAAGGCGGTTATTTCTCGCTTCTCACCCAGCTTTTCATATCTGTGCGGGCCTCGGATGTGGGAATACGTGATTTAGATCATTACTTTGGTGGTTGGATGAGGGATGGCAGCACAACCGATCATGGCAGTGATTATCTCCCTAACAACGAAAAGAAAACGTCTACTTTAGCATAGTTCATATAAAGTCCAGTATCCAAAAATGGTACTGTTTTTCAAAGCTGTCAAGGCTAGTTTCCGTCATTTATATCATGCACGTCGGGTCCTTCCTCACTCCTTGCCTTTCTTCTTGCACGGGTTGATTTGCAAATCAAGGAGACACGAGAGTTTAAATATTTACAATTAAGCTCTTCAGGGAGGCTTCCCGTAACCGGAAATCGGTGCTGATTTGTAATGAGTGAGTATTCTCCGATATTATATCCAGGGTGAAGCAATTGAGCTATGAAATTGAATCACCTTCATACATAAATGTAATGGTATCTTTGTACACACAAGTCATGTTCACTTTCATCTGTTCTCTTTCCAATTCTAGCAATTCTGCCATATCAACGCCACCCAGAATAAAAACTCAAATCTCAGTTAACCGGTGCCATCAAATTTCTCTATGCACCACATACAATTCCCAAAAGTCTGCATCAAAATAGCTAGTGAATCATATTTCAGACAAAATTATATAAAGCCACGATCTATGCATCGACGTTCTACAGTACTTTACTTCCTATTCTCTCCCCTCTGTCAGGTTGTAGTACTCAAGTGCACGAGCGTTCTTGAGCTGGCTGAGAAGTTAGAATCTACTTCTATGCGTAGTTAGTTATTTAAATCTGGTATTTGTATCTACTTCGGACGCCTAGGGGAGTTTTGATAGTTGAGGTTGTAATGACAGCAGGAAGCAAGAAGCATGAAATACGATAGCGCTATCAGCACAAGAGTTCTGATAAAGCACAACCAAGCAATTCTATGATAAAGATCTAGAGAGCCAAAATATCCCCCTTTCTGTGAATATATAGAAAGTTAATTCAGACAGTTGCTAATTGTGTTCTTTTCGTAAATCAATGCAAGACGTCAGCGCCCGTGTTATTCAATCGTTGACGGCTTTACGCCATCGCACTAACAGCCCTCAGGCACCAGCGCCGGCGAACCAATTACGACACCCCTCTCACGCTAGACCTCATCGTACGCCAGGGCCCACCCTTGCTCCAGCAAGTCACCATTCAATTTCAAACCCTCTGTCGCGCCAGAGCACCCCGTACACTTACGCTCTGGGGTCCTTCCCCACCTTTTTCTTAGCTATATTGATTTTGTTTGTCCTTTCAAAGACTTCACGAAAGACAATAAGCTACAACATTGTAAATCACATAAAATTTTGATGTATACAATGCCGCACATGTTATACTAAGAGGTCTAGCACATCAATGTATACAAGACAATAATATAACTGGCACCACAACTTTTATAGGAGGGGTCAGTCACTTGAAATCTATACAGCCTAGAGAGTCTTTCTTTAGAGTAACGTTGCCCAGCTACCCCCTAAAACTCTAATAATTCTGGAAGGCACCAGCATTTCAAAAAGCCAAAAAGCTCCAAAGTTCCAAAAATACATAAGGGATAGTTAAAAATGAGGAAACTTGATTCAACGAATCTTCATATAAACCAAAGCATGCCATAGTTAAACCCAAACTGATACCACTTCTAAGAACCCGTACACGATCGTTGTTAAATATGTGATGAAGCTTAGACGTGTGAATTATGGGAAGATGATTCAAGAATCTCATAGAATGGTTAAGAATCTGAAAAGAAAGCCTCGCTACCACTATTACAACGAATCCGGTAGGCGAATGTATCCAACCCGAGTAATGTGGATTGGTGTGAAGATGCAGTCTCCTCTGAATATCGAAATCGTTTCTCAAGTTAGCTTCCTTACATATCGGGAGGCTTTTCAGATATGTATTATTCTAGATATACGTATCAGTACACGAGGCATACAAAAGCAAATTCTTCAATACTGACAGGGTGGCTCCGACAGGATTCCTCAACAGACAAAGTGTTCGCTATCTTTGCTATTTCATTCGATTGGTGATATTGAAGCCCAAAATATAAAGTTGTTAAGGCAAGAGCTAACACTGAAGCAGCCAGGTTCATCCAACTTGATCGGTCTAGAGGACGCGAGGTATGCGTGGAGTTCTGTGAGGTCGCCACCGAGGAATTCACAGATCGTTCTGCCATTTCCGCTTCCCTGTTCGACTCTGTAGAAAATGCTCGTTGGGTTACTGTCTGGACAGACCCCAGAGAGCTTCTTGTTTCTTCTTCGTCTTCCAGTGAATCGCTTCTATCCCATGGGATAACTTCTCGAGCATTTGCGGGCGTATTACAGGTAGAGATCCCATGACGATGAATAGAGAGATCAGTCAAGGGTATGGATGAATCCATTTCTAAACATCGTGGATAATTTCAGTCAAGCTGTGGGTAAAGAGGATGAAACGAAGGTTCTGGATCTCCAAGCACTTACCGGTTGATTTTGTGTGTGTTTTAGGAATGGGTCGGTCGTGTCGCTGTAGAAAAAGGTGTCAAAGTCGTTAGCCTGAGGACAGCTAAGCGAGTGAAGAAACCACTGGTCAACGTCTCAGGTGCATTACTTTGACATCTCGAAATTAGGTACTTATTCATGGTTAGCATTACCGCTAGCCGTGCTTTTGAAAAATGCCTCACTGAAGACTTCGACGCTCGGACGCGGGCATCTTTCCCCTGATACAGAGCGCACAGCCACCGCCACTAATGTGAGCGAATCAGGCAAGGCTAAGCGCAAGGTTGATTTCACATCCACACATCCAGCAGCCTCTGATCACTATTTGCAGCTGCTGTTTCGCTAGTATTCCCGGCGGAAAGAGGAAATATAGATCGCCGTTTGACTGCCTGAATAAGGAGAATAAAATGCAGCGGCCGAGAAATTGGAATGGATGACGGCGGCGTGTCTCTTTAGGGTCCTGCCTATTGTAAATCTTTGGTCTTTTTCTCCAGCATACCTTAATACATAGTTTCTGTTATCGCTGAAATTGTGTATTTGAAAAGCATGAACGACGGCCTAAGGCGTCGAATTCCCCGACTTTCTTGATTTAACCCAATAGTCTATCCTTCTCCTCGACCCTTGAATTTTCCAACACCAGGCACAGTATCCCCTTGCTATTAAAGGCTCTGAAAGGTGCAGTATTTGCACCCATATCAAGCGGATAGGATACATCTGTAACGCTACACAGGCTTAACAGACTTAATTTCAACCACGGGATCTGGAGAGTTTATGCATCAAGGAATGGTTGTGTTCCCCTAAACTACGGAAAGGGGATTCCATTACAGTCAAAACTTACGCCCGCTTGGTGGATATTAGCTCTGAAAATAAATTGCCCATAAAGCCAGTCTTGTAAAAAGTGCCTACAGATCAACTAGATGGAGATCATGTAGGGGAGATTGATATGGCTCCTGATACTACAACTTTAGACTTATGACTCAAAACCGACATCGTCAGGGCCCCTCACTGTCCTGTTTTTGGGGAGATTTTTCCTTAAACATTTGATAAAGACAGGTTTGAGGTGGCAGTGCTTTTATAGACACGTATAGCCATACTGTAAAATGTATTCCCCTGTCTCTTTTTACTTCACGCTAGATATTTCAACGAAGACTTTTGGGTTTTCATGAGTATCGTGTGGATAGCGAAATGCCGGTAAGCTGGAGAACATCACCATATTTCACTACAAGCGGAAAAGCTGGTAATTCCACATATTCCAATCAGAAGCGTCTTTCAAAGTTATAAAAGCATAAGCAAATCTCTAATTCACACGTCTATGGATAGGAAGTCAACAAACATCGGCCCAACAAAGATGAAGACAGCTTTATTAGATGCAAGAAGGGGACCGAAAGCTGCAAGCGGCGTTGCTTCTCGTAAACTCTATTAATACCTCAACTACCCAACGTCTTATTTGTAGACTGGTACTGAACAAACTGAGATTAGTGAAGGCCAAGAGTGACAGCAATTTGTAATATGACAGTAGTTTCATAGTCGCATCCTTGGTACATTTTGGATATCCAATGTGATAACCTTTGGAGGTTTCAAATAATCCTAGATTCTAGGAATGATAAATCTATATCCCTTTCTGGTATCCGCTTTCATGATAGTTACTTTCAATTGAAAGATGGGACTCCAACATCCCAAACCTTTTCATCTCAGTTTTTATATAAAATAACATCTTCCTCGCCAATCCTCCCGACACTTACCTTTCCTTCTTAACATGTAGAAAAATGATATCCATTGAGTTCCGATCTAAAATGTTTAAAGGAGGTCCTTCCGTGAATCTTCTCTTTGAATTCTATTGGAGATGGTAACAAATGACCGAAGGCATTAGCTCAATCTGGAGGGTTGGTGATATGCTCTTAAAGTTTCAGGGGGAAAAAAGAGGGTGTATATTTTCTCTAGAAGAGCGGCTTTTCTCACCCGGTGAGCTTTGCTAATCATTACACCTTTCAAGACCAAAAGTTTCATACCTTTTATCAGTATCCGATGATTTTGGAGTAATATTTATAACCAAAATAAGGAAAGGAGATCGGTATTGAAGATAAAGCTAAAAAGAAATTACGAAAAGAAGAGCTGAGGTTGTTGAGGTGGAAGTACTTCAAGAGAAGAGTGACCGAGCTTAGCATCCCCAGATGGCTGTCAGCCGCTTTTCCGCCTAGATATATGAGTAAACCTCCTGAATATTCTTTTCATTGGTATCATGTCAAACCGACAATTATCACGTAAAACTGTACAATAGAACGTGTAGGTGACTGGACCGCCACTGCTCTAACATTGCCAAGTTTGAGGACCCTCGATGCTCTGTTTCCAGGATAGAAGCACTGAATCTCAGTTGGGGTGAGGTCTTGATGAGTTGAAAAGATATTGACAATGTTAAATACACCCGTAGCGAGTCCTTTTGTAACAATACTCATTCAGGACATTGACTTCAGTTACTCTTCGTACCCTTTAACCATAGAACTTTCTTAAGGAGTTCTTCCACATGCTATAAAGGGATTAAAATTCCACAAATATGCCCCAAAACTCCGAGAACCGTTGCCCCCTCTTTTCAGACTTGTCAGATTGATCTCGGTTTGAATCATAAGAAAATTCTGGCATGATGGCTATATATATAAGTTTATCTAATTTATGAAGACGTATCTCTTCCAGGCACGTGTACTTCAAGTACCTTGACAGAAGAAAGTATCAACGATAACGGTTTTCTCAGGTTTGTGACAGAGCTTTATTAAATTATGCAAGATGATCAAAATTAAGTCTTAGAAACAGGCATTCCCACATCGGAATATCGCCAAAAGTCACTTCGTACACTTCCTAGGTTATTTGAAAGATTCGGCGTGGTCTATCGCGTTATCATATCGCGCTTCAAACTAAGCATAGATAGGCACATACACAGTATCAAAGCAGATGACAGCCTCGCCATACTTAAGCGGAGAACAGTTCGGAAAAAGCGGCTGTTCAGCTTAACGTTGTACGAAGGTACTTGTCGAAGACGATCAATCACTTCAAGTGCACCAATGTGACCCAGAATATCTTTTATGTCATAAGATTGATCCCAGCCAACGGATTCGCGCTTTTGGATTGGGACCCTTCTCTAGATAATCGAGAATTTGGTCACCTTGATGCGACACCCGGCACATTTCAAAAATTTCAGCCTTGTTACCTTCTGCGCTTCCATTTGCCCAGTCTATCACACATGCGTCACCAGCTTATCGGGTCGCAACATGGGAGGGCATTCGGAAGCATACTCTCTATCCATTTGTTGGGGGCCAAGAACCAATGCATTCTTTTGATTAATTCGTCAGCCTTGCAAAAGATTTCTCGACACATGAATAACAAAAGAAACGAAGCAATCTATATCTACCTTATCATTCTATAGTGACAATCAGGACTAATCTGAACTCACAATTCCCGCATATGTATTGAAATGCTTCCATCGTTGAGCGTATTGAGGCTCCTTGACTGAATTTCGGGTTCGACGGGAATCATGCTATCCGCTACAGAGATGATTGAGCCCAGTATCCGCTAGAGTCATGTATATAGTGAGGACGAATGCGCCTGCTGTAAGATCTGGAGAAAAGGGGCTTCGTGGGGGTTTCTCAAGCCCCTCAATTCGAGATCGGGATTTCTGATTCTAACCGAAATGGAAGCTTCAACTTATAAAAATGCGGTGTCAAACATTTATGATCAGAAAAGTTGTTCGTCCTTTTGATTGGTCTTTTAGGGAGAGCAGAAGTTCGTCAGTCTCGAAGTTTTGAGACCGAAAACTTGAACGGGAGAGGCTACAAAATTCTATTCATTCAATCTACTTCCTACCCTCATAGCCACCCCCCGACTAACGTCTATCCCTGCGTAACGAGACACCCACCGTACCGAGAAAAAATATAGGTACCTCACCTTTGAACTTGGTAAAATTCATATGCACATAGGTCCCCCCCTGTTTTCTTGTGTGATTTATGTTCTATAGGCAATTCTGGATATATTGAGACCCTCTTACTACGGAGCACAGATTTTATGATCTTTCTTACCCTCGATTTGCAGGATGTCTTTATATATGGTATAATAGAGTTTTCTCGCTATATCTCCACCATACTACTTTTCATAGTTCTGATATGTTTAAAACGGTTTTGCTTGAGTTGTATATATCTAATACCTATGCTAGGAATAAATAGTAAGCTTTATGGCTGCTATTGCATGCAGATTCATGCATATTCGCCACACAGAACAGTACTTCTAATAACGCGACCAACCGCGTTTGGATTGGTGTGCTGAAAGCTACACCCTACTATAATGTCTTGGGTAAGTCAATCGAGACAGTGTGTAAATTCACCAGATTGGGTAAACTTGCTTATGTAATTATTTACCAATCTGTGGCTGAAGAAGCTTCGTATTTCTCCAAGAGGGAAACCGTCTCCTGTTATGACGGACAGCCGGATGGAGTTGATCTGAAATCATGCTAAGCTTAAATGCAGATCATACGATTTTATTCGGCAACCCCATACACCATGAATATATAGGTCATCAGACCGTTTTCAAGCGTTTCCAGCTCATGACTGCAGCAGACCCATGTTGGAGATACACTTACTTATCGAGCATGAACTTCAGCATCATGGATTCGTTGTTGCATACGTCAAAAAGAACACCCCCAGAAACTTACGCAACAAGTGCATATCATGTGTGACTTCAAATCTCGTGTCAATAGTTGTGGACATTACAAGACAACGCTCTGGGCTCCTTGTGATGACGCCAAGCGCAACAAAATACCATGCGACCTCCACAGTAGTTCAGAGGATTCGAGTACCACAGGAGGAATGTGCAATCTATCTGGGAAACAAAGGAATTGCGATTAACTTCAACGACCTTTGACAAAAGCCTGAGGAACATCTCCTTCGCTGCTTCCATTCCGCACCACCAACCAACCATCATCAGTAGCCTCCTTCAGTACCTCCAAAACATCGCCTTTCTTGATCGAAAGTTCGTTACTAGCCTGGGCGTTAAAGTCGAACTCCGCCTCAACCATTCGTAGCGGTGCTATTCTGCGCTTTGTTGGCTCCCAGGCTGCGACTTCCGCCTCGCCTCTGACCACGACAACATTGTCACTTGTTGTGGGGAATTCATTGACCCATCGGTTTTTCTTCTTGAATTTTGGATGTTTGTCGTCAAGCGCTTCATCAGGAAGCAGCTTGAATGTCATCCCATTGCAGCCTTCGAGCCAACGGAGAAAGACAGTCTCTGCACGACTAATAGGAACAAGCATGTGTCCGACCTTAAGCTGAAGCTCCCCGGCGACCAAATAGGCGTAAAGCAACTTCCCTGGATCCTGGGGATAAACAATACAGTACAGTGCCGACTTGTCTGAGCCCCATACATTCACACACATGCCATATTCTACGTTATAGGCATGAAGCATTTTAACTTCGGCGATTGTGAAACTACCATCCTTGGGCTGCGGCGGACCGCGCTTCTTCGTTTCGGCGAAAACATCCTGAAGCCAAGGAATAGCCTTCTTCCGGTTCTTGTCTGCGTGGCATGAAACTGTCCCAGAAAGCCCTTCCGGGATTCGGGCCAAAAGGTTGATATCCCGAGTCGCAATCTGCAACTGCGCGATGCAGCCGTCAAATAAATCGAACACAGCTCGTCGTGGGTTCGGTTGTTGTCCCGTACCCCACTTCAAGATGCCTTGACCGAAGCCATAGATAATATTCTCGGGCACGCAAGCGGCGCAAAGAAACATCCCAATGGTAACCGCGTACTGGAGTGGTTCTTCGAGCTCCTCGTCGAAAATGTCGCAGATCATCGAGTCCTGAGTGCGAAAGGCGCTTCGTACTGCATCTCGTGCTGCAGGTAGCCGATTGGTGTCTACGATGCCGAGCGATAGTATACATTTTCCTAGGTTGCCGGCTACGAGGAGCACATCGCGCCGATATTGTTGAGAGCCAGCGTTCAGTTGGCCTTGGAGGAGCTTTCGAGTCTCGCGCTTCTCCAAGAAGGTGCCAATTGCTGCTGCCACCTTTACTGCAGACAGCGTGAGGGTAATGGGATCTGCCATTGCTAGTGTGAAATGCCAAAGTTGAAGGTCGTTGTTCACGAATGCTGCATTGGATCGTCCACGCAAGAGGTGGGCGGGAACTGGTGACTTTACAATCTGGTCTTGAGCGTGGGGTAGCGTTGCTAATTTTAGACCCCAAGCAACCCTCTATCAATACACTGTGTGACCCTGGTGCATGAGCTGAGCCGATGTGGCGGAACTGCTGTTCAGCTTTGCGCCAAGCCATTGCCCTTTCGGGGTCATTGGCGGCAGTTCGCCAAATCAAGTCCAAATTATCCAATGGATCCACGCAGTATCCCCTATAGTTTCTTATAAGTTACGACTTCACACCTCCGATCAGAATATGCTGTGCAGCATTCAGTTGCGCGTGATCGCTGACACAAAGGCGCTGCCTCTGGCGGAATTAGAAAAAGAGGGCAGGAGGGAAGGAGTAAAATGGGCAAGGATGACAAGCAAGGTAGGCAGGGACTAGCTCTAGCTCCGGTACCTGAAGGTACAATCGAGCAGGGTTGCACAGTCACTGTGTCTCGAAAATGGAGGTCGCTTAAAATAAGTTAGTTAAACTAAAAATAAAAGGCGACACCCAATTCGCCTTTTACTGTAACTTACCACCTGCATCTTAATACATCTTCGCAGCTGGTGCACGCCACGGTTCTGGTGGTATGATAATCTGCGCCAATTCCGACACAGATATTGGCTCTGGCTCTGGTTCTGGCTGGTCTGCCTCGAGAACAATGGTCCTACACTTCCGACGTTTCCCTATCTTATCAATCTGTTTTGTAGCATGTGCTGTTTCTGGCTCTGGGTCTGGCTCAGCTTCATCTGGCGCAGTCTTCTTACGCTTCCGGCCCCGTTTTTCCTTGCCTTTGACAGCATCTTTTGCCGCACGCGCTGCTCGTGCCACCTCAATGTCCTCAAAGCTCATTACCTTTGCCTTCCCGAGTACTTTCGACGTGGTGGATCGTCGAGTTTTAGCTTCGTTATTTATTTTTTCCAATAATTGCTTTTGATTTTCGAGGAGGGCACACAAGGCAATGGCTCTCTGGCCGGCATGGGCAAGCTTCTGCACACGCCTCTGTACTCGTGGTATGCTTGTCTTATTTAGTGCATGGGTATTCTGTTTGATTAGATCATGTAATGAAATAAAGGCCTCTGCTGACACTGGTGTTGTAGGCGTTTGAGGAACCCCGTCTGGCAGACCAGAATCCCCTGTTATTTCCTTTGATCTTGGGATAACCAGTTGAGCGGGAGGTTTCGGTGTGCATCTAAGAACTCTATCTGGGTTGAACGGAAACAAACCAGTCGTAGCCCAGGCGCTGGTAACATTCCTCTTTGAGAATGCCTTGTCCCTAGCAGAGCTATATAGACGGGTGAAATGTTCCTTACTGACTGTGTTTACACCTCCTTGGAACAGTCGTTTAACCTCGTCACAATACGCAGTCTTCAAAGATACAAAAACTACAATATTGCAAGGCTGGAGCTTGTGAGAGGTATAGAAGAGTAGGCGATACAAGATAATATTGTTTGCAAAACAGAACTCCAGAATTTCAAGGGTTTCGTATGTTCCAAAGCCATTGTATATCAGTACACGTGGCTTTCCGTTTGTCTACTATTTGATTTAGAGATCAAATATACGCTTAAGCTACTCGAAGCTGATTTGAGAATCAATATATCCAAAATTGAAGCACATATAGTACTATCCAGGGATAGGAAAAGTAGTCCAGTTACTTCGGTGAGTAAAGGCTGACCAAATAATCATTGGTAACAAAGACCTATCGTTTGTACTTATATACTTAATAGCTGTTACTAATATACGCTTTACACCTGTACCCCTATAATCTCATATATCATTCTTACCTATCAGGACTTTGACGGAGCCGAGTATGCATAACATGACTCCCGTTTCGTCCATGTTATAAACATTCTTCGCTAGAATAGCTGGATCTTTCAGCACCCTTTCAATCACCTCGAACTAGTATAAAATCTTTTCATAGATATTATTCTTGTAACGTTTCCAGTCCATCGCTCGTACTCTTCTGGATTTGAGCGCCGGATGACGCTTCTGAAAGCCTTGAGGCCAGTTCTTGCTGGGAGGCTTTATTGCTACATTATTGTGCGTAGAACGCTGACAGGCGATAACGAAGGCAAGGAAAGATATAAACTTTACTCGCACAGGAGTTCCGAGGTCAGCCATTTGTATCAAATACTTTTCAAGGGCTTCTTCCTCCGAAGAAGTAAGGTATTGTTGGCCTCGGGCCTTCTCTTCTCTCAAAGATCGCCCGCGTGCACAATGGCCCAGAGTAGAGAGAGGAACATTGCGTCGTTTCGAGATTGCATCGTATGTTCGAGGCTCTCCTGGCAGACTGCTCTCTGCAAGAGCTCGACTGGCTCGATCGCTCATACTGACCTACCGCGATGGAGAGAATAGGAGTGGACGAGTACGAGGCTCTGCCAACCAGAATAGTTACATAATTATGTATGGAAGGTTCTAGAAGAACGCCACATTCTATTTTTACCACAATTTCATAATTTACCAACATTCTCTATAATGTAGAGAATACTGTATTATATCACTAGCGTGATAGAAATCATCATATTAGATAAGCTCAAAACTCGCCAATTCGCTTGACGCATTTTTTGTTATCTTCCTTTAATCCGGATAAACTCGGAAAATACACTTCTTTGTGCTTTAAGTCTTGAAACTTTGAGGGCATATTCTTCCCGAATTTAAGCTTCGTACTAACCCGCCGAGAGTCAAAGGTCGGCCAACTATTATGAAAGAGCAAGGGGGCATGTCAAAGCGGCATCCCGATGCCGGCGACGGCACGACCCAGCACCTTGCCACAACAGTTATGGTTTGCCACTGTAGATCGAATACTCATCAAGAAATGGGTAAAGAACAACTTAGTAAAAAATTCAACTTTATATTTTGAGGTGGGAAAAGTATATTCTCCTTAAACTACATATTCGTCTCGCCACGGTGGGTTTCTCGTTACGCCGGGACGGACGTTACCATCTTTTGGTCGATACAGTCTGATTAAACCTATCACTAAATACCAATTCATAGCTTCCACACCTCGGATACCCACATCCTAACCAAGTACAATACTGGGCAGTATCTATTTCGTCCCACAGAACCCCCCAAATACCGGGACTAGTCCCCTTAGAAGTCCACATAGGGTGGAAACTTACCCAATTTGTTCTATTCTTTCCCATGCATATTCATGGCTGTTACTATTATGAGGGGTAAGCCATGGAGATTTGCAATACCGGTATAGTACGTCTTTTCCAGAAATGCTTACGAGTATAACCTTTTGTCGCAGTCAGTGAGCTTGCCAACGCCGCAGTCCAAGCTTAATAAAATACTAATTTTAGGGAATTTAGCAACTGTAGATGTCTTTATTTTACAGTGCACGACGGGTGTTTTCCTCGATAGCCGTAGATTCCATCATGATGCGGCAGGTGTTGTGGATCGACACACCTTTTGCCGTGCTTTAAGGGGGTTGTTTGCGGGATTGTTATCGCTAGGAATTTAATATGCTGCGGATTCCAATTCTTACTAGACCGGCATGTACGCTAGATTTATGTGGAAATGATCGCCGCTAATTGTGTCTTTCCAGGTGCCTGCGGCTGACAACCATAATGGGCGAGCTGGTTGGTAACACTTTTGCTCTGGCACTACTCAGGCTCTACTTACCTATGGCTCTATTTAAAGCAGCCACTAATTACACCCAGACTAAACAAAACCAACAAAGATGAAACTAAAGTTTGACTTTCACAATGGCCTAATAAAACATAATTTTTTCTCTCTCCCACGGTCGGTTAGTCCGTGTCGCTGCTCTACTTAGGCGCCAGTCACTCTGAGCTTGGGCGGCTCGGGTGAACTGCAGTCAGCCCCATTTTCTATTAACCAACATCTGCAACACAGACCCACGTACTAGTAGCGCTACTGCAATTACGACAATCTCGTTGGCTTGCAGGTGCGCAGCCTCCAATTGGAAGGTATACGAAATCTCCCGTCACTCCACAAATCCAAGACATTCTTAAAACAGGCAAAGATCTGCTTGCCTCCAGAAACGAGTTATATAGCTACATCAAAGACAAGTCTGTGCGGGTTCCGCTGATGGCTCGGGCCCGGCCGTCGCTAACTAACTAAAGCACGAAATAAGCACACTACTAGTATAGAGATTCTAGCCCCGCAAGAACCCCTCGATCAATTCGTCTGCTATACTGCGCCCTGATCCGTTAGAACTGCAATGGAAAATTGATTCGTCAAACCTAAACATACCTGGTCTCTGAGCCGCTGCTCATAGTTGGCACACATTTGGTGGTAAGACATGGATGCCATGTCATCCCGCGGCAACGCTAGGCGATGTGATTAGATACCCAGTAGCAATCCGAGGCACTACACCACCGTACCCGCCTTGCCATTCGAGCTGCTGTAGATTCGCAATTACAAGGTCCGACTACCATTATTCCCTTATGCATTCAATCGTCAATTGACTCGACATCGGAAACCTCTTATCTTCCATGCCAAAAGGACGACGTGCAAAGGTGACGGCAGAAGTTGTTGCAGTAATAGATAGTGACCAGGTGTGGCAGATCGCGATATACTTGCGGGCTTCAGCTAACTCTGAGAATTATTTCACAGCTCGACAACCTACCAGGTACTCAGCAGCGCCCGCGAACAAGAGCTTGGGTAAAGCAAGAGGACGAAAGCAAAAGGAGAAGAACCGCAGGGAAGCCGATTAACACAGCTCGTCGAGTCTCCTCGCGCCAACGGGGACTCCAACCCGGAGGATTCAATAACGGTCTACCTGAAATACAGCAAGACCACACTCAATTATCTAGGATTGCATCACGAACGCAACAGCATCGGAGGCCGTCGATTAAACAGGCGTCGCCAGCAAAACGACTTGGAAAACAATTTGCCAAAAAACCAGGGAAGCAAGAAGCTAAGAGAAAACGGGTGTCAGGCAAGCGTCAGGCAAACCAAGATAAGAGAAACACCCAACGGACGGCAAAAGTAGGACAGCTAGAAGTAAGCGCTCCGCTTTGATCTAGACCGAATCTACACGCACAATTTGAGCAGTCTCTGACACAAATAGGACCCTAATTTGGCTGCTTGGTTGAGTGGAGTCGAACGTGCCCCTCCCGAAGACTTAAGTCAAGAGCAGGTCTTGTGTACAACTCCTGTCCCGGACTTGGAAGATAGGTTAGAAGAGAACATGTACTCAAGTTCGACGTCAAGAGACGAGGGGTCTACGACGCAAAAAGGAAGAAGGCCTGGCAGCATCAAAGTATCGCTAGAGAAACTTAGAGTGCGTCGAGTCCAGAGTCAACCCAAACCAGATAGCAGACTCCAGCATCTCAATACGATCCTCACAACGGAGCTCCCAGAACGTCCGCTGAAAGACCTTGAAGGCTTGCGATCTGTTGCCGCCAATTTTCTCCAACAGATAGCCGACCACCCGAATGATAGCTGCTATGTCTACCTCGATGACTTTTCTTTTCATTTTGATGAGGGAAAATCAAAGATCGACTACCCGATCGTGAATCGTCGCTATTTCGAAGCAGATCTAAAACGATGCTTGGCGAGCAACGAAGCCGTCCTCCAACGTACTGTCATGATACACATCATCAATCAATATTGGCTAGACCCCATATTTGATTGGAATACCGAAGGGCAATGGTCACAGCCAAAAGACACGCGTCTGCCATCCCGTGAGGATGACGATATTTCACTACCGAAGCCAGATCTTGCAATCAGCTTTACACTGAATGCTTTCACTGTCGCAGAAGATGAATCAGACCCAATTCCACCGGATCTCGCAAAGTGCTTATCCCCAGACGGCGGTAATCGCTGTTTTCCATTCCTTTTCTTTGAGGTCAAAAAGGCTGGAGCAGATCTTCAAGACGCTTATACTGCCAATCTGCATAGTGCCAGCCAGGCTTTGTATAATATCTACAACTGGATGGTCCGTTCCGACAATGAAGATATATTCCTGGAAAAAGTTCGGGTATTCTCGGTGGTTTTCAATGCCCAAGATCTTGGTATTCGTATACATCGTGCTGTCAAGCTACCTAGTGGAGGAGGAGCTCTCAGCTTTCAGTTTGACGAGTTTAGGCCTTTAGATCGATACACCAGAGATCAAGCATGCCTACTTATCAAGGCAATCATCGCAGATTATGCAGCGAAGGAACTCCATCCAATTCTCAAGTCTACATTCGCCGAAAATGTTACTCAGGAAGATGAACGGATTGCAAGCAAACGCAAGGCCGCCCAAGCAGGTGCTTCTTCCTCAAAGCGAATTCGAAGAAATCAAAATAATGTTCTGAACACTGGAGAATCATTTGGGATGAGTAGACTAAGTACTTAAGAATAATTTGCTGGGGGCCCTTTTTACTACGTGGAATTCGGAGACGCACCAAGACCTCTGTGGTCCGATGGATATTATTAATTAGGCTACGATAGAGAGGTGGCCCATGATATACTGTATGTGTCAGATATAGAATAATGATCCAAGCACAGATTGAAAATCAGAAGATAGGGCACTCAACCTGTTCATCAACTTCCACGACATCAAATACTTAGCTAAAGACCAACCAGAATATGCATGATTCCCTGAGTTTTATTGATGATTGAATCAACGTAGTCTCTTTAGCAGTCATATCAAAAAACCAATATGATACCCATATAGACAAAACTTTTGTAAAGAAGCAAAAATTAAATTAGCATAGCAACTCGGGGGGCATCCAGTCCGCCGAACTTGATCCGCTGTGAAAGAAATTAGCAAAGATTTTCCAGTCAAAGCTTTTAATAATCTTTCTTGGTTCAGGCATATTTAGAGGGTCTGGTACGAGCCTTGAAAGCTTTATATAGTCCCAAGAATATCATAGGTGAATGTGTCACAAAAACAATTTCAAGTTACTGCTTAGATTAATATCGATGTTAATAACTGATATCCTAGTATTTGGTAAAGAATGCACAAATATATATGTGGCTTTCTTGGAAATAATTTTCTCGAATAGTTTCGCACCAAAGGCCAAGGTTATGGAGGACCAGACTAAAGTCCCCGACTCGACTCCATTCTCCCGGATTCTCAAACCATGCACTCTAGATTATATGTACTGTAGAAGATAGTTAGCTAAAGAGAAACCTGGAGTATCTTACAGGATGATTAAAATGATGTTTAACATAAACAGAAACTCGAACTTGACAGCGGTCCTGAAAAAAAATTAGAAGTGTATTAGATGGGAGATCTGGGAGTGAGGCTCGTAAGTTAGCTTAAGAGCGATGCGGAAGATAGAGTTGATGAGTATGGTTCCAATATTATAGCGTTTGAAGTGTCCAGATTTGAAGTTTAGGGAGAAAGTTATTATCATATACGGTAAGAGAGCACTGGAGGCGCATTTCTACCCTGGGAGCTTGTATTCCTCCCTCTAAATTCACCATCATTCCTCACTGGATACACTGCATGACTGCAGGAGCAGATTTGGAGTCGAAATTCAAGCTCAGTACCCAGAAATTCACCACTCGGGTAGTTCATTTCAAGGACCATGAACTGGAGTTGCTAGCAAAAGGCGTTTATTGATTCTGATCAAGCTGTTGATCGCACAGCGAATATTCTTCACACTCGTTGATCTATCCATAAAAGTAGTCTTATCAGCAACCTTCATTCCACAGTGAGAAACATGGGAAGTTTACCTGGGTCCAGGGGCTGGTGCTGCTGTCTCTTTGGTCTGTAATTATAAAGCGATACTAAATCTAATACTTTATAGGCTTCTGATTGAAATCAAGAATGATACATACATTCACCAAGGACCTCGGTTCGACTGAATACTGATTCTTGAAGGATATTGTCAACGATAAAAGCAATGGCAGTGGTGACTAAGTTGACAGGAATCCAAAAACACTTCAAGACATCCAACCAAAGCCGGCACTCAAGCTCGTACGATCTAATCGAAGAATTATCTCAAGGAAACCTAGAGAAGCAAAACGCAATAATTAGACTCTGTAATCCAAACACAGCCTGAGAGAGCTCTTCATAATGTTGCAGTTTACAATACTGTTTACAGTAGGGGGAAATCAGCCCCTTTATACCCGTCCACAAACTAATACTCTCCCTCTTTCTAGCAAAAATATCTGTTCTCTGAGATTTACCATCTTTCCGATGACTACAGAATACCAGTGAGGGTGAATTGCAGTCATATTGGTATCTGAATTTGTATTTAAGTCTCGATTTTATATATACTTTTCCTCTAGGCTTGATTGGCTACAACCACCACCGAAAATTAGAAAGCTCATCTGATGACCTTGGATGGAGGTTGCTACTAGAACTCGTGTGCAACAATTGAACAGTCCGTGTATTTCTTAAAATTATATCTTACCTGAGCGCAGGTTTTCACAACTAGGCCTTTTGGAGCGCGAAGGAGGTAGGGTATGACAGTGGGAAATGAGATGGCAGTAATCAGTAGTCAGGAATGAATGACTGCGAATTTAGCAGGGGGAAGGGTGCGTGGGTTTCGGAAACATAGTATCTTAGGGGAGAGAGAGATTGTCGACGCTGGCGGCATCATTGCATTACCACTTAGCGTAGATTGTTGTACTCTTTGTTTTAATCCAGCGTTTTTAGGTTGAAGGGTAAGGTTCTAAAGGACTTAGAGATCCTATTTATATTGCGAATAAGCAAGGATGGAATTCAAATTCGTGGTTTATAAAAGAAAGATGCCTTTCAAAGCCGTGGGAATAGAGGCCAGTGGGATTCACTTCGAGGTGTTGCATTATTTTAGAAATTGAGTAAATAACTAGTACTATCTTCGACGATCAGCTACACCGTCTAGGTATAAAAAGCAAAAGCTCCAATAGATTATTTAATGCTAACACGTAACTCAGGATCGAGAATCGTTCAAGGGCAGTAGGCTGCATCTATCGATCATAACATTTGATCTGAGGGATCCTGGCCGATCCATTTCAAGAGACAGTTGCCGCATAGATTTAGTTAAGATGAAGATTTTAGAGCTTCAAAAAGATCTTGACAACGATAGGCATCATGACGGCGGTAGCTTAAACTTTGACACCAAGATCTGACCGAGAAAACGAAGAGCCGTCTCGAGAAAATTGGGATGTAGTATAAAAGAGCATAGATCATTCTGGAACGAGAGTTGCGGAGAGCGGATGTCGCGGCCGGTGGTATTGCCAAAGCGCTAGCAGCTGTATTTTCTGCATTTTCTGTCACTTATTTCTTCGATAGCAGTCATGAGAGGATCGAAATACAATTTTTATACTCCAATTGAGTAGGCGAAGCCTTGAAATCCGAAATCAAAGACTTTAATGTGCAAGAAGGCTCTGCCATCCAAAAATGGAAAGCATTCACATATGAAGCAGAGAGACTCATAATTCAGGTATAACACCTCAGCCTCCAGCTTCTTCTAAATGCCAAGAAACGAAATCTTCACGTGGAAGCTCTTCTCACGGACAACGTCAGAAGCACAAAACGGTATTGAAACCTCCTTAACCCTAACATCCCTCTTATCTACGGCTTTGACTATAATACGCATGTGCTGAACTGGTGTGTTTAAAGTGAAGTTTTATTGAGCTCAAAAATTACACGATAACGATCTAAATAATGACAGCGAATGTGTTAAGAATTTCCAAAATTCGAGAAACTGGCCATGTGAATTATGCCCAATCAATCCCTGATAATACAAAAAGGGACCATGAAACGGCATTAGCAAAGCGTAGTAACCTACTGGACCGGTGGCCAGTCCGCACACCTCTTTTCTTTCTCAAGGGTACCAGATGCTATAGTAATAAGAGAAGCCTGGCCCCTTTTTATGCTCATTCAAAGTGATGATTCGAAGAGAAACAGCTCATAGAATCAAAGCTGGGAATAGCAGCAGTGGTAGAATTCACTTCGGTATATTCTAAAAGAAAACTTTCATATTCGTGCTCTCACGAGACAACTGCTTCTATTGTAAATGTATAAAAGTAACCTCCCTAGATTCTTTGGTACTGTAATAGTCAGAACCACGATAAGAGAAATCTGGGAAAGGTATCAATCTACGGAAATGGTAATGGCCTAGAATTCTCAATTGTGGTTTCCCGATAGTGTTAGGCCTGGTGATAAAAACTTGATTAGTTCCACTGCTTAGAGATGATTCCGTTTTGTCTTCCTGAATCATAAGGAAATGCTCTGTGACAGCGTTATTCAACGTGACAGAATTTATATAATTGGCAACAGTAGTTTTGAAGCATTGAAGTGCGATCTGCCATTTACTGTCAGGGGAGTATAAAGCTCTATATTGTGGTTCATGAATATATTAAGGAGTGATCGTGCCCTACAGGCGTAGATAATCTATATATGATGCCTAGTGTGTCCTTTGACATAAATTTGTGAGCATAGGGTCAGGAATATAGTGAGAGATTAAAAGAACAGGGGGAAAATGACGAAGACTGGCATTTTATAGACTAGGCTAACTATTAGTTCGTATCATGTGAGTACTCAGCTGGTTATTAACAAAATACAGGATTAGGAAGAGACAAACCCCCTTTCATACCCGTTGACTAATTTTACTTGAAAGAAAGACACCTTTTAGAAATGAGAATGGGAAGAAGCCACAACGACAGAATTTTCTTTAGTTCTTAGAGAATACCTTACCATCAGATGCTGTATTCAAACTACCGTAGATATCCTAGAATCTACCGTAGATTTTCCAAATCTACAGTAGTTCAAATACAGCATCTGATGGTAAGGTATCATACATTTTTACGGATTCTTATCACTAGCTGGAAACTAATTCTTGATCCATGTATAAAAGCAAATCTCCTCGTGAACTCTTCGTTCCCTACCAACCAGATCAAAAATGAAGCACTTAGGAGAGGTGTCGGGATCAAGTAATGCCCTAGGGTTCTAAGTACGTCTTCTCTAGCGATGCTGAGTTAGATGCATGCATTACTAAGCTCAGATACAAAATATGGTGATCAGGGGCTACTTCATCTCGCTGAGTTTCAAACGACATGATAATGGCAGTCATCGTGACAGATGATATGGATCTGGCGACGGTTAATTCGAAACATTGAGGACTAGCCGCTTGATCAAAGGGCCCAGGGATGCAGTGAGTCATGTTAAAAAGAAACAGACGGGGAGTTAGTAAGCCATGCATACCATACTGACCTGCATTTCACATGTTCTCGTTTCTAGCAAAGCCTAGAAGACTACAGAGTTGAGAAGACACAATGCCCTTTTCATACCCGTCTCAAGGGTCAGCCCATCATCTCCGCTCAACGCAGCAACGCAACCCGATACCTTTTCCAAACACTGCCCTATAGATCACTAGATGGCGGTGAATGTAGTAAGAGCAAATCCGTCCCGGGTGGCCGTCCAAAATTAGTATTTAAGATTTCACCTCCACACCGGCTTCTCTTCTCCAGGAATCAGGCCTCTGGTGTTACGGATGTTGATAGAGTCTTGCATCGAGACGGGGAAATCTTTCTCCTTCCCTCGATTATTATGTACATAGCATACAGGATAGACATTGAAAGATCCCTCCTTCTAGAAAATTTTTGCCTCAATCGAGATGAATCGGTAAAATTTTGGAGAGATCTGACAGTTGAGAGGTGTTTGATAATGGTAGCTGGAACGGGGCGCAGCGGAGGGGCGAGGTACCAGGACGCAGACGGATTTGAAATCTATGTATATAAATAGAGAAATGAACTAATGCGCAATTGGACAGACTGTTTCTCGAAATCTCGCAGGCTACTCTTTGAAAACATACCTTTGAGAATAATCAACTTGCCTTTTATACTCGCCGCTCAGACTCCCACCTCTCAATTAATTTCACAAATGCAAGATCCTTCTTCAATCGCTCGCTTTCACTGACCTAATAGCTGCACCCCAAGTAGTATCCAGAAAACTGCAAATCTAGAAGTTATATAAGGCGGCCACCCGGCCCAAGTGATACTCTCCAAGTTTTGGAGTTCGAAATTCCAAACATTGATCTCGGGCGTGAATGGGTGGGAGAAAGATCTTCCTCTTTAGTGACTGCTTTGTGCGCTGTTCCAGTTGGAGGGTAGTACTGAATTAAAGAATGTTATCATATTGCTCACGTACGCGGTAGTGTTGCAGATTAGAGAAAAATGACAGTGAAGACTAGAAAAACAGCGACAGCGAGTCAAAAATTCATAAACAAACTTGGATAGGTAAGGGACAGAAAGACATAGACGCATTTAATCTTGCGAATTATTGAAAGTAAAAGATGTATAACTTAGTCTCTACGTATTGGAGTGACAGACCTGTTTGCTAACACAAGATTATATGTTGAGAGGACGGAGCTGTGCTTTATACCCATTCCGGCCCCAAGAATAGCAGCTATCCATCAAGTCTGCTGAGCGAGAATGCGCATTTATTGTCCCATCTACTTATTTTGCTCAATCTCCACACGTATAATTAGCAAGAGCTCTCGAAACAACGCAAATTCGGAGATGTATAAACCTCAACCTACCACAGGTTCTTCTTTTCTCTCCAAACCACTGCAGAGGAGTTGAGGGGATTTGAACCGAGGAAGATTTTCACATCTTCTCCGCTGCCGCCTGCGATATTCCATGTGAAAGGTCATTGCTGTACAACGAACGACGTCTCTTTTCTGCTTGCTTGATACCGTGGCCGGTCATTAGGGTGGTTGACAATGACAACTAGAACGGCAGCGGCTCGAATCATATAGAAAAGATGAAATGGATTCCAAGCCGTGGAGCAAGGAGGTAGGGAATTGAAATGGATATTTCCCGTGTTAAAGAACGGTGCTGAATAAGGCTACTGCGCAACTGCCCACCATCGCATTAAACCGATGCAGGAATACTAATGCTAGTGAAGTGTCCTCTTGAAAAGAAAGAGACAGCTGTGCTTTTATACCTACCCACGTGTCAAGTATCAAACAAACACTTAATTATGGCATTCGTAAATACGTAGTATCCTTTCATTCACCACCGACTCTGAGCTCGGACGTGCCCTCTTAAGTTTAAGGTATATAAATACTTCAACCGACTACCTGTCTCGCTCTCCCTAAACTCGCAATCTTCTGCAGACCCTTTCAATATGTGGAATCTCGGAGACAGATCTTGCTTCCACCCGCTGCTGCATGCGCTGTCCTAGGGAGGTTAGTGCTGTAGGATGCAACAATTGTTCTTGTTCTTGTTCTGTAGGAGTTGGTACTTGCGCACTGAATGTTGAGGTCGGTGCGGGGTTGATAGCGGGGTAAGGATTGACAGTGGGAGATAAAATGACAGCAGTGTGCAGGAGAGTTTAATGAATTGAGCATAGGGATATGTCTACCTAGCTTATTCGTACGATGCCAGGATTGCTAATGTTGGAGGGGTGTATAGTGGGGAATATACGGACGTGTTGGGAATCATGGCCGCCAAGAAAGATACGCTTCTCTGTTTGGGCGTTGGTATTTATACAAGGTAGAGAAAAGGGCCATCACGGTTGAGGGGCTCTGATAGTGGATGGTTTGATGAAGGCAGGGGGAAGGAATGGCATGAGACGATGGGAATGAGTGCATTCGGGATATTCAATCGCATGGAAATTGGGATTTGGATAGAAGGCGGTGGAGTCGCTGCGCTTTGAATTTCTATTGTCGCTCCGTCAATTGAGGGGAAGGTCACGGATTGAACGTAGGAAACGCTTGGTGTTGGGATTCAAAAAGGGAGATTTGCTCTCGACCATATAATATTGAGATTGGTTCTACTTATTCTTTTGGAGATTGAACGCATTGCGACAAGCAAAAGCTCGGTAAGAAGAGAATAGCCTGGAGAGACCGGACCACCCAACGGGAGAATTGAATGGCTATTGATGCTGTGTTCAACGAGCAAAGCTTCTATCTCTGTCCTGCACGCGCGCAGAGCGATGATTCTCCGCTTGAAAATTCATCGCGATAATTTCTTCCATGAGGCACAGGATGTAACCCTTCCAAGAAGTTATTGAACGCAATGCGGTGGCATAGATATTGGATGCTTTTCAATCTCAACGTTATGCTGCTCTCCCTCCCGCTGAATGGAATGGCATCTTTGTATTGCGGCCGCCCCTGCCTTCGGCGACATGCTCAGGTCCACATATCCCGTCTTGTAATCCAAATCCTTCCTCCTGTGACGCGACTACCCTAGCCGCTGTGGAGATTTAATCGCGGATCGAGCGCAAAGCGCTGTCGCATGCTGTTGCTGTGCCGCACTGCAACATCAATAACTTTAGATAACCAGGCGAGGTCGAAACCCAGTCAGCTGAGCCCGTTGTTGTATCTGCTCTGCGCGCGTATTGGATGGCTTCAACGGGTGCGCCTTTTACGCCACTACAGGCGCTTGAGCTTGTTGCTTTTTTGGGAGTTCGGTTTTTGGTTTGGGGAGATCGTCCTATATTGCCCTGATATCAGTCACAACTTCTCAAATGTGCCCCGCTCCACTTTCAGCTTTTCGAAATTGCCATTTCACTCGTCGCAAGGATACGAATTGAAGTGGGAACCAGAACCACTTACAACTTCGAATACAACTCGAATCATCAGGCTGCAACTTGGACAGACTGCAATATCCTCACCATCTCGCAGATCCGATATGCCAATCTCGAAACGGTCACCGCACGGACAAGGGTAGTGGTAGATTTGCAATGTGGAGTCCAAGGTCATGTCCTCTATTTCGATCTCGTCGTAGATGTTCTCCGCCATTTTGTCAAACAAGGTGTAGGTGGTTTGGCTCTGGTCGTGCCGATATATGCGATCTTACACGATGTCAGAATGACAACGGGCCGAAGTAGATTCAAGGAAGACCAAATACTCGGAGGGGAATCTGGAGTGAGGAGAATGGGAACCGAGTTTTGATGCGGTTAGATGAGCTCTGTCAGAAAGATTGTGCGGCCCTTGCGAAAACAGCGGTCAGTGGGAAAGGCGTGGGAAAAGAATGCTGGCCTGTAATCGGGGGACCCGCAGATTCTTGCAAGTGAATTGTGACTGTGGGGTTCACGCTGGAGAGAGTGCGTCTGGCCGGTTTAGGGTAATGATGTACCGTAGAGGTTGCAGATCAAGGCCGAGGGTAGGGTCGGAAATATTCGATGAATAAGCTGCAAGCGTTTTTGCATCCTAGATCTCAGGGTAGGTAATGTTGTGCTGGTCAGACCAGATTGTTGGGTAAGAAGAGGTGTAGATGACCGTTCAGGTGGTGCAGTGGCGAAGATAAAATTTTGAGCTGCCTGGGAGCCTTGTCTCGCTAGGATGAGGCTGCTGGCGAAAGATTGATCACTAGGTAGTACTAGAACACTAGTATACTAGTACACGAGTATACGACGAAGACACTTGATTTGCCAATATATTATTACGATGTACCCTATCGCATTATTTAAATTGCATGAGCTATTCGGTGAACTCTCGCTGGTATCTCGCCTTTTTCCTTTATAGGAGATCATTAAGGAGAGTCATGAGAGTGCCCATTGGGCGAGGGAATCGTCACGCCGCCTCAGCCTATATGCACGGCTGCATGATGGCCGCATGTGTAGTCTCCTCAGCCTTGCTTACCTAACTTCACTACAAAGCTTTCGCTAAAAATAAAGTTAAAGATTCTATAAAAAGATCACCTTGACCCCCAAATAGAGAGCAGGCTGTGAAATATTACAAATCACTCGCGTCCCAGTCCAGGACAACACTAACGCACGCATCGTTCCAGGGTTCATTTTCACTGCCCATCATTCATCTATTGAGCCTGGATTGGATTGAATACATGTGAATAGCAAATGAGGCCGAGTACATTCATTCGGGTTCGGATGGGAGATCGATGTCAAAAAATTCCCAAATCTTCAAAGTGAGATGAAAAGGATGTGCAACGCATTCGCCTATCCCTAAGCATAACTCATTGTCCGGTACCCCCGGTAATGCCGTGCATATAATTACTAAGGTGACATTCTATCCTTCTACAAATTGGGTATTTGGAATTGACTCAACGCTCATTGGGTGAGAACCTTCTTTTTGGCCAAACCTTCTTTTGCTTCAGCCCTACTACCCCTAATGCAATCAGGTCGTCTGCGTCACAGCACAATCCACACTAACATGTTTCTCCGCCACATACAGCGTATCAGGAAAGCAGTTCGTTCAGCGCTTGTACCGTTATAATCCCAGTATATGGCTTTTGTGGCGGGGTGGCTCCAGCGCCTGTCATAGTGAATCGGCCCCGTGCCTTGATTACCTAGGAAGTACCAGGGGCTTCTAAACCGTTATGGGAATTTATACGACGAGTCGTTCAGATTGGACAGACCGCTAATAAGCTATCAAAATGTTTCTCGGTGTGACGAGACGCAGTCTGGGTGGTTGTCATACTCTTATTATTTCGTTCGAAAGTCGTGCACGTTCAGTGGTTTAGCTTGGCCGCAGCCTGTGCGGCGGCACTCCCCCCTGCTTCTCGGTAAAATGGATGCGATTCAACCCGTTTCCTCCTTTGACATACATACATAAACTTTATCGGCATCACGATCTCATCGTCTTTTCAAGAACTAGAATTTAAATTACACTTCAAAAAATCATTTTCTTCTCAGAGTCTCCTAATGCCAGCCAAACAGTTTTCATCCCATCGAATAACGAAAGTCGAGGATACCCCTATTACCAATACCAAAATGAGTGGCACGGATCTCAAGCCAAAGGGCCGGCAAAGAGCATCAACTCCAAGGAGCAAGACAGGATGCATCACTTGCAAGTGAGTATTGTTCTCAGGGACCCGTTCTCTTCTAATCACTGCATAGAATGAGGAGACTTAAATGTGGAGAGGAAAAGCCTGGGTGTCTTCGGTGTGCAAAGTCTGGATGGCATTGCGATGGCTATGAACAAGGGCCCTCATCAGCTTCTCAATCAAGGACACCATCACCTGGAATGTCCATTTATGCTCCTGCATCATCATTAAACCTAGATGAAAATGAACGGAAATATTTCCAAGTCTACATCGAGCAGCGGACTACTTCTTTAGACCGGCGAGACACCGAGTCCTATGCCTGGCATCGAACAGTTCTTCAAGAATGCCAGTCAAATCCATGTGTAAGACATGTTATCGTAGCACAAGGTGCTCTCGCCCAAAGCCAGACCCGTCGAGACCAATGGGCCTACCTTCGAAATATCCACATCCAAAGCCCCCATCACGAGTTCGCACTCATGCAATATGAGAAAGCTCTCCGCCGTCTCCGTACCTCCATTGGCGAACTCCAAAATGGCAAAGGAGCTCGCACCACGCTCATCGCCTCCCTAGCACTCACCCTCTTCGACTGCTTTTGCGGCAACGGCGGCTTCGCAACTCAACATATCCGTTTCGGGCGCCGTCTTCTCAACGCCTGGCGTCTCTCTGTTTCAGAGGCTGCCAATCAACTCATGCCACCCCAAATTCCACCCGATTCCATTGATGAAGGTCTCGCTGAGATGTTCATCCGTCTAGACATTCAATCTCTCTGCGCTATGGGCATCGATCCAGACTGTGACTACGACCACACGCTCTCGCTCGATAGTCCACATATCCCCGTGCCTCTCGAGTTCTCTAATCTCGAAGAAGCTCGTCATGCGAGACTCCAGTTGCTGAACGATGGCTATAAATTCTGGCTTCGAACCCTAAAATACAATTTTCTACCCGCAACTCAGGTCCCGGAGAAAATGTTCCACGCGAGAGATTACTGGCTCGAGCAAATCCGTCTCTGGAACAGTGCTCTGGACCCAGTCCTCCTAAACTACGCTTTGGACTCACAAATCCATCCTCTTGCACGACCCGACGCTCCAAGACTGAAAACGGCTGTTCTAACAATCCGATTGAATGGCACACTCCATGCGTCGGAAATGGCATACGATTATCTCTTCCCCCAATTCGAGTACCTATTTTCCATCGCGCAAGACGTTATGGAGTATGAACGGACACACTCTGATCTCGGAGCCGCGACCGGGATGAATCCAGCGTGGTTGGACCCCTCGCTTGGGATGGGGGAGCAGCAGCTCCAGGGAAATTTACGTACGGCAGATGTGGAGTCGTATTGTTGGGAAGATCGGATAGTTCCACCATTGTATCTGATTGCGACGAAATGTCGAGTCCATCATCTCAGACATGCGGCGATTGCGTTGTTGTTGAGTGAGAGGAGGAGGGAGGGGATCTGGGATAGTATTTTATGTGGGAAGGTGGCGGAATGGATGGTGGGGTTGGAGGAGGAGGGGGTGAGGATAGGGAGCGATGGTCAAGATTGGTATGGTGGGAAGGGGAAGGGTCTTTTGGATGAGGAGGAGTTGTTTATTCCTGAGGAGAGGAGATGTTGGGGGGAGACGACGGAGAGAGATTTACAGGGTCGGAGGGCGGTGGTGAAGTGTAAGCAAAATATTCCGATGGAGGAAGGGGGTGGGTGGAGGGAGAGAGTTACGACTGTTTCTTGGTAAGAACTTGGGTGATAGACTGTGTCATGCGCTGGAAATTGGAAATAAGAAAATTGAAAACGGAGTACAGTGAGTACTTTGTTTGTTTTAGCCTCATTGCATATTCAACATCTAGATAGATCTGTGTGGAATTTAAGAAGATGTATGAGTCATTAGAAGTTTACAAGTCGTTCTCCAAGATAGAATGGAAGACCGCAGGATTACCCATATAGAAGCAGACTTACACTCTAAAAGATATGTGCGCGTATCTCATAAAAGCACCTCGGACCTCTCCAAGATTCTCATCGACTCTCTACCTTAGTTGGTTGTCTTTTTTGCTTCATTTATGTCCTAGAGCACATATAGAAGCTAAGTTGCTACGTCTTCTGGGACCACACTCAGAAAATGAGAAGCCGCAAAAGACTTCTCATGGAAGTAGTTAGATTCCTCATCTCAAAAAGGGCATCTGAGGTACCTTAACTGAGAATTAGATTTCACTCCGGTGCATTAGGCTAAGGTATGGTAGAAACAGTTGTCAATTATATCTACTGTCACAATTCTGTATTGCTTTGCAAGGGTGAGCTTCTGCAAACTTCATCGCTTCATCCATTCACTTGGGGACACATTGCGCCTTCCTCCAGCTTCCCCTTTCTTGATTTTCTAAACCCAGGCTCTCTACTCCTATCCGTCAGTTCCCAAGCTTTCCCCCCTTCACATCTCCCTTCCTTCCATCCCCCCTACCAATCACACCACTAGCCTCCCACCTGCGACCATCTCCTGAATCACATCCATCCCAAATCCTTCCGTTTCCTCCCTCCTGCATACCCATTCACTATCTTGACAATAAATTTCATTCTCATCCTCCTCCCAATCAGACCCGTGAACCATTGGGTCTCCAATCCCATGACCTCGAGCCCCCTGACCTTCAAATCCTTTCGCTTGCTTCACCACTCCCCAAGCCTCCCTTTCCGTGCGATCCGTCTCCCTCCGTCGCCACCCTCTCCCATATCCAGTCTCCAGCGCTAATACCTCAGGTCAAATTTCTGGCCAAACGTACGACCCCGCTCTCTCATTCGCCATCACATCACCATCACAATCTCATACCTGGCCATAAATCCTTCCAGAGTCCACAAGCCTTGCAAATATGAGGTGCTGAATCCTTCACCGAGTACCCTCGCCACCATATAAAGCCCATGAGTATGGGGGCTCAGGTACTCCTGAAGGTTGCCTGGCGGGCTGATGAGCCCTCGGATACACGCAATTTATTGGTTCATCGGAATGGGGGGTGATTGGGTTGGCTGAACGATAAGCGAGTTGTATCCCTGTTGCATTTTACAACCTGGGAGGTGATTTAAGGTTACATGACGGCGCTTTTGACTGATTTAGATTATGAGGTCCTTGTGGTGGAAACGGTGAGATGTGCGGGGGTTGGTGGTGAGGCGGAGGCTGAGAGGCCTTCAGCCGAGTTCGGGGTTGTGGTTTAAGATTGCATGATAAAATAATAAAACACTCCAGATAGTGAGATCTTTGTGGTAACAGTGGTGATGTGTGGGGGTTGGTGGTGAGGTGGTGAGGTGGTGAGATGCGGCGTCCTTGGCCTATGTTGAGAGGGTTTTGGCCGAGGTCGGCTTATGGTCTGGAGGTCACGATGGGGGTATGCTTAGCAGTGATTTTGGATGGGCAAGGTAGATGATTGGAGGTGGGTACTGCTTTGTAAGATCTCATGTACCTCGGATGTATATGCGCGAATCGAGGAGTTCAGTGCAAAGAAGGTGATACAAAGCACAAAATTATCTAGCCGGTGTTCGGTAGTGCGATACCCGAGGGTTTATATTTTCTGGGGCAACTTGGTAAGCAGGATGAAAATCGTACACGGCATTCCCAGCTTGAGTCTTGCTCAATTTACAGGATCTTCATCAGACGATCCAACGAATCACAGAGCGGAACTCCTCTATATGAGAATCCGAAGGGTCTGTACTCCGCTTTTTATCTGAGAATAGTATTGGCGATCCGGAGTCCTGTAAAATAAACGGATTTCAAATAGTAATTTTGGTTCAACCATCACACTACCTCGGTAAATAATCTCAAACTAAATATGCCGAGAATGGAACCTTCTACCGCGCGGTACCTGTCCTTCCATCCCGCATTCCCCTACCGCGCGGGAAGCGAAAAAGAAGAAGGGGCTGGATCCACGTCCCATTATATTTTAAGGCTTAGCTGGGGCTGCAGAGTGGCGAAGCCCCTCCCGTCGATTCAGGGATTAGGGGTGAGATCCCAAGCGTGAAAACTGAGGGCATCTCAAGGGCACAGAAATTTGCCAAGGCGACCAATCAGAAGCGTTGGCTCGTCTAAGTGGCGAAATACCGTAGGGGATGCGGCTGTGGGGATGCTTACGAGCGGGTGGTTGTGAGTGGTCTTCTAGACGCGCTGAGGTGGTAAGCGCTGGTGTTAGGGGGCTAGGGTTTTGTGGCTTTTGTGGTATTTCTTGGCTTGGTGGAGGGCTTTAAATTGGCCGCGTGTAATAATGAGGCTATGTGATGGATTTGTGATTGCGGATTGGATTTTGGGATTTTAGGAAGGACCGCGGATTGATTCTATTTTGAGGAGGGGTTTGAGAGCGCAAGCTCATGGAGATGAGAATTCTGGACACGAAAGTTTGGTACGAACTAGACTGTACGGGATATTATCGTGAAAGGGTTGCTAAAAATGGAGGTGTTCCTCTTCGGGCTTCATAAGTTTGGTAAATGTTCTAGTCGTTAGTATATCTAAATGAGCGTTTAGGGTCAACTAACTAGTTACCTAGTTACCGAATATCGAAAGTCTCCGCTGTTGATAGCCATGCTATCAAAGATTCTTTGGGGGGGGGGCTTGTTACGATCTGCATACTGAATATTGATCCCCCTGGGCTTAGGCTGAGATTAGCGCTATGGGGAGAGTACAAGGCTTCGTCGTACGCAGTCATCTTCACCCCCAGCATCAGGTCAGCGCTAAGTAAACAGTTAAGTTTCTTCACTGCTCAACTCATTTCAACCCCTAGTCAAAAGGAGTTTGCAGAAAGGCAGTGTCTTCAGTCATTAGAGGAATGAAATTTTGCTTGAAGATGTAAGGCTTGCATCACGAAGTTGCATGCTGACAGTCACTAAGCGTCAAGGAGCCAGCTGATTGCTTTTGCCCTATGGGAGACCCGAGGGCTAATGGGGAGAGTCAGAACTTTATCTGAAAATGGAAGAATTCGGATTACCAAGATCGTGGCAATGGGCTCTATACATACACTTACAAGATAATGGGTCTATCATCTATCACACTTACATCGCGGGTTTGCCGCTTGCCCCTGTCGGGCCACTGGTGGGTCAACGAGTCACATACCGCCTAGAGAGAAAATCCGAATAAGTAAGAATATTTCCGCTCTAGATAATCCATTCTATTCTAACAAGTGAAGCGAAGTGAGTAATGCTAGATAGCTTCCCTTAGGTTATTCAGCATGGGTTTAATCATGTGACAGCGAGATTTAACTTCGGAGTGTTTTGGGAATTCTTAAAATCAATCTAGGCTGCTGAATATATATTGTAAGAGCTTTCTCTCTACATAATAAAGGTAATCAAAGCATTCCCGGAAAGCCAGAGCCTCGGAGAAGGGACTTGAGCAACATTGAAGCACTACTCGCCCTTTTTGAGATTCATTTATGACACAGAGACTCCAAACAGTCTAAAATCAAAGTACCCAAGATAAATTCTCGGTTTCATTCTATTGTTCATTATCTGTGCGTGTAAAACGGGGTTTGAATCTACAGATCCTCAAAATCCTACGCAGAGCAAGAATGGCTTTGGGACACGACACAGCAGCTGGTTCGTACGTAGAAAGGATTAAAGAACATTTTCTTCAGTTAAAGCAGAGAAGATAATAACAATATAGGTACTAATTTCTAGCCTTTTCACATCTGGTAAGTGCCGCTTGATTGTTTTGTATTGTCTCGGCCTCCTTTTTGGCCTGAGAGTTCGTCAGCCATTATGAACCAACCTATCTCGTTGTTTGTTTTCCATCGAATGATCTAGATATTAATACCCATTAGAAGGAATGATATGAAGTTAATTACTTAGATAAAAGATATCCAACGATCTCTTTTATTTATTCTTCTATTTGTCTTGTGGGTCAATGATCGTCCACACCAGTGAGTCTGCTCTAGTAATTGATATATCACAAAGGGAACAAAGTTTGAAGAGAAGCCGATGGTTATTCTGATTTAGGAATTGAATTAGAATATTCTTTGTCTAAGTGGAAAGATACTGGTTGGGCGATCAAAATCCATTGAAATTTGAAAGTTGGAATTTCGTGTATATATGAAAACCTTAAAACCGTTATACAGGTCTAGATCCAAATCTGAGCAAGATGTAAGCTACAGGTATATTTTAGTTTGTGTGAAAATTGAGGAAAGTTACTGGTCTATTGGAATTCATGAAGGCTCAAGTTGAGAGGTTCTGCGCTAGAGACAGCCACTTTATGCAACCTCAATAGTCGATCAGACCACATTTCATTTTGACACTTAACATCGAAACTCAACTCAAATACGCTGTTTATTAATATTTTCATTAATCAATAAACGTTGTTTTAAACTGTTTCTATCTCCCTCAAGCTCCGAAAATGTCTGTATGCACCATTACGGGTAATTCAGATATGTACGGTCTCGGAATCCGGATCGGCTTCTACATGCAATGGTACGGTACCATCCTAGCCTCTTGGATCGCGCCGAGTGAAGTGCCCGGTTTGCGCTTCTCCAATTCGCTGTTTATCTTCGCTACATTTCTCGCTTTACTCATTCAAACGATCAAAAAGACATTGCGGCCGATAGATACCTACATTACTCTCCTTCTGACTTTTGGTGGATACTTATATTTTGTCCCTGTCTATATTTGGAGGTGTTTAGTTTGCTGCCGATCACAGCTGGATCCAACGAGACATCCTAGGGTGCATGCGGGCCCAGTGTTCAGCGCGCTTAATTTCTTACTGCTTGTCTCTGTATCGGTCTTTCAGTTGTGGTTCTGGTATCATGACGTTAACGGGCCATCGATGAGTGTTCTGGATGATGGCTGTACCGAATTTGGATTCTTTTTCGGGAAAGTGGCTTTGGCTGCGAAGGGTTTCGTGGTAGCGAATATTCTGCTCTATTTTGGACTTTTGCTATCTTGCGTTGCCGTGTTGTTCATGACTTTGAGAGAGTGGGGAGTCGATGACAAGAACGAAAGAATCAGGTGCGCTTTTCACTTTGGAGGACTCGGCACTGTGAAATTTTCTGACTTGGTTGAAAAGTGACGTAGCTCGCACAGCGATGCAGCAAGCTTACACAGCCATTACTTTAGCGGTAGCTACTATTGTGATAGTTGCTACAGAGCTTACTATCGAATGGAACGGCATTTCTGGGGTTGGGGATATCTCATCCGCGGGGCAAACAATACCCATGATTATTGGCATCGGGCTTGTCACTCGAATTTTATATATTAAAAGACTTGGCGATGTTGATGCAAAATACCGTAAGAAACATGGCAAGAAAGTCACGGCTGGACGGAAAGAGTTCCTTACCTTTGCTGCACCCCCTGAACACAGGGTATGAATGATATATGTATGGTCTTGGGAGCCCAGTGTAAGATGGGATATTGAGAGATTGGGGAATTCAATGTGGTACACAGTTGCTGAATTTAAGTGAAAAATCTTTTTCGATGCCAAATTATTCCATCACAAGGGAATTCTGAAATGGCCTCCAATGGCAATACTGTCGCGGAACTCGCTAGGCAGCATATATAGACTATCTACGCTTTTAGGGCACCATCATTCCTTAATATATTCATGAACCACACTATAGAGCTTTACGCTCCCCTAACAAATACTGTCGAAACGAAGTATAAAATGGGCTGCCACCAATGACAATGTTGCAACTTAGTACGATTTATCGCTACCATGGACCATATTGGCCTCAGGATATTATAATCACAGAGTTTAAATACATTGATCCAAGTTTCAAGGCATATTAGTATTACTGAATGAATTAATAGTTAGTGTTTCCTTTATGCCATTCCATAAATCGAGGTATTTCGGTGATAGGAAAACAACATAGGTCAGACATGGCCTGGCTCTTAAGGCTGCTTCCTGGCCTGTCAGCACCTTTTAATCTCACTTGCCCCTTATTTTGCTCTATTATAATTCATTTTTGTTTGGTATGGTTATTGAATAGATAATAATCACAACAAATGTTGTATATTCATGCAATTTATATTTCTACATGAATAATCCGCAACACAAATCATGAATTTAATATTCAACACCTAAAGAAGGCAATAAACACATCCTAAAAGACTCCCTTATACGCAGCAATAGCATTGGTAAATGCTGTATCAACTGGTGCCACAATCGTTGCCGCCGCCCCCTGAAACGCTGCCGGTACCTTGCTTATCACCGCCGCCGAAAACTTATCCGTCGCCGCTTTCTCCTCAAGCAAATTCAGCTCGATAACCGGAGCCACCAACAGCGTCGCAAACTTTGGCTCAGCCGCCACGATTGTATTCAAAGTGGATTGGACATCGGAAACTAGAGTAATTGTAGCTTGAGCTACTCCAATAGTTTCGAGGTCTGTGAGGTTTGCGGAGGAGGATGCAGTGCGAGTTCCGGAGTTGATAGTGGAGAGGAGGGTGGTAGCTTGGATGAGGATGGGAAGGGCCCCGAGGAGGTCGCCGGACCAACTAGCAACGGTGTGATTGAGGGCGAGGGTATCATTGGTTATTGAGGAGATAGCGGCAAGAATGGAGGCGCCATCTGCTAGGATGGTGGTGATAAAGAGGAAGAGAGGGAGGAGAGAAAGTTGCATTGTGAATGGTTGCAAACTTGAACTGCACTATGTTTTTCAATATCTTTGAGACTTATGACCTAGGGGAATGATTTTTCTGGTATGAAATAGAATGTTGAGTAGTATTTAACTTTTTCTGTGAGATGTGAACTATCACCAATATGGAGCACATTTTGGGGAAAAGATCATGCTATTCGTGCAATTCAACATATAGAGAAACCCCGCATCACTAGTAAAAATTCGCAATTTTGTACAGAGATCGCCTCGGGTAGCATGTGAATCTTTTTACACAATATATAACGCAATTGGCTACTCTAAGTGGCGGTGTCTCTGGGATCATCGTCGACGAATGGCAGCTGTCAGACTAAATTCTGGACAGCAACTAGAAATGAATCTAGTAGCCGGAGCTATCTAAATGAATATTAAACGTAGGCAGGTTTAATCTCCAATTTCTGCAAGGAACGGAGGAATTTGCTTGCGGTAGATGTGATGAATATGAGGAATGTGGGGTAATTGCGGGGTACAGATCTAAAATCCCTGCGGACCGCGGTCAAAGGTGGACAGCATTGTTTTGACCGCATGTGAAGACGCGACTTGTATCTCTCAATTGCATACTCGCCATCCTCGATGCTCCTTCTCCTCTTCGTCGTCTTTGAAATCAACAAGTTTATCGCGCAATCCTCTAGTCATGATCGCACCTCATTGATGGACTAGACTGCAAAACCCATACCATTTGGAGAGCGGAGGCTATGGCGCATCTAGGACTTTCAAAGCAGGAGAATCCATGTTAAACGCAGGGTGATACTAGGATAGAAGACGTTTAATGTGGTTTCTAATGATTGCGGTTGAATCATTTCTTGCAAGTTAAGAGCAAGAGACGCATCTGGCGAAAAAGCCGTCAGCACCTCTCTGGAAGAGAGTTCTCTTAATCCACTTACGAGAAGTTTTGGGATATTTACTACTTTGACCGTATAAACCCTGAGAAGCTGGTGATACTCTTACGTTCTGTAGCTGAAATCGGCAGAAGGCGTAGAGTAAATGGACAAGTTTACTTTTGTAGCAAAGTACTTGAGAAACATGCTTGGGGTTTATTTACGTTAATATTTCCCCCTACATCATATTATGGAACTTCCTTCCTTCAACCCAGCACTACTAGACGACAATCCACTCTCTGTCCTACTGTGCGCTTCAACGACCATTCTTTCCGTGCCTTCACAGCTTTATATGCTTCCTCATCCGCTTGTCTCTTCTTATCCTTCACACTCTTCCATTCCAGAAATAGAAAACTGAAAAATGCAAGCCCAGCCATCGGAATAGCAGCTATGAACACCTTCTGCACGGCATCATTGTATACTTTCAATAACGCTGGAAGCTGTTCGGGGTTTACGAGGCTCCTGAAACTCGATGCGCCTGCTGTGATCACAGCTCGAATATCCATACCCGAGAATTCGTTGTTCTCTGCAGCTGCTAGGAGGCTGTTTTGCAATATCGTTTTTCCAACAGAGACAAATATCGCACCTCCGCGGGATTGGAAAGCCACGACAGCGGCTGCGCCAATAGCGACCTCATCTAAAGGAAGAACGATCTGAATTGCGGTGAAGCCTTGCTGAATCGCCATTCCGATTCCTACTGAAGCTAGGATCTCGTATCCGATCCACATCGCGCTCGATGTGTTCAGACCGATCGTACTGATCAACCCCGCACCCACGGTCCCGATCGCACACCCGAGGATAGCAGGAGCAGTGAAGGATCCATTCTCGCTGACGAATATTCTGGCAAGTAAAGAGAAGACGGCGTTTGCGACAATATACGGGATCACATTGACCCCTGAATGAACCGCCGAGTTTCCCCTGACAGCCTGGAACCAGATGGGTAGGTAATAGGTATGGATTAAAATGGCCGAATAAATGAAGAAGGCTGCTGCACAACTCGCTGCCACAGTTCTCTGTTTAATGATTCTTGGTGGGATCGAGGCGGATTCTGCTTTACATCACATCCAAACACAGAATGCAATGAAAGTCAACCCGGCGCCAACTAATAATCCGATTATTTTAGTACTGCCCCAGGGGACTTGCTGTTGCGTAAACTGCAGTGCAAGGAACGGCATTATCGAAGCGCTCAGCAGCAGTGCATTTCCAGCTAGATCAAGTTCGAGTACTGGATAAAGGAACGATGTCCCCACCAAAGCATGCTGTTTTGGAGGATTGGAAAACAGGACCATAGACACCACAGTCGCACAACCAACAGGTAAGTTGAAATAGAAACACCATCTCCAAGTCACCAGATCGGTGAATACACCTCCTAGCAATGGTCCAGCTGTAGCGCCAATTCCGAACATCAATCCTACTACCACGGTCCAGAGTGGGCGTTTAGAAAGTAGCACCGCGTGAAATACCACGACGAAGGAGCCGGTGAGCAGAACAGGGCCAGAAGGCTATGGAATTTTGGGACCAAACAGAAGCGGGTTTCAAGTATCACAATCGAGAGATATGATTCACAATCACAAAATTCCAAGTGGTAAGTTAGGGGGCAAACTCGAATATGCAATTGGCCTCACGGCTTGCTACTGGTCAGTGGGCAATATACTCAAAATATCAAGGCTGAATTTTAAGTGATGGTCATCGCAAACCCAACTTTTCTTCGAGCCTGTCAAGTCAAAATTAATTTGATACTAGTATATTATTCATGATCCTACCTAGTATGAGCAGGTTACTTCCACATTCGTTAACTTACTAATTAGCCTCGAGCAACTTGCTTCCGTGCCATAACGCCGTGATTTTCCAAATTTGTGTAGGAATGGAGTTTATAGAATTGGTAATATGCATGAAGACCATAGAATTCAATGAGGCGGATAATATCTTCCCGAAAAGTAGTCTTACCGCTCGAGTCGGAAAAATCCACATTGAGCTTCACACTTGGACATTTTTAGATAAAACCGAAGCTCGCCGCATTGGGTATTAGTGTCAGTGACAATGGTGCTTTCACAACGCGCTATCTCTGTTTAAAAAATTCTTGGCCATACATTCATCACTCCCTGCTCTTGTAGATCATCAGTTCCATGGGCTGACGTCGATCAGGATTCTTTCAAACCTATGCTCCTCAAGTCTTCTTCAAACGAAGTTTATACATTACCCATGATGACGATCATTGTAATCTGTGCTCAATTGTTAATTTTTCGCCAGCTTGGTAGTCTCTAAGCGCATCGGTGGCTGTTGCTCTCTCTTCTTTTTTTATACTCCAAGTTTTTATCTCCTTACATTCTTCTCCGCTTTACTTGAACACCTTAGAGTATCATCACATCAACTCTCATCTTTACGAACCTCAATCTTTCGTAATGGGTTTCCAATTCGGACTTCCCCATATCTTTGGACTTGGTACTCTTGTTGCATTCATAGTCTCCAAAACCTCGACGTACAGCCTGCTAGAAGTACTTCCGTGGGTTTACCTTACCACAATTCCCCTCTACGTTCTCATCTGCTCCTCGTTCATCTACCAATTTTTTTTATCTCCGAACTACGACATGTTCCCACCGTTCCAGCATTCCCGCTGTGGGGCCAATTCTTCGAAATCATCACCACCGAATGTGGAGTGCCTCAGCGAAAATGGCATCAGGAGCATGGATCTATCATTCGATACTTCTTCCCCTTCGAAGCTGAACGTCTTGCGATAGCAGACGACAAAGCGATTCACCAAATGACCATCAAAAACCCATACAACTATCCTAAGCTAGTGCGCGCGGAGCTCTGGATGGTGCGCATCTTAGGCGATGGTATTCTTCTAGCTGAAGGCTCGGAACATGCCACCAACGCAAAGCCCTCGCCCCAAGATTCTCGGTTTTCGCCATTCGTGTGCCCTCACCAGTTTTCTGGGCAAAATCACTTCTTCTTTCCGCACTCTGGAAGGAAGAAATGACGGAATCACGTGTAACAACCAAGTCTTTCGAAGTCCTCGAATAGCTCAATCGCACCACCTTGGATATCATCGGACAAGCTGGATTCGGAACCGACATCAACTCCCTAGAAAATCCAGACACGCCAATTCGGGAAGCTTACCGTCTTGTTTTCGCATTTGATATTGGCTCTTGGATTCTCCATGGTCTTCAAGCTTTCATCCCAAGCACCAAGTACCTGCCTGCGAAAATGAACCGCAATATGGAAGCTGCGCGCAATATTATTCTAGATAAAGCAACAAATATCATTACGGAGAAAGAAGACCAAGATGTGGCACACACCAATCATAAGGACATTATCGCTCTCAGTTCGAAAGACAATCTCAAGATGAAGGAGGCAGGTGAAGAGGGTCTCTCTTTCGAAACAATGCGTGATCAAGTAATGACCTTCCTTGGTGCGGGTCACGACACGACTGCTACTGGAGTCGCATGGACACCTCTCAAAGTACCCCGCCCGTCTCCGGGAGGAAATCAAGTAGCATATTCCATTCCTCTTTAACCTTGAGACGCGCTACGATCCTGCCGAATTAGCCAAAGTGGATGCGTACCAATTGCCGTATCTTGATAACGTCTGTCGCGAGTCTCTCCGATGTATCCCTCCCATTCCTATGACGGTCAGCCAATCAATCGCCGATGACAGGTTGGGCGAGTATCATGTTCCAGCTGGTACGGTCATTTACGTCCTCGCGAATGCGATTAATCGTCTGCCAATGTATTGGGGTCCGACTGCTGATGAGTTCAATCCCGATCGCTGGGATAAACTGCCAAGCACATATACGACGAATGCTTTTATGACTTTCTTGCAAGGCCCGAGAGGATGTGTGGGAAGGAAATTTGCAGAGACAGAGATGAAAGTGTTGTTGTGTTGCTTGTTGAGTATGGATAATTTTGAGAAGGATCCTAGTATAGAGGATCCAGAGCAGTTGAAGATGTGGAGACTAGTTTTGAGGCCGAGGATAGGGTTGGTTTGAAGGCTACGATGATTTGAAAGGAGGATGCTTATTTATGACTGGAGGGAGAGCTGGTGTGACTAGATGCTATAGTAGAAATGCTCAATTAGATAGTGCACTTGTTACTCATAATCAGACCTTGCGCTGTGTGGCTTTTTGAATCGGGTTTTTGGACCTCACAACAATAGTATTTGCAACGCTCACATCGATAAGGAAAATTCAAGCGGGTTCAAAGTACATTGATCATTATTATTAAGCTCCATTGATTACATCTCGGCCTGGTTCCAGCTTTCTTCCTGCGCCTCCTTCAATTAACTCCTAGACTTTGTTGCCCTCGTCCTCCCGAGCGATTGTCCGTCACTGTCACTAGGTTGCAGACCGCGATTCCAGCACATAAATTATTCAACAAATCTATGTTGACCGAGGGATCGATGTCAAAAGTGATCAAATCGCGTTTGATGGACTTTGAAAGGTCAGTCAAAGACTTCAATTAGGAAAACTTGGAGATTACTGACTGCTGGAAGTGGAAACGCGAGTGTAAAACGAGGAAGGCGAATATTACGGTTGAAAACTTGAATTGCATCTTGATGAGATTGAT
>Ga0182030_10002034_pt1 | contig 42669 bp, 36 predicted proteins | sample 812S3MmetaG_FD_121299 | JGI IMG/M metagenome (GOLD analysis project Ga0182030, IMG submission 121299) | Permafrost microbial communities from Stordalen Mire, Sweden - 812S3M metaG (Illumina Assembly) | ecosystem: Environmental > Terrestrial > Soil > Wetlands > Permafrost | place: Sweden... | reverse complement strand
TCGCCAGAACCAATAAGCCCTTTACGTTTATCGCTTTGCCGTTTTTGTTCTTCTTCAATTTTTAGAGATAATAACCTGGACCTTAAAACACCCATGGCTTTGTCTTTGTTTTTTATTTGAGACTTTTCGTCCTGGCAAGTTACAACAATGCCACTAGGAATATGCGTGATTCGAACAGCAGAGTCAGTAGTATTTACTGACTGACCGCCATGTCCGCTAGAACGGTAGACGTCAATACGTAGATCTTTGGGATCGATTTCGACGTCAGTTTCATCGGCCTCCGGTAAAACAGCAACTGTCGCGGTAGATGTGTGTATACGGCCCTGAGACTCGGTCGTTGGCACTCGCTGAACACGGTGGACACCACCTTCGAATTTCAACTGCTTATAGATATCGGTTCCATGTATTTCAAAAATTATTTCTTTATAGCCACCAACTTCGTTTGGATTTTCGCTAATAAGCTCGACTTTATAATTGTGTCTCTCTGCCCAGCGTACATACATTCGGTAAAGATCACCAGCAAATAAACTAGCTTCATCGCCACCTGCAGCTGCACGTATTTCAATTAGTACATCTCGTTGGTTGTTGGGGTCTTGGGGCAATAAAGCATTTTGTAACTCGCTCTCAAGTTGAGTTAACTTAATTTGAAGCTCGTCTATCTCAGACTTAGCAAGTTCGGCTAAGTCTGCGTCCTCACCTCCGAGTAACATTCGATCATCGCTCAGGTGTTTTTCTAAAGTCCGGACTTCGGTAAATTGACTAAGTAACTTCGTGATCTCGTCTTTACGCTTAGCTAATTTTGGGTATTCTTTTGAGGTATATATAGAAGAATCCTCAAATCTTTGCTCGAGGTGGCTAAGTTCATCTTTTAGTTCTTGCTCTTTTTTATCCATATCAGTTCAAATTATAAAGAAAACCACCAGAATTACGAATTCTTGGTGGTGAAAGTAGACTAAGTAGTTATTTTAAAGCAGCTTTGGCTTCGGATTTTTCAGTGTTGGCAGCTTTTCGTTTTACTTCTTTTGTGGCTGATGCAGCTCGTTTCTGCCTTGCGGCCTCACCAGCAGCGGCTCGTGCCTTAAATTTATCAACTCGGCCCTCTATATCGAGGACACGCTCTTCACCAGTAAAGAAAGGGTGTGAGGCGCTAGTAATGTGAACTTTAAGGAGAGGATACTCGTTACCATCTTCCCACTTAGTGGTATCTTCAGTCTCGGCGGTTGAGCGAGTAATAAAACGAAAGCCGTTGTTGAGGTCTTCGAACACAACTGTACGATAATTATTTGGGTGTAAGTCTTTTTTCATGGTCAAGTGCCTAGTATACACATCTGTTAGCAGCTGGTCAAGCCGGGTTTGCGTCAATTAGACTAATCTGTTACAATTTAAACATTATAAATTAAAGCAGGTTGGGGTTAGTAGTCCTCTCTAAGGTTTTACCGTGTAGGTATCTTAGAGCTCCCAACTGTAAGAGGAAGGATTTACAAATAACTATGGCGACAAATACTAGTGTCGATATTAAGCAATTATTAGAGTCTGGTGCTCACTTTGGGCACAAGACAGAACGCTGGCATCCAAAAATGGCCCAGTATATACACAGCAAGCGTAGTGGCAGTCATATCATTGATTTAACTAAGACGGTAGAATGTCTAAATATTGCTTTAGGTTTCCTAGAAGAAACTTCAGCAGCTAGTAAGCAAATATTATTCGTCGGAACAAAGCGACAAGCTGAGGAAATCGTTAAAAAACTAGCCGAAGATACTAAGATGCCGTATGTCACGAACAGGTGGCTGGGCGGCATGCTGACTAACTGGTCAACAATAGGTGGGCGCGTTAAACACCTTCAGGATTTAGAAAACCGAATGGCGTCGGGTGAATTAGCTAATAAGTACAGCAAGTTAGAAGTGCAGCGTTATCAAGAAGAGATCGATCACCTAAACGAACTCTACGGGGGGATTAAAGAGCTGAATGCTCGCCCTGGAGTTGTAGTCGTGTTCGATATGACTCATGACGCAACAGCTATAGCCGAAGCTCGCAAGTTATCAATACCGATTGTTGCCTTAGTTGATACAAATGCAGACCCAAGTCTCGTAACTTATCCAATTCCCAGTAACGATGACGCTATCAAGACTATCCAACTAATGGCTGATTATATGAAACAAGCTATTGATTCGGGTAAGGCGAAGATCAAAGCTCCAAAGGCAGCAGACAAGGAAGATAAATAATGAGCGTTACAATAGAAGAGATTAAACGGCTCAGGGAACTAACCGGAGTTGGGATGACCGACGCAAAGAAAGCGCTTCAGGACTCGAAGGGTGATTTCGATAAAGCGTTAAGTGAAATGCGTAAAAAAGGTCTGACAAAAGCTGAAAAACGCGGAGAACGCGAAGCTCGATCAGGAATTATAGGTACATACAATCACGATAATCGTATCGGTGTATTAGTCGAAGTTAATTGCGAGACCGATTTTGTAGCTAGGAATGAAATATTTACAACTCTAGTCAAAGACTTAACACTACATATTGCGGCCAGTAATCCAGAGTTTGTTAGTATCGATGACGTTCCAGAAGAGGTAACTAAAAAAATTCGTTTGGAATACGAAGAAAAAACTAAGGCAGAAGGCAAGCCGGCAGCAATGGTTAGTAAAATAGTTGATGGTCAGCTCAAAAAGTATTTTGATGAAAAATGTCTTTTAAGCCAGCCGTTTATCAAGAATCCCGACCAAACAGTTGGTGATTACGTTAAGCAGCACAACGCTCGACTCGGTGAAAACATAGTAGTACGCCGATTTAATCGTATGGCTCTTGGTGAAGTTCAGTAGTAAAATAAAGGATATATGGATACCCAAAAGTTAATAGAAGCCACAAAAATTAAACTAAATAATGCTCGTAATCACTTTGGCGATGAGTTAAAGAAGATACGTACTGGCCGAGCGAATGCTAGCATGCTAGACGGTGTTACTATTGAGGCTTACGGGCAGCAAATTCCGCTAAATCAGGCGGCAACTATTTCCGTACCAGAGCCTCAATTACTTCAGATTACTCCCTTCGACCCTAGCAATTTGGCGGCTATAAGTACAGCCATAAGAGACAACCAATCTCTTGGCTTAAACCCAATGGATGATGGTCGGGTGGTGCGTTTACCAATTCCTCCACTAACCGAAGAACGACGTCGAGAAATTGCTAAGCAGTTAGGCGAGAAAGTTGAAAACTGCATGATAGCCATGAGACAAATCCGTCACGAGGCTTTCAGGCAACTTGAACAACTAAAGAAAGACAAGGAAATTGGGGCGGACGAAGAACAACGGGGTGGACGACAGATAGATGAAATTATGGCCCAAATTAAAATTGAAGTCGACCAACAAAGCAAAGACAAAGAAAAAGAAATCCTGACAATTTAGACCAAAAAGAATAAGCAGTTATTAACTAGAATTGGTACAATAGATAAGAATATGAGCACTAGAGAGAGGGTCTGCTAGATAATGTCACTCGGTCTATTAATACTCGGGCTGTTCCTGTTTGTAATGCTGGTTGTCGTTCATGAGTTTGGTCACTTTATTGCGGCTAGACGTAGCGGTGTAGGGATTGAAGAATTCGGTATTTTTTTCCCACCTAGATTATGGAGTAGAAAAACAAAAAAAGGCTGGATTTTTAGTATTAATTTACTACCACTTGGTGGTTTTGTCCGTCTAAAAGGAGAGCATGATGCCGATAAACGGCCGGGTTCCTTTGGTGCGGCCTCACTAAAAAGCAAAGTAAAGATAATGCTTGCCGGAGTTGCCATGAATTTAGTCGCGGCATTTGTTCTACTGACAATCCTGGCATGGGTTGGATTGCCGCAATTAATTCCAAACCAATATAGCATAAAGAGTGACGCCCATAGTACGGAAAATGAGACTCTGGTTGGAGCAATTGAGAATAATTCTCCAGCGGCGCATGCAGGGTTAAAAAGCGCTGATGTACTCGTTTCCATTACTTCAGACAAGGGAAAGATCATTAAAATAACCTCTGCGGACGGTCTGCCATCTATAATTAAGTCTCTGGCTGGGCAACGCGTTGAGCTACAATTTATCCAGAACAAACATTTTAAGACCAAGAGTGTAGTCTTACGAAGCCATAAAGCCTACCTCGGTATTAGTCCGTCTCAGTATACTGTAGAGCGTTATACTTGGTCGGCGCCGGTTGTGGCGTTGGGGTCAATAGTTCAATTTACGGGGCTAACTTTCCACGGTCTTTGGACGGCTATCGCCAGTTTATTTACTGGGAATACGACAAAAGCGGCTGCCCAAGTCACCGGCCCTGTCGGGATTTTTGAAATACTAAAAAGTGGGACACTGCTCGGCTATCAGTTTATCTTAATGATCATCGCCGTGATATCGCTTAGTTTAGCGATCATGAATGTCTTACCAATCCCAGCGCTCGATGGCGGGAAATTGTTCGTAACATTAATCTCAAGGGCTATAAACAAACAGATTAGCGAAAAGGCAGAGAATATCATCTACGGAACTGGCTTTGCAATATTGTTCGCCCTAATTATTGTAATAACTATTGTCGATGTTAAAAGAAACTGACACTAAAGTTAATAATATGGTTAAACACGACAAACCTGTTGTGCCCAAATCCACAGATAGCGTTATCACTTGGGGACCTTGGTCGGCGGTCGGGGTAGTATTGGTCGTTTTCTTGGCTGCCCAATTAGTAGCAGAAGAGGTGCTGCTAATTTATCCTCGTCTACAGGGGTGGTCTAGTAGCGTCGCTAATAATTGGTTACAGAACTCGGTATATGCACAATTTTTCTACGTGTTACTTGCGGAGACCTTAACCGTTAGTATCATCTTTCTCTTTATCCATTGGCGTAAAGGTAAGCTCCGCTCTATAGGCTTAAAACGCCCAAAAGCCATCGACATTCCATATGCCCTCAGCGGACTTGCTATCTATTACCCGATATACATAATCGCAGCACTGACCGCCGCTTGGTTGCTTAAAGTCAATCTTAACCAGACTCAGTCAATTGGATTTAGCGGTTCATACAATGGCTGGCAACTTGTTGTAGTGTTTGTCAGTCTTGTTATACTCCCACCAATTGCTGAAGAAATTATGTTCAGAGGGTTCTTATTCAGCGGACTTAAAAATAAATTGCCAGTTATCTGGGCGGCCTTATTTACTAGTTTACTATTCGCAGTTCCACATCTGCTGGAAAGCGGGAGTGGGGGCATTCTTTGGATAGCTGGAATTGACACTTTTATCCTATCGATGGTCCTATGCTGGCTAAGACAAAAAACTGGCAGACTCTACGCTGGTATGGGGCTGCACGCCCTAAAGAACTTCATTGCTTTCGCTACTATCTACTTGCTGCACTCAAGGTAGAGTACAATAGCAGTTGAAAGTTATAAATCAATAAGTAAGAGGAAGATTAAAGCAGTGAGATTATCACAACTATTTACGAAGACTAGCAAGACCGTCCCCGCGGACGAAACATCTAAAAATGCCAAACTTCTGATTCAAGCGGGATTTGTTCATAAAGAGATGGCCGGAGTGTATAGCTATTTACCCCTTGGATTACGAGTATTAAATAATGTCGCTAATATTGTTCGTGAAGAAATGAACGCTGTTAGCGGTCTAGAAATATTAATGCCTGCACTGCAAATTAAAGAACGGTATGTAGCAACCGGTCGCTGGGATGACAAAGTAGTTGACGATTGGTTTAAGACTAAATTGGTTAACGGGACGGAATTAGGCCTTGGTTTCTCCCACGAGGAAAACCTTGTTCCGTTAATGAAAAAATATATTAGCTCTTACCGTGATCTCCCACTTTTGCCATATCAAATACAAACAAAGTTTCGTAATGAACTTCGATCAAAAAGCGGTCTAATGCGCGGTCGTGAATTCTTGATGAAGGATATGTATTCATTTGCTATTTCTCAAGAACAGCACGAAGAGATCTATGATAAGGTGAAAAACGCTTACTTAAAAGTATTCAAAAGGCTTGGCCTAGGCGGTCAAACATTTATTACGACTGCAAGCGGTGGCAGTTTTAGTAAGTATAGTCATGAATTCCAAACTCTGAGTGAGGCAGGTGAAGACACCATTTATCTTGATAGAAAGAGGGAAATAGCTATCAATAAAGAGGTTCTAACTAATGAAGTAATAACTGATCTGGGCCTAAAACGAGAAGAACTTGAGGAAGTTCGGGCTATAGAAGTGGGCAATATCTTTAGTCTTGGGACTAAGTTCTCAGAACCATTCGAACTAAAAGCCGATGACGAAGGAGGTGAATCACACACCCTAATAATGGGATGTTACGGTATCGGGATTAGTCGAGTAATGGGGACTATTGCCGAGCTCTTCGCAGACGAATACGGGCTGGTTTGGCCAACAAGTATTGCACCAGCACGAGTAATTATTGATAGAGTCGGAGAGTCAAGTGTAACTATCGAAGCCGCCGACTCCTTATACAATAAATTAATTGATCACGGTGTCGAAGTTTTGTATGATGATCGTGATATCCGACCTGGACAGAAATTTGCTGACGCCGATTTAATGGGAATACCGCTAAGGATAGTTGTAAGCGATAAAACAATTAGCGCAGGAAAATTTGAAGTTAAAAAGCGAACTTCGACAGATGTAAAAATGCAATCATTGGACGATATATTAAAAGACCTAGCTGTTAAAGAATAAAGTTGCTATAATGATCGGACTACAGAGAACGGGCATGGTTTGCCTGAGAAAGAAAGGAACCTGATAACTATATGAATAAGCTATTTAGATTGACCCAATCCGGTATTGATGAGCTGACGCAAGAAGTTGCCGTTTTGACAAGTCAGAGAGCCGCGATTACACAGCGGATAAAGACTGCTCGTGAGTTTGGCGATCTGGCGGAAAATGCTGAGTATAGTTCTGCTCGCCAGGAACAGGAGAAGAACGAAGGACGAATCACTGAGATTGAACATATTCTACATAACGTTGAGGTTATTAAAACTCCACGGAACCCGCTCGCAGTGCAACTTGGCTCTACTGTAAAATTAAAAGGTACTGGTGTAAAGTCAAAAGAGTTTCAAGTCGTCGGGACAGTTGAAGCTGATCCGTTAAACGGCAAAATATCTGACGAATCGCCTATTGGTCTAGCCCTGGTTGGTAAAAAAGTTGGTGATAAAGTAGAAATAAAGACTCCCGCAGAAACCTCAAGTTATAAGATTACCGAAATAGCCTAGCGGCGTAAGGATAAGTCAGCTACAATAATGTCTTAGATGGCAACGTTAAAAGAATTACGTGACGAAAGACTGCGGAAGTTAGATGAGCTTAAACAGCTCGGGATAAACCCGTATCCGGCACACGTCAACCGAGACCACTCTTTAGTAGAGGTCGTTAATAATTTTGAAGAGCTAAATAACAAGCCAGTAACAGTGGCTGGTAGAATAATCAATATTCGTAAATTTGGTAGTATCGCATTCATTGTCATCAAGGATGCCGGTGGTCAGTTACAGCTTTTTTTGAGTGCCGACAAAGTTCAGGAGTTATCGTCAGGTGATAGCCAATTAGGCTTTGGGCAGCTATCACTCCTAGATTCAGGGGATTTTATTGAAGCCTATGGCCAAGTGGTTAAGACTAAGACCAACGAAATTTCCGTGGATGTCGATAAATTACGTCTGCTAACGAAAAGTTTACGACCTTTGCCGACCAAACAAGATGGTTTTAGTAACAAAGAAGAAAGATTTAGGCGTCGATATGTTGATTTAAACGTCAACAGGGAAGTCTACGACCGTTTTATTAGAAGGAGTAAGTTTTGGCAGAGTACACGTGATTTTCTAAACAAACATGACTTTATCGAGATAAATACGCCGGTGCTGGAACATACGACCGGTGGTGCGGATGCTACCCCATTCGTAACCCACATGGACGCCCTAGATCAAGACTTTTACTTAAGGATTAGTCATGAACTACCCCTCAAGAGGTTATTGGGTGGAGGTTATGAAAAAGTCTTCGATATTGGCCCACGTTTTCGTAATGAAAATTATTCTGACGAGCACTTACCGGAACATGTTGCAATGGAGTGGTATTGGGCGTATGCCGACTGGCGAGACGGTATGAAATTTATGACAGAAATGTATAGGCATGTTATCAATGAAACATTTGGTACTCTGAAGTTCAAACTCGGTGAATTCGACGTTGATTTAGAAAAAGACTGGGAAGAGTGGGATTATGCCGAAGTAATTACTAAGCACTACGGTATTAGTGTCTACGACTGTACTTTAGATCAGGTCAAGCAGGCCTTAAGTGATCACAAAATCGAGGTTGAGCAGACAGATAATAAGGCTAGGGGTATAGATAAACTCTGGAAAAACATTCGTAAAGACATAGCTGGCCCAGTTTGGCTTATTAATACCCCAAAGTTTATTAGTCCTCTTTCAAAGGTTAATAACGATAATCCCAATTCTACTCAGCGCTTTCAACCAGTAATTGCAGGTAGTGAATTAGGTAACGGTTTTAGTGAGCTGAATGATCCTGTCGATCAATTAAGTAGATTTGTTGAGCAACAACAACTACGAGATAGCGGAGATGAAGAAGCCATGATGCTTGATATAGATTTTATTGAAATGTTGGAATATGGTGTCCCACCATCTTGCGGTTGGGGTTATAGTGAGCGTGTTTTCTGGGTATTTGAAGGGGTGAGTGCTCGAGAAGGTGTTCCTTTCCCGCAACTCCGGCAAGAGATTGACGAAACGACAAGATCTATATATCCCGACATTAAGATCTAGAGCCATTTGGTTACCTGTTAAACACCTTGACATGGTTTGCTAATAAATCTAAAATAATAACGTTAGCAGTATAGACAGAAACTATACGTTAAAAAATCAAACAGAAAGACAAAAATGCATAGAGCTTGGTCAAAAAGGCCATACCTCTTCAACGTAAGGGTTTTATCTAGGCATAAGCTTATGCTTATTCGTACTGGCTTAGGATTGGCTGTCGCAGTCGCTGCCTTCATGCCATTAATTCTCGGGTATCTTAACCCGACAGTTTCTCACGCATCAACCCCACTCTCATACAACTATACCAATAAGTTTGACACAACCACTGACGGTGGTTACGTTCAGGACACCGGGGTTGTTACTGATAGTAGTGGAGACACCTATGTTACGGGTTGGTTCAGCGGTACTGTAGTCTTTAATCCGAGTGATCCAAGTACAGCAATTACTGCGCCATATTGGTATTCAGCTTTTGTTACTAAATATAACTCTGACGGTAGCTACGTCTGGACTCAGGCGTTTTTGAGTTTTAATTACACAAATGACGATGAAGTTCAGGCTACCGGGATAACAGTTGACGGGAGTGGCAACGTATATGTCGTTGGAAATATGTACGGAGAAGGTGATTTCAACGGGAATGATCTTGGTACAGGAGGATATGCGGAGTTTATCACCCAAATACAGGCAAATGGAACTTATGGCTGGACCAATATAATTAGCGGGTTCACTTCTACGGTTGGGGTTGCGTCTGACCCGAGTGGGTATATTTACGTGGTTGGTGGAGACACTATGACTCAATATAATTCTAGTGGTGGTACCGTGAACACAATTCCACTAGATTCTACGTCGGGAGCGGTTACTGCCAGTGGTGTTACCAGTGACGGTAGTGGAAATATATATGTAACTGGCGATTTCTCGGGTAGTGTAACATTTGGAGGCGTTAATAGCTTCACGTACTCTGGATGCGGAAAAGAAACTTTCCTCTCGAAGTATAATGCTTCTATAACGTATCAATGGACAGAGACCTCGCTAAGTAGTACCTGTCTTGATAATGCCAATGGTGTTACTACCGACAGCAGCGGTAATGTTTACGTAGTTGGAAATTTCACGAACTCAGTTGAATTTAATCCTCCAAATGCAGGGAGTACGATAACGGTAGGTAACTGGGGTAGTGCCTTTTTGACAAAATATAACTCAAGCGGTACTTATCAATGGACCGAAGCTCAAAGTGGTTCAAGCGGCTATCATCCGTACGCTACGGGTAATGGCGTCGCTACGGACAGTAGTGGTGATGTCTATATGACCGGAGCAATAGGGTCATCGTCTACCTCTGACGACTTTCTAAATGAATACAATTCTAATGGTAGCTTGGGTTTAACTAAGTCGTTTAATACTACTAATGGTACCGCTGAAGGTACAGGTGTTGCAGTTGATATTAACGGTAAAGTCTCGGTTGTTGGCGATGCTACTGGTACTGTCGTATTTGATGGGACGGGTGGTTATGATAGTCAAACTTTAGGCAGTTCCCCTGATAGCTTCCTGACTAACTATAATCCCGTCTACCCAATTACGGCAACGACGGTTGGTCCAGGTAGCATAGCAGTTAATAGTCTTACTAGTGCTCCATCGGCTACAATTTCTGGTAGTAGCAGCGTTAGTGCTGTTAGTTGCGTAAGCTCGGTAAGTTGTGTGGCGGTAGGCACCGACTTTAGTTACCAAGGTATTACATCTTCTGGAACATTCTCTGGCGGTAGCTGGACGTGGACGACAGCAACCACGGTAGCGCCGGACTCTTCGGGTGGTGGATCTCTCTATAGCGTTAGTTGTCCGACTTCAACCACGTGTATCGCTGTTGGTACAGATAATAACGAGCAAGGTATTTATAGCACCGGAACCTTCTCTGGTGGTAGCTGGGCTTGGACGACTGCAACAACTATTGCCTCAGCTCCGTCAGGTACTGGTGGGTGGCTATATGGAGTGAACTGTCCAACTTCAACGAATTGTATTGCTGTGGGTGAAGATTACCTTAGTGGTATCCAGCGAAGCATATACACTTCTGGCACCGACTCTGGCGGTGTCTGGACTTGGACAACTGAAGCTGTTATAGCACCAGACCCAGAAGGGGCAGGTAATCTTACTAACATCAGTTGTCCAACTTCAACGATGTGTATTGCCGTTGGAAATGATGACTATAATCTTGGTCATACGACTGTTGGCACCTATTCTGGCGGTAGTTGGACTTGGACTGCAGAAGCCATTATCCCTTCTGGTTCGACCGGAGGTGCAGACATTTATGGAATAAGTTGTCCAGACTCAACAACATGTGTAGCGGTGGGAATTGATTATAGTGGTCAAGGTGTAACATCTTCTGGCACCTACTCTGGAGGTGGCTGGACTTGGACACCTGAAACTACCGTTACATCAGACTCATCTGGAACGGGCTTTCTAACTGCAGTAAGTTGCCCAACCCCAACGCTGTGTATTGGGATCGGGTTTGATGCAAATGATGAGAGTGTATCGACGGTTGGCACCTACTCTGGAGGTAGCTGGACCTGGACAACAGAAGCTATATCGGGCGTAACCAACTTAAACGACAACCCATTGTTTGAATTAGGTATAGACTGTTATGACTCCTCTGACTGTGTAATGGCTGGGGGCGCTACCCCTTATCAAGGGGTAGTTAATTATGGAACAATATTGTCGGGTAATATCTCTTGGAATAGCCAAATCTCTATACCGCTGGATTCTACAGGTAACGGCAGCGTTAGTGCCGTAGGCTGTCCAACTAGTACTACCTGCATAGCTATACAATCAGAAAATGAAAGTGCTGGAGAAGGTACTGGTTCTGTATATTCCATTGGCAGTCTTTCGGGCGGTACTTGGGCGTGGACACCAGACACACCAATAGTAGGTGATGGTTCCGGCGTATATAGTTTGGGTGGCGTTAGTTGTCCAACGTCAACAACGTGTATTGCTGTTGGGGATGACAATAACTCACAAGGGTTTTACACTGTCGGCACCTACTCTGGCGGTAGTTGGTCATGGACGGCCGAAGCAACTATTACCTCAGATTCATATGGCTACGGATGGCTACGTGGAATGAGTTGTCCGACTTCAACCATGTGTATTGCCGTTGGAGCCGATAGTCATTGGGGAATAGATACTATCGGCACCGACTCTGGCGGTGTCTGGACTTGGACAACCGAAGCTGAGATGACTCCAGATTTGTATTTTGGTAATGAATCGTTTTCTGGGATAAGCTGTGTCTCTTCAACGACGTGTATTGCGATTGGCGAAGATGGTTTTCAGGATTCATACACTGTTGGCACCTACTCTGGCGGTAGCTGGACCTGGACAAGTGAAGTAGCCATAACCCCTGATCCGTCTGGCTACGGGGAGTCCGGCTACGGTGCACTTTCTGCAATAAGCTGTATCTCTTCGACGGAGTGTATTGCAGTTGGGACTGACGGTAATCAACGAGGTATTTCAACTGTTGGCACCTACTCTGGCGGTATCTGGACTTGGACAACAGAAGATCCTATTCGACCAGATTCTTCTGGACAAGGAAGCTTAAACTCAATCAGTTGCTTAAGTTCGGGACTCTGTGTAGCTGTTGGTACAGATAATAACGGGCAAAGTATAGAGACTCTGGGAACAGCTGGTGGTAGCACGATAACCTGGACTCAAGAATCTGTAGTTACACCAGATTCAAATGGTTATGGAGATTTCACAGGAGTTGTTTGTAATACATCCGTCAGCTGTCTAGCAACAGGTGCCGATGATAATTATATTAATTTTATTGGCAATTATTCAGGAGCTACTTTGTTCAATTCAGTTCCAATTAATGGCTTTCTTGCAGTTTATGGATCCAACCAGCTATTTAACATAACACCTAATATTGGCTACCAAATCTCTAATGTTTTAGTTGACGGTGTTAGTGTCGGAACACCTTCTTCATATACATTTACGAATGTCGCGGTTGGGCACACTATTGAGGCCGACTTTGGTATTATGACTAACAATATTAGCGCCTCAACTTCCGGTTCGGGTAGTATCTCGCCCAGCGGTGCTACAGCTATAGACTATGGGAATGATCAATCGTATACAATTACTCCTGATACTGGCTGGTACTTATCTAACGTGTTAGTTGACGGAGTTAGCGTCGGTACACCTTCAAGTTATACCTTTACTAACGTTACTTCTGCCCACACCATCGAAGCTGATTTTGCTCCAACAACAAACGATATAACAGTGAATACATCTGGGTTTGGATCAATAAGTCCAAGCGGCACTACAGCGGTTAACTATGGTTCCGACCAGCTGTACAGCATTTCGCCAGACGTGGGTTATCAAATATCGAACGTCCTAGTAGACGGAGTCAGCGTAGGCACGCCATCTAGCTATACTTTCACTAATGTCACAGTCGGTCACACTATTGAGGCAGACTTTAGCCCAATCCCAAACACCATTAGCGCAACAACTGTCGGTTCAGGCTCGATATTTTTAAGTGGTCTAACCACCTTACCTACAATTCTCGTAGGTTCTGACATTACTGGAGAGGGAGCATTATATGGGGTTAGCTGCCCGACATCAACGACCTGCATAGCCGTGGGTGCGGATTTTAATGGTTCGCACGCTCACAGTGTCACGAGTACTGGGACACTATCTGGCGGAGTTTGGTCATGGACAACAGAAGCAACAGTTCTGTCTGACGCTGGAGATTTTATTAATGCTCTGACAACGGTTGATTGTGTTAGCTCGACGAAGTGTGTTGCTGTGGGATCAGGGTTGAATGGTTGGATCTCGACCACCGGGACTCTTTCCGGTGGTAATTGGACGTGGTCCCAAGAAGTTGTAATTCCGCCAGATTTTTCGGGCAGCGTGCTCGGTAATCCTAGCACGATTAGTTGCCCCACCTCAACAACGTGCTTCGTTGGAGGTGAAGATTGGGATGGCAACGCCATAACCAGTATAGGGACACTATCTGGCGGAGTCTGGTCATGGGCAGCAGAAACCACAGTTACGCAAGAACCTTCGAGTCTTAGTAATTTCTTAGCCATGAGCTGTCCCAGCTCAACTATGTGTATTGCTAGTGGGTATGACAATGCCTCTGGGGGTATCACTTCGGTAGGGACACTATCAGGGGGGGTCTGGACATGGGCACCAGAAACCGATGTTGTTTCTGACTCTTCGGGTTGGGGTAACTTAGTGGGTATTAGCTGCCCATCGACAACTTTATGCGTTGCCGTCGGAATAGACAATAGTTTAGAGGGCGTTACTTCAATTGGAACGCTTTCTGGGGGTATTTGGTCGTGGACTACCGAGACCCTGTTAATAACAGATGCGTCCGGCAGCGGCCAACCAAGAGCGATAAGTTGTTCGACCGCTACTACCTGTATAGTTGTTGGGCAGGATGGTAATTATCAAGAGATCACAAGCGTTGGAACTCTTTCAGGGGGGGTCTGGACATGGGCACCAGAAACCGTAGTCACTCCAGATTATACGGGCAGTGGGGAATTATTCGGTATAGGATGTATAGACTCTGTTAATTGTCTTGCTGTTGGCCTAGATAATACAGGACCCTCAAATCCTCCTCATCAAGGTATTGTAGTTATTGGGGCACTTACATCTGGTCCTGTACCAGGGGGTGGCCTAATGCTTCAACCAGGATCTACCCAAAGCTTTAGCGTTAACCCAGACCCGAGTAATACAATAACCAACGTTCTCATAGATGGATCTAGTGTTGGTACCCCCAGTTATTACACCTTCAGTGACGTAACGTCCAATCACACCATTGAGGCTGACTTTGCGGCATCTTCATATAACATAACCGCCTCTGTATCTGGATCCGGGTCTATTAGCCCAAACGGCACTACGGCTGTAGCTTATGGGGCCGATCAACTATTCAGCATCTCTCCTAACGCTGGTTACCAGATCTCTAATGTCTTAGTAGATGGTGTCAGCGTGGGTACGCCACCTAGCTATACTTTCACTGACGTGACAGCTGGGCACAGTATTGAAGCTGACTTCTCTCTGTTAACTCACACTCTTACTGCTTCAGCTGGAGTGGGAGGTAGTGTATCTCCTTCAGGCGCCATCACGGTTGACGATGGCTCCAACCAAGTCATAAACATCACACCAAATACCGGCTATCATATTAGCGGCTATTTTTCTAATGGCAGTTATAGCTGTACGCCTTCTGGCAACAACGCCGTCTGTACAGTTTCCGATATTATTTCGAATGAGTACCTAACAGCTAATTTTGCCATCAATACGAATACAATAACTGTCTCAGCTCAAACCGGGGGCAGCGTGTCGCCAAAAGGGGCTGTAGTTGTTAATTATGGCGGTAGCGAAATAATCGATGTTACTCCGAGTAGTGGATATCACATTACCGGTTATTCATCCGATGGTAATGTTAGCTGTACGCCATCGGGAGCTGATTCGACATGTACTGTCTCAAATATTACTAGTGATAAGTACTTTACTGCTGATTTTGCTTCGACACCTATTACTCCGACCTCAACATTCACGATTACCGCATCGGCAGATGGGCCAGGTACAATCACACCTTCTGGTGATATCAGCGTTACAGACAATGGGACACAGGTATTTACGATAGCAGCTAATACCGGTTCAAATATATCAAAAGTGCTAGTTGACGGGGAAGACCAAGGCCCTATATCTAGTTATAGCTTTACGAACGTTATTGCGGCGCACACTATTGAGGTGGTCTTTACGACTCCGGTTCCAGTTTCGACTACAACTCGTTCGACTCACGCTACTCCACTAGTTGCAGCTGTTCCTAAGCCGACAGCTAACCCAATTACAGCTATTACTCGCTTCGTTAGCGTGCAGTTTAATCGTGTCCCGACACCCATAGCCATCGGGTTCCCTTGGCTACTACTCATTCTGTTACTGCTGATGGTTCTTTGGGCCTCGCGTCTTGCCTATAGAGAAGCACGAACCGTTAAGGCTAGGACAGAGTTACTACATGAAGAAAAAAGACTATCAGATACTAAAAATACTTTCTTACAATTAGCCACCCACTATCTCTCTACACCATTAGCAAAATTAACCTCTGGATTAGAGCTACTTACTACCACTAACCCCGATTTAACCACATTACCCAAGCTACAAAGCCAGGCAAACGATATACATACAGCTGCTGGCCATATATTAGAGACGGTTAATTCTGAAAGTGCAGTTCAAAGCGGCGCTTCAACTAGTGTTGTGAGTGATAAAGTTATAAGCCAGGCTTGGCGTAGATTATGGATAATGGTAGGAGTTATTGGTATATTGGGCTTTTTAATAGATGATCTTGCACACTCTGCAAAACAGATTCGGACTTCTACGGTCGCAGAAGCTACTCATGCGGCTATCTACGTATTACTTTGTTTCATACTCTACGGAGTTCTTAGGTATTACCGCATTCAACATCAGAATCATGAAGCTACTGATGGCCTAATCTCTACCCAAGACAACCTCAGCGCTTCTAGGAACCGTCTTATCCAGACAGCTTATGAAAACCTATCAGTACCAGTTGGATCAATTAGTTTAACCGCGAAAGAACTGTCGTCAAATACCCCAGCTGGACGTAGCATTCTTATGGCCATAAGCGACTACCGCAATATCTTGGATAAGCTAAAGGTTGTAATCGAACTAAAGAATGTTCCATTAGACTCCACCGAGTCGATTAAGCTAGTTGATGTTCTGGAGCCTGCTGTAGTATCTTTCACACCGGCGATAGAAGCCAAACATCTTAGCGTCAATTACGCTAATGATATAGCTGAGCAGAAAGTTTTAGCCGACCGAAACATATTAAATAAAATAGTTATTCCAATTCTTGATAATGCCATTAAGTTTAGCTCTGACCGAGGCATTATTACTATTGGGTATGAAATTACGCATAATAATCTGTCGCTAACTATAACTGATAATGGTCAGGGGATTAACCCAGATTACATGACAAGACTCTTCCAGCCGTTTAGTCGGGCAGAAGCTGACGCTCTGACCTTTAACCACGAAGGGATCGGTTTGAGCCTATATACCTCTAAATTATTAGCCGAATCTCTTCACGGTGACATAAGTCTGTCCTCTGTTGTTGGCAAGGGTACAAAAGTATCTATCAAACTGCCTAAACCTACCAAAGCAGCTCTAGCTAGAATTGCCAGACAACGAACGACAGCCCAAAATGTGCAACCTATAAAACAACAAGTTGTCTACGGTTAAAATATAATAACCGAGGAATGCCGAGCTTAGCTATCGAAGCTTATGCTAGACTATAGGCAGAATATAGCGGGATAAAAGGGCGGTAATGGCGAATATAATATTTGATTTTGATGGAACGATTGCTGATAGTTTTGAAGTTATCGTTGCGATTATAAAAAAACTCACTCATGTACGAGGCGAGCTAGACGAAGAGTCGATTTACGCTCTTCGGCAACAGCCGATTTCGGAGATAATGAAAAAATTGAAAGTCCGCTCCTGGCAATTACCCCTACTTTTACTTCGTGGACGCCACATGATGAGCCGGAAGGTGAGACAAGTAAAATTATTCGAAGGTGTGGTAAAAACAGTCGAAGAATTACATGCTGAGGGTCATAATTTATTTATAGTAACCTCTAATAGTTCGCGCAACGTTATTGAATTGTTAAAACAGCACCACTTGGCAAATAGCTTCGTAGACATAGAAGGGGGAGTTAGTTTATTCAATAAAGAAAAGGCCCTCAAAAAGATCGTAAAGAGGAACAGTCTCGATTCTCGTGAGACTTGGTACGTAGGCGATGAGCTGCGTGATATTGATGCCGCCGCCGCAACCCAACTTAGAAGTATTGCTGTAACATGGGGATTTACTGATAAAAACATACTTATAAGCCATCAGCCAACGGCCGTAGCTGAAAAGCCAAAGGATATTATGACTATCTTAAATGATTCCAGTATAATACGCTGACATGGCAAACTATCGACAGCTTTCACAGCCCTATAGGCCCGGTCAGAAAACCTCTTATAGTCTTTCTCGGTCAAAAATAGAACTTTTCATGCAATGCCAAAGATGCTTCTGGTTGGGTGAGCGACTTAAGATTACTCGGCCCTCCAGCCCACCGTTTAATATTAACAAGACAATAGATGAACTTTTTAAAAAAGAATTTGATGAACACCGCGAAAAAGGAACACCTCACCCTATAATGCTTGCTAACAAAGTCAAAGCGGTGCCATATCAGCACGAAGATCTTAACAAGTGGCGTTATAATTTTACAGGGGTAAGGGCATTGCACGAAGCCACAAATTTGGAAATTTTTGGTGCTATTGATGATGTCTGGGAAGGCGAGGACGGAGAATTGATTGTAGTTGACTATAAGGCGACATCTAAAAACAAAGAAGTTGACATAGATAGTGCCTGGCAAATTAGCTACAAACGACAGTTAGAGGTTTATCAATGGTTGCTGAGGCAAAATGGTTTCGTTGTTAGCGATACGGGTTATTTTGTCTACACCAACGCCAGGCTAGATGTTGATGGTTTCGGTGATAAATTAGAGTTTACAACTAAACTTATACCATACGAAGGTGATGACAGCTGGATAGAGCCGACGCTCGAGAAAATGAAAAAAGTAATGGAAAGCGATAAAATGCCGGCTGTTGGTGCCGCCGCGATGGGCGGCGAATGTGAATTCTGCGTTTATGCTAAAAGGAGAACCGAGCTAACACTTACAGCTCTTAAAACTACACCAACAAAAGCTAGTCAAGCTACGGTATAATAAGAACATGTTAGATATTCAGTTTATTAGGGATAATGCCGATTTGGTAGTCGAAAAGTCCAAACAAAAAGGTTATTCACCATCTGTTAATGAACTACTTGAAGTTGATGCATCACGCCGAGAGCTACAAACCACTGTCGAAGCCTTAAGGCAAAAACGTAATGAACTTGCATCTGGATCAAAGGGTCAAAGCCCGACCACTGAAAACGTTGAACTCGGTAAGACCTATAAACAGGATTCAATGAAGGCCGAGAAAGAACTAAAGGCCCTGGATGATAGATATTTCGACTTATTGAAGTCCTTGCCAAATATGCCGCTCGAGAACGTTCCCATTGGTGCAAGTGAAGCAGAGAATAAGGTTACAAAAAAAGTAGGCGAGCCAATAAACTATGATTTTATACCTAAAAATCACTGGGAGATAGAAGCTGCGGACAACCTCATAGATAAAGCTCGGGCTGTCAAGGTTGCCGGCAGTAGGTTCGTCTATCTGAAAGGCGCTTTAGTCCAATTACAATTTGCCATAATCCAATGGACACTCTTACAACTTACTGATGAGCGTTTTTTAGAAAAAATAATCGAAGACAATCAACTAGATATTGTCGCCAAACCCTTTGTGCCAGTATTACCACCAGCATTGGTTAACACTAAGGCTTACGAAGCAACGACTCGATTAAATGCGGAAGAAACAACCTACAAGTTAGCCAATGATGAGCTTTGGTTAAATGCCAGCGCCGAGCACAGTTTATGTAACATGTATATGGACGAGATTATTCCAGAGGTAGAGCTACCTATCAGGTACATAGGTTATGCAACTTCGTTCCGACGAGAGGCTGGTACATACGGCAAAGATACCGAAGGTACGATTCGTATGCACCAATTTGATAAGTTGGAAATGGAGGTTTTTAGTACACCAGAGACTGGACTCGACGAGCACAAACTATTAATTGCCATTGAAGAACATTTAGTTGGAGCTTTGGGGTTGCCTTATCAGTTTCTACAAAAATGTACTGCCGATATTGGTAAACCAAATGCAAGTGGTATAGACATAGAGGTTTGGTTCCCGGGGCAAGAAAAGTACCGTGAGACTCATACCGCCGATTACATGACCGACTATCAAGCTAGGTCTCTTAGGACGCGCCTACGTCGAGCTAATAATAATATAGAATTCGTCCACACTAATGATGCAACCGCCTTTGCGTTCCCGAGGATCCTAGCGGCAATTATTGAAAATTATCAAACCCAGGATGGGCATATTATTATCCCAGAAGTGCTAAAACCATATATGGCTGGCAGAACAGAAATTTAAAAGGAGATACCAAATGATAGAACGTCTAGAAATCGCGAGTCTACACACATCAACAGATAAAGATATTGAGAAGTATGCTCGAAAGAAGATAGGTGGTTTGGATCATTTTGTTTCAAGAAGTATTCGTCAGAGTTTGCACGCCGAGGTTAAATTAAAAGACGCCAACACAAAAGATAAAAAACACTCTGTCTGTGAAGTAATACTTCGTTTACCTCACGAGACATTAACTTCATCTGAATCAGCTATTAACATGTATGCAGCGATCGATCTAGTTGAGACTAAATTAAAGTATCAGCTTAGAAAATATAAAGACTTACATACCAATCCTAAGTTTCATAGACGATTAATCGCTCGTTTTCATAAAAATTGAAGCTATAAAACAGTTCAAATTTTTCTCTAAAGCGAGTACAATGGTATCTAATAAAGTCAAGACTCAAAGGGAGTTTATAGGCCAGTGGCAAGAATCAATTTTAAGAAGTTTTTAGGTGACCCGCAAGCCAAAACCATAAAACGGCTACGAAAGCGTGTTAAAGATGTTAATGCCCTAGCGACAAAATATCAGGAGATGACTGATAGCCAGCTCAAAGAGCAGACAAAAGTTTTGAAAGATAGACTAGGCAAAGAATCAGTGGACCAAATTTTACCCGATGCATTCGCGGTGGTCCGTGAAACTGCGACTAGGACACTCGGGCAACGGCATTTCGATGTTCAGCTAATTGGTGGCATGGTTTTACATGAAGGTAACGTTGCAGAGATGAAAACCGGTGAAGGCAAAACTCTTGTAGCCACTTTACCGGTATACCTGAATGGGTTAACCGAAAAAGGCGTTCATGTTGTTACTGTCAACGAATATCTTGCTCAACGTGATGGTGGCTGGATGGGTGAAATATACAACTTTTTAGGATTATCTGTAGGTGTAATTATTGCCGAACAATCCTTCCTATATGATCCCGAGTTCGTGAACACTAAACATGACGATAAACGATTTCAACACCTAAGGCCTTGCACAAGGCAAGAAGCATATGAGGCCGATATAACTTATGGCACGAACAACGAGTTCGGATTTGATTATTTAAGAGACAACATGGTTAGGGAAATTGACCAACTGCGTCAACGTAAACTACATTATGCTATTGTCGACGAGGTTGACTCAATATTAATTGATGAGGCTAGGACTCCTTTAATTATATCCGCACCCTCCGTTAACACCGGTAATGCCTATGCGCAGTTTGCCAAAATTGTCCGACAATTGGTTGCCGCTGATTATGAAACTGACGAAAAGCGCAAAACAGTCATTCTAACTGATTCGGGTGTTGAGAAAATTGAAAAGATCTTAGACATAGATAACCTGTACGACACCTCTAATATTAGGAATATATATCACCTTGAACAGTCTTTGCGTGCCCAGACTCTTTTTAAACGCGATAAAGACTATGTTGTTACGAAGGACGGAGAAATAGTCATTGTTGACGAATTTACCGGTCGATTACTCGCTGGACGAAGATATAACGAGGGCTTACACCAGGCGATTGAAGCCAAAGAAGGGGTTGAAGTTCAGCAAGAATCAATGACCCTGGCCACAATTACCTTTCAGAACTATTTCCGACTTTATGAAAAGTTAGGTGGTATGACTGGAACAGCTCTGACTGAAGCAGAAGAGTTTCATCAAATATACAAGCTTGATGTAGTTGATATCCCTTCAAATCGCCAGATCGTAAGGCTCGATCGCCCAGACAGAATATATAAGACAGAGGCCGGCAAATTCCGAGCAATAATTCAAGAAGTTAAAATGCTTCACACCAAGGGGCAACCGGTTTTGATCGGGACGGTCTCAATTGAGAAAAACGAAGTACTTAGCGGTCTTCTGAATAAAGCCGGCATATCACACCAAGTATTGAACGCTAAGAACAATGAACGAGAAGCTAAAATAGTTGCAGGGGCTGGCAATAAAGGAGCGGTCACACTTGCAACCAATATTGCCGGACGTGGTACCGATATCGTCCTCGGAGAAGGGATTACTGACCTAGGTGGTTTATTTGTGCTAGGAAGTGAACGACATGAGTCTCGAAGAATTGATAATCAGCTCCGTGGTCGCTCGGGGCGACAGGGCGATCCCGGTGTTACTCAATTCTTTGTTAGTACCGAAGATGACCTGATGCGTATTTTTGGTGGCGAGAGAATTGCTGGTTTGATGGAGAGGTTAAAGGTTGATGATGATACGCCGATAGAAAACCGTCTTATATCGAAAAGCTTAGAAGGAGCACAGAAAAAGGTTGAAGGTTTCCACTTCGATCAGAGAAAAAACGTTGTTCAATACGACAATGTGATGAATCGCCACCGTAAAGCTACCTATATTATGCGACGCGAGATTCTAGAAGCGATAGACGTTAGTAAACGCATACAAATTTTTATTGAAGAAGAAGTTGCGGCCTTGGCCAGCTCATCATTGGTCTCGCAGGGAGATTTTGAGGATATTCTACGAGATATCTTTCCGTTTGATGATAAAACCATCGATCGTCTACTAGACACCAGTGCTGATAAGTTTAAAGAAGTTCTTCTAACAGAGGCAAAAGAACTTTACGACTCCAGAGAACTAGCATTTACCCCAGAAGTCATGAGAAAGGTTGAAAGAGACGTTTACTTGCAGATTCTTGATAATCTTTGGATGCAACATCTGGAAAACATGGATCACCTTAGAAACGGCATTCATTGGATGAGTGTGGGCCAGAGAGATCCGTTAGTAGAATATCGTAGGCAGGGACAAGTTATCTTCGAGGAGATGCAGTCAGTACTCCGTCATGATATCGTTCGCGCGTTATTGTATGCTGAACCATCAGATATGACTGATCTCGACCGACCAATTGAAACCGAATTAACAATTGCAGCTCGACAATCAGTTAGTAACGCCTCACAAATAGTTGATAATCAGGACGAATTTGAGGAGTCAGACTTTAAACCCTCAACGGCTGGCGCCGTTTCAGCTGGTCTACCAAGTTCAGCGGCTCCTGGATCAAATGATGCTAAAAAGAGAGACGCCAATCGCAAGAAAGCTCATAAAGCCGAAAGACAGCGTAAAGCCAAAGCCCGTAAACGTAAATAGTATGGCGGAGAAAGATACAGAAAAAGCCTAGATGAAGCATACCGTTACAGAGATAGCATTAGCTAATGGTGTAAAGGGACTGCTTATTCATATCCCAGAGGCTTCTGTGATGACTTTTGACTTAAATTTCCGAGCAGGTGAGTACTTGGTTGCACCGGATAAATGGGAAACACCGCATCTTATGGAGCATATATTGCTTGGGGCTAATAAGCTAATCCCAAAAGCTCGTGATTTTCAGGCTGAGTTTGAGAAAAACGGGGCCTATAGTAATGCCTCTACTAATGTTTACGACATAACATATGAGGCAGAATGTGCTGATTTTGAGTGGGAAAGAATCCTAGATCTATTAATGGTTGCTATTACCAAACCACTGTTTCTTGAAGAAGAATTTAAGGCTGAATTTGGTAACGTTCGAGAAGAATTAAATGCTCGCTCGAATAATCATTTTCGGCACCTTAGCTTGGCGCTTCGAGAGTATTATGGGCTTGAGGCTAGAACCGATAAAGAAAGACTTAAGTTGATGCGGAACGTCGAACTTGATGATGTTAAGGCCCACTATCGACGGACTCACACTACGAGTAATCTTCGTTTTATCATTGGTGGAAATCTAACGCCAACACGACTGGAGATTATCGAGAGGACCTTCATGGATATTGATTTACCTCAGGGTAAAGGCCGGCGTATTTTACCAAATGAACAACCCCATAATATGACTGAACCGCTTTATATAAGGAATCTTAGTGTTGAGAACTTGTATTTTTACATAGATACATTTAGACGTCATTCGATGGGAGATAGTGAAACTGATGCACTAGATTTATTAAATATTATGCTAACAGAGACGCTATATTCAAAAATACTAGGTACAGCCAGAGAAAGAGGTCTAGTTTACAGTATGAATTCGGGATATAGCCAACTTAAGGAGGCTAGTAATTGGTGGTTTGGCGCTCAGGTTATGCCTGCGAATGCTCCAGATCTGTTCGATATTGTGGTTGAGGAGTTGTATAAAGTTTTCTCTGGTAAATTAGCTAGCAAAGATATAGAGGCAGCTAAAGCATATGCCCTTGGCAGATTCCAAAGGGGTGCTCAGACAGTTGGTGGAGTAACTAGTGGTTATGCTGGTCGATATTTCTTCGACGACGTCATAGAAGATTATTACTTGGTCCCTCAGAGGATTAAAGCTGTTACTAAGCAAGCAATGGTTGAAGTTGCCCAATCAATGTTCGAGGAAGGGGTCTGGGGTTTTGGGATACTAGGGAACTGTGGAATTGATTTTGTTCGGGAGTTGCAAGACAGAATACTTTCTCTCTGGGAAAATGATATTTCAAAAATCAGCGTAAAGTAGTAATAGCTATGGACGAAACTAGGGAAAAAGCTCAGGAATTACAAAAAAAAGTTATGATATCGCTTGATCGATTAAATTTCGATGAGCTAATTAAGAAACGTGCCGAAATAGATAAAGTAATCTCGAGCCCGGACTTTTGGCAAGACAATATTCTTGCTCAGGAAAAACTAAAACAGCAAGCAAAACTAGTTAAGCAAATTGAACCATGGGAAAAATTACAATCAAGCCTTAGGGATATTATTGAGATGAGTAATTTAAATGATGAAGAATTGGGAGACGATCTCGAAAAACAGATAAAAGAGGCCGGTGAACTATATGAAACACTTAAGGAAGAATTAAAACTCAATGGGCCTTATGACAGCCATGAAGCCATAGTAAGTATCTACGCCGGTGCAGGTGGTACCGATGCTCAGGATTGGACACAAATGTTATTCAGAATGTATGTACGTTGGGCGGAGAAAAATGGTTATGTAGTTAAGACTATAGATGAAACGCCTGGAGATGAGGCTGGTCTAAAGAGTGTAATTTTTGAGATAAGCGGACCTTTTGCTTATGGCAAGCTAAAAGGGGAGCACGGGGTACATCGACTGGTCCGTCTTAGTCCGTTCAATTCTGCCAGTTCGAGGGAGACAAGCTTTTCTAAAGTCGATATATTACCGAAGATCGACAACCCCGAAGAATTAACCATAGACGAAAAAGATCTTCGGATAGACGTCTACCGTAGTGGTGGTCATGGCGGCCAAAGTGTCAATACGACAGATTCTGCCGTCAGAGTGACTCATCTTCCTACCGGTCAAGTTATTGCTATTCAAAACGAACGTTCCCAATTACAAAATAGAGAAACTGCGATGACAATCCTAAGGTCGCGATTAGCCCAATTACAGATCGATCAACACCGTGAAAAAATCTCTGAGTTAAAAGGGCCAAATCAATCTGCCGAATGGGGAAATCAGATCCGGAGTTATGTGCTTCACCCCTATAAACAAGTCAAAGATCTCCGAACCAAATATGAATCCACTGACCCAGATGGTGTATTAGATGGGCGGTTAAATGATTTTATCAACGCCTATTTGGATCTACACTCTAAATACAATTAGCCTGATAATTATTTAATCACGGGTGGCCTAAGCAAACTTATAGATTAAAATGTTTATTTGGTATAATAAAGCTAATGATTCTGCTAGATCGGGTAACAAAAACATACAAGGGTAGTAGAGCCCCAGCCCTTGACCGTATAAATCTACATATCGAACCTAAAGAATTCGTGATTGTCGTTGGCCAGAGTGGAGCTGGCAAGACCACATTACTCCGCCTTTTGACTAGAGAAGAGAGACAGACGAGCGGTAAAATTATTGTTGGTGGAATTGACTATGACAAGCTGAAAGACCGAGACATTCCAATGTTAAGACGGAAAATTGGTGTTGTTTTTCAAGATTTTAGACTTCTACCCAACCGAACTGTATTCGAAAATGTGTCTTTTGCGCTCGAGATAGTCGGCATGAGTAAAAGAGAAATCCAACGAACAGTACCAAGAGTACTGGATATCGTAAATTTAAGTGGACGCGAGAAAAGCATGCCGCAGGAATTATCCGGTGGAGAGCGACAGAGAGTTGCAATCGCTAGGGCCATTGCTAGGCAACCGAAAATATTAATAGCCGACGAACCAACCGGAAATCTAGACCCGAAACACGCTTGGGATGTAATTAAAGTATTAGAAAAAATTAATCGTTATGGGACTACCGTTCTCTTAACGACTCACAACCAGGAGATAGTGAATCGACTCAAGAGGCGAGTAGTAACTCTTAAAGACGGTAAGATTGCCAGCGACAGAGCGAATGGGGAATACAAGGCATGAGTCACGAATTTTTATCTCTATCTCGAATTATTAAAACTGGTCTTGTGAATCTATTTAGAAATATCTCGCTTTCCGCTGCTGCGATCGCCGTCATGATGATAACTCTAACCATCATTTTGTTTTCAGTTTTAGCTAATGCGACTTTTCAGAATACAATTGCGCAAATAAATAATGAAATCAGCATATCGGTTTGGCTGAATGACTCAGTTACTACCGCCCAGGTTAATAATGAGATGTCGTTAATACGAAAACTACCAAATGTTAAGAGTGTTAGTTTTATTTCTAAAATTCAGGCTCTTGCTATCTATAAAGCCGAACAACCCAACAACACTCAGCTTCAACAAGAAGTAACTGAAACCAATAACCCTCTGCCAGCCAGTATCGAGGTTAAGCCGATTGATAGCACAAAGATTCAAACCATTGAGAATTTCCTGAAAAAACCCGCTACCGTTGCTCTTGAGGATCCACAATACGGTAACTCCTATGGAGGAGACCAAAAAGTTGCTATCGATAAAATCGCTCACGCCACCAGTATCCTCCGTGAAGCCGGACTTATTGCCATAGTTGTATTTGCAGCCGTGTCGGTTTTGATAATTTTCAACACCATACGAATGGCTATATTTAATCGCCGCGAAGAGATACGGACAATGAGATTGCTTGGAGCTAGAACTTGGTATATCCGCGGGCCATTTGTAGTAGAGAGTATGTGCTATGGTATTTTCGCGGCGATACTTGCATCTTCGTTGGTAGACGCGGTATTTGTCGGCTCCTCGTCAGCCCTAGAAGCTAGTAGCTTAGGATTGTTAGACATAAATTACTCACATACTTACTTCGTACAACACTTCTGGATACTTTTGACATTAGAGTTGGCAATCGGTATCATAATAGGAGCTGTTTCCTCAGTGATTGCTACCAGAAAATACCTAACATTCAAGACAGCTAGATAAAAACAACGCAACCGTAAATAACGTAATAAATCTAACTAACTGTGCATAAATACTAGCGAGGGTGTGGTATGATTAAATTACAATTTAAAAAAACAAAAATGAAAAAACAAAGTGTCTATAAACGAACTTTTTCTGGCCTGAAGAGAATACGAAGATCACCCCTTATGATGGGTGCTTCTTTGCTGATACTTGGGTCAGTAATTATTGTGCCACTAGTTAGAGCCGATAGCATACAGAATCAGATTAATAGTCTTAATGCCCAAAACGCCAACGCCCAATCAACGCTTTCTTCTCTTGAAGCCTCGGCTACTAGTTATCAGCAGGTTATCAATGGCCTACAGGCTCAGATTAGCTCTATTAATCAAGCGATAGCTGCAAGTCAAGCACAACAGGCGCAACTTCAAGCAGAAATTCAGTCCGATATTGCTCAAATAGCTCAACAAAAACAAGTTTTAGGGAGTGATATAAGTGCCATCTATGTAAATGGTCAAATGACGACTCTCGAAGAGTTGGCTAGTAGTAATAATATTAGTGACTTTGTTAATGCTGAAACATACCGAAACGCCGTACAGAACAAAATTCAAAATACATTAAATACTATAAATACCTTAGAGTCACAGCAACAAGCGAGTGAACAGCAAGTAACCCAGCTATTACTCTCTCAGAAGTCTCAACAGAGTACTCTTAATAGCGACGAGCAAGCCCAGGCTAGCTTACTCGCATATAACCAACAGCAACAAACACAATACAACCAGACATTGGCAAATAACAATAGTCAAATAAAAATTCTTCAAGAGGAACAAGCTGCGCAACTAGCAGCCCTAGAGGGTCGCAATAATTATGGGGGAACTGGTAGCTATCCATGGTCTAACGCACCATGCCTCGGTCCTGGCGGCGGTGCAAGTTGTGGTAATTATAATTGGGGATACCCGTCAGGTAGTTCGGTGCCTCTCGGAGCTCCTGGTGGTTATTATGACCCCTGGGGTTATGAGTACCGAAACTGTACGAGTTATGTAGCTTGGAAGATTGCCACCACTTCAAGTAGCCAAATTATCAACTCATTGATAAGTGATCTTGGGAATGCTGCCACATGGCCAGGACGAGCTAGCGCTCGTGGTGTATCGGTTAGCTATGGAACTAATCCTCAAGCCGGCGACGCAGCTGTCGATCCGGGTGGAGGGGGCTGGCAGGGTCACGTAATGTACGTAGAGGCAGTCAACGGCGACGGCAGCATTGATGTTAGCCAGTATAATGCAGGAGAAGATGGTACTTATAGTACAGCTTCTATCTCGGCCTCAGAAGTATCTAATTTAGACTTTATCCAGTTCCCGGGAATGTAATTGCTCTAATACTTAAAATACTCATTAAATCTTCAGTAACGACAGGTTAAATGATATACAATATAGAGATATTATAAAGGGGTAGTAGGCTAGTGACTTCAAATAAAGCGTCTAAAAAACATTTAACAAGTAAATCTAAAGAGTGGTTTACTACAAAAAAAATTACTACCTGTTTCATTGCGCTGGTCGTTATTGTGGGCGTATTTGTAGTCGGGCTTAATGTCGGTAATGGTAATATTGATATTCATTTTGGTAGTAGCCAGAACTCGCAACTACCAGATAAACTTAACTATTCATCTGTGAATGAAGTCTACCAAGTACTTAAAAGTGAATATGATGGAAAATTGACAGCTAACCAACTATTAGATGGCCTCAAAGCGGGCCTGGCTAACTCTCTCAATGATCCATATACGGAGTACTTCAACCCTGCTCAAGCCAAAACCTTTAATAGTGAGCTTCAAGGGTCGTTCAGTGGGATTGGGGCTGAGTTAGGTGAAAATTCTAGCAATGAAATTGAGGTTATAGCACCACTTGCGGGTACACCCGCAGCTAAAGCCGGACTTCAGCCGCAGGACATAATCGTGTCAGTTAATGGCGTCAGCACAACAAGCATGTCAATCGACCAAGCGGTTGATGATATCAGAGGCCCACAAGGAACAAAAGTTACTCTACGAATTGTTCGTGGGCAAACTCCGATGACTCTTACAATCACGAGAGAGACCATAACAGTTCCTAGTGTGACTTCAAAAATTCTATCCGGTAATATTGGCTATATGCAGATCAGTCAATTCACTAACGATACTTCTTCGCTAGCACAGCAGGCAGCTCAGAAGTTTGAACAGGCTGGGGTTAAAGGCGTTATCCTAGATTTACGCGATAATCCTGGCGGAGAAGTAGATGCAGCTGTGAATGTCTCAAGCTTGTGGCTAAATGCTGGGCAGACCATTATGGTTGAAAAAACCGGGAATACGGTTATTCAGACGTATTCTGCCAACGGTAATAATCTACTTAAAGGCATACCAACTGTAATCCTAGTGAATGGTGGTAGCGCCAGTGCATCTGAAATAACCGCCAGTGCCATCCACGATAATCACGACGCGTACATAATTGGTACACAGACCTATGGTAAAGGAGTGGTTCAACAAATAAATAATTTAAGCAATGGTGCAGAGATTAAAGTTACCATCGCTCATTGGTATCGTCCTAATGGTAAGAGTATTAACCATATCGGGATTACTCCTGATAAAGTAGTTACAATCACACAAGCTGACATACAAGCCGGGCAAGATCTTCAAGAAGCTGCAGCAATAACCTATCTACAAAGTCAATAATTTCGCATTTAACCCTTGCAAAACATATGCAAAATAAGGTAGTATCAACAGGAAGTAAAGAGGTGAGAGGTGGCCAAGGCTATTACTAAATATATTTTTGTAACAGGTGGCGTTCTTTCCGGATTAGGAAAGGGCATAACAGCCGCCTCGATTGGTAACCTCCTAGAAGCTCGCGGTTTAACAGTAAACATTCAAAAATGCGATCCATATCTAAACGTGGATGCTGGGACTCTAAACCCACGTGAACACGGTGAGTGTTTTGTCACTAAAGACGGTGCCGAGACAGATCTTGATTTGGGCCACTATGAGCGTTTCTTAGATGAAGAACTAACTCAGAAAAGCTCACTAATGGCTGGCAAGGTACTGTTAAAAGTAATCAATGATGAAAGAGCTGGTAAATACGAGGGTGAATCTATCCAGATTATCCCACACCTAACTAGCTCAATCGAGGAATATATTCGGAAAGCAGGTGAAGGCTTCGATGTTCATATTGTTGAAATCGGAGGTACCGTTGGTGACTATGAGAGCCTAAGTTTTATTGAGGCAATTCGAGAATTTGGGATTAAGGCTGGCGAGGCAAACTGTCTTTATGTACACCTTGTCTATTTGCCTTACCTGGGTGCAAGTCACGAAACTAAAACCAAACCTGCCCAAAATTCAGTGCGCGAACTAAGGGGCCTTGGTCTTACGCCAAATATACTGGTTGCACGTAGCGAGGAACCTGCTCACGATGGAGTTAAGAAGAAACTAAGTTTGTTTTGTGGTGTCCCAGAGGAAGCGATCGCGCTATTACCTAACGCTTCGAGTATCTACCAGGTACCGCTAACTTTAGAAGACAGCGGTATAGTAAATGTTATATGCCGTGAGCTAAAGCTGAAAGCCGGTAAACCCAACCTCAAAGCCTGGCGTGAAGTAGTTAAACAGGCTACCTCTAAACACACCAGAACAGTTAAGATTGGTTTAGTTGCGAAGTATCTGGACAACACAGACACTTATATGTCAGTTTTTGAGGCACTAAAGGCTGCGGCTTGGAAGAATGATTGCAACATCGAAATACATTGGATTGATGCCCATAAGTATGATGCTCCCGAAGCAAATATATCTGGGGCACTTGCTGGGTTTGACGGGGTTGTAGTGCCGGGTGGGTTTGGAACCCGGGGGTTAGAAGGCAAGATTAAAGCAGCTCAATATGCCCTGGCTAACAAGGTGCCATACTTGGGATTGTGTTTGGGGCTTCAGATGGGTGTAATTGCGGCTGCACGCAATAACGGCGTTAAAGGTGCTAACACTTTCGAGCTTAACCCTGACGCAACGGAGCTTGTTATCAATACAATGAACGATCAAAAGGGTAAAGAGAATACTGGCGGTACAATGCGACTAGGTGACTATGAATGTGAGTTAATAAAGGACAGTAAATCAGCGAAACTGTATGGTAAAACAAGAATCACAGAACGCCATCGTCACCGAGGGGAATGTAATCCAGAGTATATAAATCAATACGAGTCTTGGGGTATTAGGGTTGTTGGGAAGAATCCCAGCAATCATTTAGTTGAAGTGATTGAGGGGATTGATCATCCGTTTTTTATAGCTAGTCAGTTTCATCCGGAGTTTAAATCACGTCCAAACCGAGCCCACCCTCTGTTTGATGGCTTCATAGCCAGTTTACTAGTAAAGAAATATTAGCAAGAAGTAGACCCTAGTCTACGATAACTTCTGTACGATAAACACTCTTACCCGTGAAACGTCGAATTTTCTTTGAGTTATAACTGACAATTCCATCTTTCTCGGCGTGAATAGTAAAATTTCTACTCATTGTTGTTCCACGGCCCGGTCGCTTCGACATGCCAACTTGGCGCACGATCACTTGTCCTGTTTTAACATTCTGGCCACCCCATATTTTAATCCCTAGTCGCTGCCCAGGACTATCGTGTACGTTTTTAGCTGTTCCACCGGCTTTTACATGACTCATACTAATTATTTCCTTGTTATTACGAGTAGCTCTCTAGCAACAATTTGTTGTTCTCTAAAGTAGACAAGCTCACTATTACTAAGATGCTTAAAACTTATACGATTATAGCCCAACTCCTCGATAGAGTCAATAAGGGGTAGATGCTTAAAATCACCCCTCGAGCTATGATAGGCGGGGATCGCCACGCATAGACGGGTGCCACTCGGTACTTGTCGGGCGATATTTTGTAATGATTTTTTAATAATAAGGTTTGTCGTAGAGATATTTTGAGCTATCTCAGCGTCCGATGGCTGGGTTATGAACGCCTGTCCGAGATAGGCCTCAGATGCTATAAACTTGGGTACGCGTCCCCAAACAAATGATGTAGCATCACCAACTTCTAGCACTGTACCTTCCCGATTCTCAATTGGGAATACCGTTCTTAACCACCTTAGGTTGTCAGAAGAGTAATCAATCATACGCTGGTCTAGGTCTGAGCCGTCAACTTCATAACCCATTAATAGGGCTTCTTGGAGGATTACCCCAGTACCACAAAATGGGTCTAGAATTAACTCGTCAAATTTGGGCCGTGATATTTGTTGTCCTTCCGGAATATCGCAGATGGACTGTAATTTATCTTCGGTCAATTCGCCGGTTGCAAGATTTATTATTATTTGGGCAAGTTTTGGAGGTAACATCCCAACCCGACTGTCACGCTTTGGCCTATCTCGGTCTCTTAGACTGTAAGAATTAATATCTTGCTCTTTAACTGTCTGCGCAACAATGGTTTGCTTACCATCTACTACAAATACTAGCTCCCAGCCGTTGGGGCCAGTAAGATTGTTATAAATTACTTGCGCGCTGCTCAGAGTTAATTCTTTATTAGGGACTATACGTACGGATTTACCAACCCCTTTAATTGCTTTTTTTAGTGATAGGGCAGTCCGCATTAATCTCCTAGGGTCTAGCTTCAAGCCGTAGAGACTTAGTCCGATATTCATTTTACCGCCAGGCATTTCCTTGGCATGATCTGGCGATACCTTTATTAAGTACTTCTCAATGTCTTCCCATTTGTTTGTTTGTAGTGTTGTTAGCACCTTACAGAACTTAATAGACCCTCCTAGTCGATCGAATGCTACGAGGCATGGGTCAACATCAAGCAGGGCTGCAACATTACCAATAGGAGTCACTACCGAACTGCCATATAACGACTCAAGTTCAGCCAATCCAATAGAGGGTTGTCTTCCTAAAATACATAAACTTTGCATATGATAATAGTATATAGGACTTTCTAGCCGATTTTTCGGTATAATGATAAGCAATGATTAAGTCGAATTATATTCGCCAGCACTGGAAGCTGATAATAAATATTGTCACGATTGCAGCTCTAGTGATCTTAGTGTTCTTTCTAAGGAGTGAAATAGTTGGGACTTTTGAAAATCTTAGAAAAGTAGATACCTGGGCATTATTTCTACTAATACCCATTGAGATATGGAATTATGACGCTCAGGCACGTCTCTATAAGAGTCTTTTTCAAACTCTAGGTAACGAAGTTAGTTACCGTAGCATGTATAGAATAGCTCTTGAGTTAAATTTTATAAATAGTGTTTTCCCGAGTGCCGGTATCTCTGGTGTATCATATTTTGGAGTTCGTCTTCGCTCTGAAACGGACAAGATCACAGGTGGTAAGGCCTCATTAGTGCAGATGCTTAAGTTAATGATCGTGCTGGTATCTTTTGAGGTGCTATTGATACTGGGTCTTCTATTCTTAGCTCTAGGCGGACACGTCAATAACCTAACAATTCTGGTTGCTAGTTCAGTATCAACGCTACTCGTGATTGGTACTTTCGCTTTTATATATATTCTCGGCAGCAAACATAGAATCAATACAACATTCGCCTTTGTCACTAAAATACTTAATTGGATTATTAACTTATTTAGGCCGGGTAGAGCGGATGCTATTCACATAGACAGGGTTAGGGGTGTTGTTGACGAATTACACAATAACTACAAACTGATACATGCTAATTACAGGCTTCTTAAAACTCCGTTTTTGTATGCAACTATGGCAAATCTAAGTGAAGTTTTAGCTATCTATGCTGTTTATGTTGCCTTTGGACACTGGATTAACATTGGCGCAGTAATTTTAGCCTATGCTGTAGCAAATTTTGCTGGTTTTATATCAGTATTACCTGGTGGCATTGGTGTATATGAAGCCCTTATGACGGCTGTCCTGGCTATTTCTGGCGTACCGGCGAGTTTAAGTATTCCGGTTGTAATTATGTATCGTGTTCTAAATACACTAATCCAAGTCCCTCCAGGATATTACTTCTACCATAAGAACCTAAGGAATCAGCCCAAAGAAGTCGATAATGTCAGTGCTTGAGTTCAGCGTTAGTGAGTTTATTAGCCTTACTAATCAAACGCTGGAATATGCATATCCATACTTAGTAATTGTGGGTGAAATTGCTAATTTTCGGATTAGCAAAAACCGGTGGGTTTATTTTGATTTAAAGGATGATCAGTCTATTTTACGCTGCTTCGGATCGGTTCAGGCTTTGCCGGGGCCACTTGAAGATGGCATGTTAGTGAGGGTTAGTGGCACCCCAAGGCTTCACTCGCTATATGGCTTTAGTTTTAATTTCCAACAGATAAGTCCAAAAGGCGAGGGTGCAATTAAAAAATCCGCAAACCTATTAGAATCAAAACTACAAAAAGAGGGACTGTTCAATTTGGAGAGAAAGCGACAATTGCCGTTTCCACCCCAAAAAATTGGCCTCATAACATCGTCTGAGTCAGCTGCTTATAGTGACTTCATCAAAATTATTAATGCTCGTTGGGGTGGTTTAGAGATTAGCCTTATCGACGTTCAAGTTCAAGGTGAATCAGCGATAGGACAGCTCACCGAAGCAATAGATGCCTTTAATCAACGTGCTATTCCACCAGAAGTTCTTGTGATCATTCGAGGGGGAGGTAGCCTTGAAGACCTACAGGCATTTAGTTCGGAGCAGGTTACTAGAGCAGTTGCTACCAGTCGAATCCCGACCCTTGTGGCAATTGGGCATGAGCGCGATATTAGCTTATCTGAGAAAGTAGCAGATTTAAGTGCAAGTACCCCCAGTAACGCCGCAGAATTATTAGTACCGGACAAAAGACAAGTTTTGGCTAATTTGAAGCTGACGAATAAGCAACTCCGTGGGGTAATTGATAGGCGTATACGTGAGGAGAGTGAGATTTTATCGCGTCATCGCAAGACGATAAGCACTGATATAAATTTAATCGTTAAACAACAGTTTGACTATCTTTTTCAAAGGAGAAAACTGGTTGAGCTATTAGACCCAATGTCTATTTTAAAAAGGGGTTATTCAATCTTATATAAAGGTACAAAAATCGTTAGGGGAATGGCCGATCTTAACAAGGGGGATTCTGGTACGATAAGGCTGATTGATAGTAACATTCAAGTAACGATTGATAATATAAAATCATTAAATGATTAGGGAGAATTAATGCCAAAAACCACTAAATCGTATCAAGAGTTGAGTGATAAATTAGACAGTATAATTATGTCTCTTGAAAATCCTTCGACAACCATAGACGAAGCCCTTAATTTATATAAAGAGGCCGATAAACTAATAGATAGCCTGCAAGATTACTTAGAGAATAGCCGAAACGAGATAAAAGCGTTATCGAAGCACGCGACCGATAAGGCTACTTAATGTCTTGGCTAATATTGGTTATAACGCTAATTTTGATAGTTTTTTCAGGTGTTTTATTTTTTGGCGCACCATATCTACCAACGCTAAAGAAACAACAGAAAGAAGCCTTGGATTTATTATCGCTCAAGCCAGGTCAAGTTCTCATTGAACTCGGTAGCGGAGATGGTCGTATACTAAAAGAAGCAGCAAGACGAGGGATTATAGCAATAGGTTATGAGATTAATCCATTTCTAGTAGCCTATAGCAAAATTAGCTGTTGGCCTGTCCGAAAATTAGTTAAAATACATTGGCGGAATTTTTGGCATATATCAATAAGCTCGGCTGACGGATTGTATACTTTCTTACTAGATCGTTATATGCCCAAGCTTGATAGAAAAATTGTCAATGAAGTTACCAAACCGCTTAAATTTGTTAGCTTTACCTTTGAATTACCCGGTAGAAAACCAGCTAAAAAACAAAATGGCCTGTTTCTTTATCGCTTTAATAGGTCAAACAATAAACTCTTCAAGAAGTCTTTACTAACAGGTACAAATCAGTTAACATGAGCATTATGAAATATGATCAGCGTGGCGCAATAAGTCTCTTGTCAATCTTCTCTACGTTAATAACCATATTATTTATTGTTGCAGTTATTTTGTCTGTAGTTTATTACCAGGGTGAGAAGAAATACAAAAATGACAGCAATCAATTAATTGCTACAGCAGTAGCTTCTGCGGTGCAGAGTCAGCAAACAACCGATAAGAATGTATTTGCGAAAGAATCACTCCAGCCACTCCAGCCTTTTATTGGTCCAGAAGCATATGGTACTGTCACGGTTTATTATCCAAAGACCTACAGCGCCTATATAGTTGTTAATAGCGGTAATTCTATACCAGTTAATGGTTTTTTTGAGCCAGGGTTCGTACCCGATACTACCAATCAAGCGAATGCATTTGCTCTGCGCTTGCAGGTTGATGCAGAGAGCTATGATCAAGAACTACTTCAATATGCTAGTCCCGCAAAGGAAGGCTTGGTAACGATTACAGCTTATTCATTGCCGAAAGTTCCAAGCGTTGTTGGTGTAAAAATCACTGGTAAAATCCTGACTAATGTACAAAATGGGATTATGATAATCCTTCCTCTTAGGAATACAACCCTGCAGGTATGGACAGAAGCATCTCAATATGAGAGTAATTTTAATACTTTGATTTTGCCTAATCTTTCTTTTTCGCCATAGTACGCATGGTATAATTTGATAGTAATAAGGCGAGGGTAAATCTTTGAAGGCGTCGGTAAATAATTACCAGGTTTCGCTTGACTATCAGGCACTTTTAAACGGCGTTGCCGAAGAGTTAAAATTGCCCTTGATGTATATTGCGCGGAGGACAGAGTTAGCGATAATGACGCAGGACCTTTCGGTTGAGTCACTCCGTTCTATCCAGACCACAGCAACCTCTGCACTTGAATTAGTAGACAGTTACTTACTTGGTTTACAGATAGCAGAAAACCAGCAGGTATTAGAACTTGAACCAGTTTCAACCAGCTCGACTCTTTACGATGTAGCCCAAAGCTTAAAGGATATAGCTCGCCGATATGATGTTAGCCTAAGGCTTGATATAAGCGGCAATCACATGCCGGTAATGGCTAACAAACCAGCTCTTACTAGCGCTCTACTTAGTCTTAGCACTGCTTATATAGAGGCTCAAACACCTATCGTTGAAACGGGTCAGAAAAGAATAGTTACCCTTGCTACTCATCGGGTCAGAGAAGGTGTTGTAGCTGGTATTTATAGCGATTCTGAAGTCATTTCCCTTAAACAGCTTCGTAGAGCATTTGAGTTACATAGTAACAATGCCAGGCAGCCTTTCAACCAACTTTCTTCAAGTAGTGCGGCTGGTTTATTTATAGCTCGTAAATTACTCCAAGCAATGTCGGCCGAACTCAAGACAATCCGACACCATCGACAAAGTGGGCTGGCAGCAATACTTTCACCTAGCCGACAGCTACAATTTATATAATTAATTTTTTCATGGCGCGTATATTACTAATTGAACCAAATCGTATCCTTGCCCAAATCTACAAAGACGCCTTAAAACAAGATGGTTATACCGTAAGCGTGGCACACGATGCTCAAAACGCCATAACAGCTTCCGATAAAGTCCGCCCCGATCTTATTGTCTTAGAGATTCAGTTAATTAAGCATAATGGTGTAGAGTTTCTTTACGAGTTACGGTCCTATCCAGAATGGCAGGATATACCGGTCGTTGTAAACAGTATTGTTCCCCCAAACGAGTTCGCCCAGAACGAAGTATTGTATAAAGAAATCGGTATTATAAATTATCTTTATAAGCCACAAACGTCACTGACCGAACTTTTAAGAACGATAGACAATGTTCTTAAAGCATTACCCTCATTAAGCTTATGAAAAAACTTAAAACTAGAGGTATCATCCTCAGCCGTACCGATTTTAGTGAAGCAGATCGTATTTTGACATTTCTTACACCAGATTATGGCAAACTACGGGTAATCGCAAAGGGGGTGCGTAAAATAAAATCTAAAATGGCTGGCGGGATAGAGCTGCTTAGTGTTAGCGATATTGGGTTTATAAGAGGGAGGGGGGAGATCAGTACCCTGGTCAGCACAAGGCTTATTAGACATTACGAAATGATTGTAAAGCATCTAGATAGGACCATGGCAGCTTATGAGTTCATAAAACAAATAGACAAGTTAACCGAAGATGAGGTTGATGAGGAGTATTTTTTACTTCTAGAAGAAGCTTTTGACGCTCTCAACGAAATACGGATCGATCTAAGGTTAGTCCAAGCGTGGTTTGCAATGCAGATACTTCGTATGGGCGGACGCAGCCCGAATCTATTCAATGATACGAGAGGTGATAAACTTAGCCTACAGCGAGACTATGATTTCGATTTTGGTTCAATGGCTTTTATAGAAGTTGATGACGGGAAATTCAATGCTAAGCACATTAAAATATTAAGACTTGGCTTTGAGGGCAAAGGCCCCAGCAAATTACGGACTATTGAAGGGATCAACGAGATTATCATCGATATCGGGCCTCTGGCTCAGACTATGCTTAAAACCTATATTCAGATATAATCATGAGCAAATGACTACGGTAAAACTAGAAGAAATTGTAAGCTTATGCAAACGACGTGGTTTCATATATCAGGGTAGCGAGATCTACGGCGGCCTCGCAGGTACGTGGGATTACGGTCCATTAGGGGCTCAGCTTAAGCGAAATCTTATTAACCAATGGTTAAATTATTTTGTCGACAGTCGTGATGACATGTATCTTATAGACACGTCGATAATCATGAACCCTAAGGTTTGGCAGGCAAGTGGGCATGTTGACACTTTCTCTGACCCGCTAGTCGAGTGCAGTAATTGCCATAATCGCTTTAGAGCCGACAAAATAGATACTTCGAAATGCCCATCATGTGGCAAAGATAATACATTCGGAGAGCCCAGACAATTTAACCTTATGTTTAGAACGAACGTAGGGCCGCTCGAAGACGAAAACTCACTAACTTATTTACGACCGGAGCTTGCACAGGGGATGTTCGTAGACTATAAGAATATTGTTGATACTTTTTACCCCGATATACCGTTTGGTGTAGCCCAGGTTGGGCGGGCTTTTAGGAATGAAATAGCCCCGAGGGACTTTATCTTCCGTTCTAGGGAACTTGAAATTATGGAATTTGAGTATTTCATTCGAGAATCTGAATGGGAGAAGAACTTTGAGCAACTCCGGAATGATGTTCATGGCTGGTTTGAAAAAATAGGCCTCGATAAAGACCGCATTAAAGAAGTTGAGGTTTCGGAAGGTGATAGAGCGCATTACAGTAAGAGAACTATAGATTTCTACTACGACTTCCCGACACTGGGTTTTGATGAAATCGGTGGTTTAGCATACCGTACAGACTTCGATTTAAAAAATCATCAAACTAAATCTGGTAAGAACCTTGAATACAGGCCAAAAGACGGCTCAGATCCTTTTATTCCGCATGTCATTGAGCCAACTTTCGGAGTAGATCGGTATTTCCTCGCAGTTTTATCAAATGCCTATAAGACTGACGAAGTAAATGGTGAAAAGCGAAATTACCTTGGCTTTCCTAAACACCTAGCACCAGTAAAAATTGCGGTTTTCCCGCTCTTAAAGAATAAACCCGAATTAACAGATCGTGCCAAAGATATATATAAGACTCTTCGAAAAGAATTTGGTCAGGTAATCTGGGATGATAATGGAAATATAGGTAAAAGATATCGTAGGCAAGACGAAATAGGTACACCATATTGCGTCACGATTGATTTTGAGACACTTGATGATAAATGCGTAACACTTAGAGACCGAGATACAACGGAGCAGAAGCGAATACCGATTGAACACATAATTGATACAATAGAGTCATCGCTTTAAAGTTACACGGTAAAGTCGTTTATCTCTGATACATGTTGTTGATGCCATACAGGCATCAAGTCGTGTTATTATAGGGGTATGACAGAAACCAGACCACCTAGAGTCTTTGCCTTCATCGATAGTCAGAACCTAAATATCAGCGTACAAAAGTTCGGGTGGAAAATTGATTGGCGTAAGTTCCGGCAGTTTCTTGCCGACCAGTACGGTGTTAGTAAAGCGTTCATGTTTATTGGATATATGCCCGAGAACGAAAACCTATACGAACAGATGCATGAAGCCGGTTACATGATTGTCCTTAAGCCAACCTTTGATATCTCAAGGCCAAGACAAGAGGTAAACCCAGATATAGCGCCGGAAGACAAAAAACCCATCAAGGGGAATATTGATGCCGATCTTGTACTCTGGGCAATGAAAGAAATGAGCAACTATGACAAGGCAATCATTGTTTCTGGAGACGGCGATTTCTATTCCTTAGTGGAATACCTTGAAGGTAAGGGTAGGTTGTTGCATATCTTAGCACCAAGTGGACACTATTCTCAGTTATACAATCGCTACGAGAGTTACATTGTTAAACTAGACAGTTTCCGAAGGGAACTATCCTACAGAAGCTTCCGCAAAAAGGTTAATAACTAGCTTTAATTATCTACATATGAAGAAATCTGACATTAATCTGGTAGTAATTGGTGGTGGCACTGGCAGCTTCACGCTTCTTCAGGCATTTAAAGGAAGTTTCGAGTTGATAACTGCATTGGTTAATATGGCCGACAATGGTGGGTCAAGTGGCATGCTCCGTGACGAATTAGGCGTATTACCCCCTGGCGACATAAGACAGTGCCTAGTAGCTTTAAGCCCCGCTCCTGAACTAAGAGATTTATTTAACTACCGTTTCGATAACGGCACACTAAAAGGACACACTCTTGGCAATATATTTTTAAGTGCTCTCGAGAAAACGACAGGTAATTTTACTCAAGCAGTCAAAAGCGCTAGTAAAATCCTCAGAATAACTGGTCAAGTCATACCAATCACCACGGTAGATACCCATTTAGTCATGTTAGATGGAGATAAAAAGACCATAACAGGCCAATTCTTGATCGAGAATACCGACATGAGCCTTGAAGAAAGGCCCGAACTGTCTCTTGAACCTAATGCTGGCATTAATCCAGAAGCAAGAGAGGCCATCTTAAAGGCTGATATTATCGTTATTGCCCCCGGTAACCTATATACGTCTTTAGCTCCAGCACTTCTTGTTAGGGGTGTTGGCTCTGCTTTGAAGGAATCCAAGGCTAAAAAGATATATATATGCAACCTAGTCACTAAGCCTAAACAAACCGATAACTACGACGTAGATGAATACGCCAGTGAAATCGAACGTTTTATTGGTAGCCCAGTCTTAGATTACGTTTTTTATAACAACGAGGAGCCACCAGCAGACCTACTAAGCAGATATACCCATGATGGTGAGTATCTGGTTAAATATGATCCAGCATCAAACCCAGAGCGCCATTATAGGGTCATAGGGCTACCGCTTATTGCCAAAGAAGAGGTTCATATTAAAGAGGGCGATCCGATGGCACACAACAGAAGCCTTATAAGACATGATCCTAACTTATTAATACCTGAGATAATCGCAATATACGAAAAATAGATACGGAAGCATAAGCTTGACAAAATAGACATATTTTGCTAATGTATACTTATGTCAAAAAATAAATCACTCGAATATATTAACAGAACATCTCAACCTTTCCATGAACGACCGATGACTAAAGGAAAGAAGTTGCTAGCTATGGGTACTTTGGTAGTTGCAGGAGGGTTAGGCGCCTACTATGCTAATCATAGTGTAGAGGCCGGAACTGGGCCAGCCCCAATTGCAGATATCGGGAGTAATGTATTACCACCGACAACAGGGGGAGATATCACTAAGGCAATAGTCTACGGCGTGGGTAGCAAAGAACATGTTCAAAAAATTAAGGCTATAATGGATAATGACGAGTCCTATCTTTCAGAAGCTATTATTGATTCAACGGATGGTTTGGGACCTAAGTCTGCTACTGGGGAAAACATAGATATCGTAACTACTGAGATAGAAAATGCTACAAAAACTTCGGCAGTTTATCAAGGTGAAGCTGATGCTGGTGGAGTAACCAACGGTCAAGTACTTGAACTGGGGGTATCCTCAAAAACGAAGATTCCTGAGCTTGAGAATATTGCTGGCAGGTTCGGCATAACAGTTAGCACTATTAAGTAGCGTAGAGTGTAACGTGTTATACACTATATCTTGTGTATAACTTGGTATAATCTATAAATCTGTGGATAAGTAGTGAGATAAACACTTCATTTTATATATATTCTACTTGTAAGTGTATGGCAAGCGGTAGTATAGTCATGGTTAGTGGACAAAGGTAAGTAGCCCAAAATAGACTACTTATAGATAAAAACAAAAATCCACTGGTAAATTAAATAAACCAAATGACACAATTGGACAATTACCAGCGCAAGCCAGGCAAAGATCGGCAGTTAGCCATACTGACTGTGGTTTGTCGTGAGTTTGACGCTGGGCAAGTCATAACGCGTGCATTTGGTAACAGCGTACACGAGTCGCATTGGCGATCGATGGCATTCGAATAAAATAAATTCGATCCGCCCAGCTCTTTAACAATTTAGTAACCAATAGCAAAAATCGACTCGAGGTTAGCTATTCGGTAGTCAACAAGTGGTAAAGGTAACCACTTCAAAAACCTTCGCTCTTTTTCGAAAAAACACCTCCCAAAACTCCACCTCACACATAAGTCTCTCAATTTGATCTTAGCCAGCGTGGAAATTTTAAGGTCCTAGATCTTAACTCAAGACTTCTATGCATACCCGG
>Ga0182030_10002033_pt1 | contig 42694 bp, 27 predicted proteins | sample 812S3MmetaG_FD_121299 | JGI IMG/M metagenome (GOLD analysis project Ga0182030, IMG submission 121299) | Permafrost microbial communities from Stordalen Mire, Sweden - 812S3M metaG (Illumina Assembly) | ecosystem: Environmental > Terrestrial > Soil > Wetlands > Permafrost | place: Sweden... | reverse complement strand
CGCCGTCAACTGAACTCACGCGCCTTCTGGATCGCCAGCGTTCTTGTCGCAGCGGCGCCGGCTTTCTGGTTTGTCTATAACCACGCGGCATTCGGCGATTGGCTCTTTTTTGCGCGCGGACCTTACTCTGCGAAGGCTATTGAAATACGCACCTCCGCCCCGGGATTCCCGCCGCATCCGGGCTGGCATAACCCATGGGTCTCGCTCATTTTCTATGTGAAGGCCGCGGAGATGGACGCTGCTGCCGCAGCCTGGGGCAACACGCTGCTGGTGCTAAGCCTGGCGGGCGCTGCGTGGGGCTGGCTTACTGCACGCAAGCGAACACTGGCATGGACACTGTTGCTGGCGCTGCCTGTTCCCTTCTACGCATATTCAGTTGCGTATGGGTCGGTGCCGATTTTTCTGCCTGTCTGGTGGCCGCACTCTTACTACAATCTGCGCTACGGAATTGAATTGCTGCCGGGGATCGCGCTTAGCGTCGGCTTTACAGCGCAGCTTTGCATTGCCGCCGTACGGCAGTTCAAGCCTCTTCCCTCGCAAATGAAATGGGCCAATTACACCGCTGCTCTACTGGTGGCTGTGATTGTACTGAATGCGTTTCAGATGCTCCGCGAGCGTCCGCTGGTCTACGTTGAGGGCACACGGATCGACGCGGCCCATCGGCCCTACGAGCTTCAGATTCCGCCCGTTCTGCGCTCGCTTCTCGCCAGCCGGCCCGGCGGGGTGGTGCTGATGGTTACTTCGACGGATCCGCAGATTGTGGCTTTGACCGGCATTCCACTACGGCAAACGATCAACGAAAGCGACCTCGAAGTCTATAGCGATGCGCTGACGGCTCCGGCTGCCCATGCCTCTTTTGTTCTTGCATTCGATGGGGACGAGGTGGACCAGGCCGTACACGATCACCCTGCCGGGCTCACTGTGTATCGGCGATTTTCGACCACCGGCCAGCCTTCGGTGACGCTTTACGTCTCCGATACTCCCTCTGCAATGAGGTTCATCAAAGGTGCTGGGTCAGTGGTAGCATCGCTCAAGGAACCTCAATGAATACCGCCCTGGCACAGATCGCGCAGCCTTTCAGCTTCAACATGCTGGAACAGATGGTGGTGGTCAATGGCGCCGTCGGCCGGCTGCTGCTGGCCTGCGTGCTGGGCGGTGCAGTTGGCCTGGAGCGGGAACTCAACCGCAAATCCGCAGGCGTGCGGACCAACCTGCTGATCTGCATGGGCGCGGCGTTTTTTACGCTTCTGTCGCCGGTATTGGCGGGCGAAATCGGAAACAACAAGGGGCAGGTGGCCTCGAATATCGTGCAGGGCATCGGCTTCCTGGGCGCAGGGCTCATCATTCACAACCGCACTCGCGTGAGCGGGCTTGCCAGCGCGGCGAGTATCTGGGTGGTTGCGTCCATCGGCATGGCGTGCGGCGCCGGGCTTTATGCAGCCGCCGCCGTGGGAGCCGTGATTGTCATCTTCGCGCTGGCGGTGGTGGGCTTTCTCGAGCATCGTGTGAGCCTCAAGGCATACCCCGTGACTTATGAGATCCGCGGTCACGATCAGCCGCAAATGCTGCAGTCAATTCTTGACGCGATGGATGGCATTCGTCAGCGGCTCACCGACATTCAGACAGACACCATCGGAGAAATCCAGCGCATCAGCTTTCCTCTCGCAGCCACCAAACGCCAGCATGAGCGCCTGAGCGCAGAACTCCAAGCCAGGCCCGACATCGACACGCTGTTTACCTTTCGTGATCCGGAGGACGATTGATCCCTTTTACGAAGGCCCACGCCTGCGGCAACGACTTTCTCATTGTCACCGAGGACGATGCAAGCGGCTACAACTGGGTGGAACTCACGCGACGCCTGTGTTCGCGCACGACCGGCATTGGCGCGGACGGCGTGGAGTTTTTTGCGTGGACCGGCCCTAAATCCGGCCGCATCCGGCTGCACAATGCCGATGGCTCCATTGCCGAGATAAGCGGCAACGGCACACGCTGCGTGGCCGCGTGGATGGCTCATGTAATTCGCGCCCAGCCCGGCGAGTTGCTTGAGATTTCTACGGACGCGGGTCTGCGCGTTTGCCAGATTAATTCCCTCAGCGCATCGGCCGGCTTCACGGTGGAAGTGACCACAGGCATGGGGATTCCCGCGTTCCAGCCGCGCACGGTCACGATCGCGGGAGGGATGCGCGTTGTGGGCATCGAAGTAAGTACCGGCAATCCGCACTTCGTCATAATCGTCGACAACCCGGACTTTACCGTCGCTGGTAAGGCGTGGCAGGCGATTGGCGCGGAGGTGTGCGTGCACTCCGATTTTCCGCAGCAGACAAATGTCGAGTTTGTTTACATTCTGAGCCCTGAGCAGATCGAGATTCGTATCTTCGAGCGTGGGGTGGGACCGACGAGCTCTTCGGGAACCGGCACTTCCGCGTCGGCAACCGCGGCACGCGCGTTCATGGGATGCCGTACTCCGCTCACGGTTCTGGCGCCCGGCGGCGTGCAGACTGTCCATTGGGAAGGCCCTGGGGCGGAGCTGCGACTCACAGGGCCAGCCACGCTGATTGCGCGGGGAGAGGCCTTCTACGCGTGAACCCACTGCTCAAGCCCTCCGCAGTGCCCAGTGACGCCATGGTAGCGGTTGTCTCACTGGCTTCTACACCGAGACCTGAACGAGTCGAGCGCGGAATGGAGGCGCTGCGCGCGATTGGCTATGCACCGAAGGCCAGCGAACACATTCTTACGCGAGGCCCGCTCTACTTTGCAGGGACGCCGGAGATGCGGCTGCGCGATCTGCATCATGCTTTCGCAGACGACGATGTGCGCGCCATCTTTTCAACGCGGGGCGGATACGGCTCCAACTACCTGCTCGATGCGCTGGATCTGGATCTGATTGCGGAAAGCGCCAAGCCCTTGATCGGGTATAGCGACCTGACGGCGGTTCACTTGTGGCTGCTTGACCAGATTGGACTGCCGGCCTTTCACGGGCCGATGTTGTCTGCCGATTTTGCGAGGGAAGACGGCGTGCATCTTCCCAGCTTGCAAGCGGCGCTCAAGGGGCAGACTTATTCCGTTTGCGCGCCGGAGGGATTGCGGACACTGCATCCAGGGCGCGCGCGCGGCACTCTCTATGGCGGCTGCCTCAGCATTCTGGTTGCGTTGCTCGGGACGCCGTATGAGCCGCAGACCGAAGGCAAGCTGCTTTTTCTTGAAGACGTGAGCACCAAGCCCTACCAGATAGACCGCATGCTCTGGCAACTGCAGGAGGCGGGCAAACTCGACAAGGTGCGCGGGATTATCTTCGGCGAAATGCTGGATTGCGTTTCACCTGGCGCGCAGCCCGAACTGCTGGAGGAAGTGATCTTGCGTGTGCTTGACGATTTCCAGGGACCTATAGCAATTGGCCTGCGCAGCGGGCATGTTTCGCGCTCCAACGTTACGCTCACACTGGGCGTCGAAGCGGAACTGCACGCGGCGAGTCAGGCCGAATTAAATCTGTTGCAACCCGCGGTAATTCTTTGACACTTATGAACTCTTCGCGTCACATTCATCTCAGCGGCATCTGCGGCACCGCCATGGCTTCCCTTGCCGGACTGCTGCAACTGCAAGGTCATCGCATCACCGGTTCGGACAAGGCGGCTTATCCGCCGATGAGCGATCTGCTGCACTCGCTTGGCATTCCGATTCTGGAGGGCTTCGCCGAATCCAATCTGTCGCCTGCACCGGATCTGGTGGTCATCGGGAATGCGCTTTCGCGGGGCAATGCTGAGGTGGAGTATGTGCTCGATCAGCGCATTCCTTTCACTTCACTGGCTGCATTGCTGCACGAAGAATTTCTTGCCGGGCGCGAGTCGCTGGTGGTTGCGGGGACACACGGGAAAACTACAACGACAAGCATGCTGGCGTGGATTTACCAGGTCGCTTCAAAGATCGATGCGCAACGCGAGCCTTCGTTCCTCATTGGCGGCGTAGCGGAAAACTTTGCTACCAGTTTTCAACTGCGGCCTACGCGCACGTTCATTATTGAAGGCGATGAGTACGACACCGCTTTCTTCGACAAGGGGCCGAAATTTCTCCATTACTTTCCGGATGCGTTGATTCTGACGCATGTGGAATTCGATCACGCGGATATTTATGCGGATCTGGAAGCGGTGAAGACGGCATTCAAGCGGCTCGTTAACCTGGTGCCGCGGCGCGGGCTCATTGTGGCTTACGATGGCAGCGGCAATGTGACCGAATGCCTGAAGCCTGCGCTGTGCCGCGTTGAGCGCTACGGATTCTCCGACGGTGCGGACTGGCAGATCCGGAATCTTCGGCATGAAGACGGGCTGACGCGATGGGAAGTCTGGCATGAGGGCGCACTGTGGGCTGAGCTCGAGATGGAGCTCGCCGGCGAACACAACGCGCTGAACGCCACGGCTGCGGCGGCGCTGGCATGCGGCCTGGGGATCGGCAAGGAATCCATTCAGGCTGCGCTGGGCAGCTTCAAAAGCGTCAAAAGGCGGCTGGAAGTTCGCGCGGTTGTCAACAACATTACCGTCATCGACGACTTCGCGCATCATCCTACGGCGATTCGCGAAACGTTGCGGGCGCTGCGGTCTGTCTATCCAGAATCACGTCTATGGGCTGTGCTTGAGCCGCGTTCCAACACGCTGCGGCGCAAGGTGCTGCAAGCTGATCTCGTGGAAAGTTTGCGGCTTGCCGATCGCGTTGTGCTGGCCGGTGTTTATCAGCAGCAGCGGATTCCCGACGCTGAGCGGCTGCATCCGGAAGACGTAATCGAGTCTCTGCATGCAGAGGGCGCACAGGCTGAGCTGCATCCCGATGGAGATGCCATTGTTGACTCCATCGCGCCGCAGCTTGAACCGGGCGATGTGGTGGCAATCCTTTCCAATGGCGCCTTTGACGGCATCTATGAAAAGCTTCCGGCGCGGCTTAGGGAGCGCTTCCCCGATCTGGCCCGAGGGGAAGACTCTGTATGATCTCATCTCTCCTCTTCATGGCCACCATGGTCGTCACCGGTATTCCGACCGCAGTGCTGTTTATTCCCTGGTGCTGGCTGACGGGCAACGTGATGCCGCTCTATCGGGGTACCAGGTTCATGCTCTCCAGCAGTTGCTGGATGGCAGGGGTGCGCTTCCACACCGAAGGACGGGAGCTGGTGCCTAGGGACCGCGCCTGCATCTTCATGTCGAACCATGTCTCGAATCTCGATCCGCCGACGCTGGTCTCGCTGATTCCCGGACGCACCTCGGCCTTCATGAAGCGATCGTTGATGCAGATCCCCATCCTCGGCACCGGCTTTCGCCAAGGCGAGTTTATCGCCGTGGACCGCAGCGGCAACGCGGCAGACGCCAGGGCAAGCGTAGCCGCTGCCCAGCGGGTGCTGGAGAAGGGCGTGCACATTACCACGTTTGTCGAAGGCACCCGCTCGCCGGACGGGCGTATGCTGGCTTTCAAGAAGGGCCCGTTTTACCTGGCCATCGAAACCGGCGCGCCGTGTGTCCCGGTCTCCATCCACGGCACGCAGAAGATTCTGGGCAAGGGCAGCCTGCGCATGCACCCCGGGCCGGCGTATGTGGTTTTTCATGCGCCCATCGATCCGGCCGGCTTCAGTTCGCGGGACGACCTGATGCTGGCGGTGCGCACCGCCATTGCTTCCGGACTGCCGGAGTGGATGCGCACGTAGGGGCGCTAACTCAGCTCGTTGACTGGATTTTCATGATTGTTTCGTTTGTCGTATTCGTCGTTATTGTCGTCTTAAGCGTTCCGTCGGCGATCGTTTTGATCCCGCTGTCCATTCTTACTGGCAACGTGGAAGCGCTTTACTGGATGGGCTGTTTCATTGTTCGCGTCGGCTTTTTTGTGGCCGGCATTCGCTTGCGGATCGCAGGGCGGGAGAACGTTCCCGCCAACACAGCCTGCATCTTCATGGCCAACCATGTCTCCAACCTCGACCCGCCGGCGCTGATGTCCCACATGCCTGGGCGCACTTCCGTATTTATAAAGCGCTCGCTGATGAAGCTTCCCATCCTCGGCATCTGCTTCAGGCTGGGCGAGTTCATCCCCGTGAGCCGCGACGGCAGCGTCACGGGCGCGCAGGATAGCGTTGCTGCCGCGCGCCGCGTGCTCGATAGAGGCACCCACATCACCACGTTCGTTGAAGGCACGCGTTCTCCGGATGGGCGCCTGCTGCCCTTCAAAAAGGGCCCGTTCTACCTGGCGATGCAAACCGGCGCGCCTTGCATTCCTGTTTCCATCTACGGCACGGAAAGCCTGATGGCCAAAGGCAGCCAGCGCATTCGCCCTGGTGTGGCGCACATTGTTTTTCATCCGCCGGTATTGCCGGCCGACTTTGCTACGCGCGAAGAATTGTCTGAGGCTGTTCGTGGCGCCATAGCCTCGGGGCTGCCGGAATGGATGCGGGGATGACCGCGGTTTTCATTCGGATATGGTTTTGCTTGTCCCCCGTTCGTGTAGATTGGTAGTTTCCCAGGTCTCAAAGGCGAGACCTGGGGCACCCAGAATTTGAGGATGGATTACAAGATCTCGATGCAGACTCTACCTCTTTCGCGCCGTAGATTCATTGCCAACGCAGGGCTTGCGGCGTTGGCGCTTCGGTGCGAGCCGCTGTTGTCGCTCGCGGATGTTTCGCCTGCGATTGTTCGCACCCCATTGGGCACGTTGCGTGGAGAGCAATACGACGGCGGGATGCAATTCCGCGGCGTTCCATTTGCCGAGCCGCCTGTTGGGCCGCTACGTTTTCGCGCGCCTGTGCCGGTAAGGCCATGGGCGGGTGAGCGCGATGCGACGCGCTTTGGCGCTTCTGCCATGCAATCGGGCGAGCCCGGCATCGAGCACAGCGAAGACTGCCTGTACCTTAATATCTGGGCTCCTGAGGGCAAAGGCCCGTTTCCGGTCTACGTGTGGATTCATGGCGGGGGCTTCACAGCCGGCTATGCGTTCGAATCGATGTACGACGGAATGGAGATGACGAAGGAAGGCATCCTCTGCATCTCGGTGGCTTACCGGTTGGGGGTCTTCGGCTTTCTCGATCTGCAGCCGCTGCTGGGCGCGGAATACGCGGGAAGCGCCAACAACGGACTTCGCGATCTGATGGCCGCGCTGGAATGGATTCAGAAAAACATCTCCGCATTTGGCGGCGACCCTTCGCGCGTCACCATCGGCGGCGAATCGGCTGGCGCCAAGCTGGCGGACATTCTGATGAGCGTGCCGAGTGCGCAGTCACTTTTTCACCAGGTGATTTCGGAGAGCGGCGGCGCTGAACGAGTGTGGAACCGGGCACAAAGTGAATCGGTAGCGCATGGATTCGGAGAACACTTGCGCACGCGCACGAAAAGCGACCCCGCAGCCATGCTCACAGCGCCGGCCGATACCCTGATCAAGGCGCAACAGGAGTTCATTGGCGCATGGCCCCAGCATTTTCCGCTGCGCTGCCAGATCGATGGCTCACTCGTTCCGCTGCGGCCGGTTGAATCGATTGGCGCCGGATCAAGCCGGGGCAAGCGGTTGCTGATCGGCACCAATCGCGATGAGAGCGCGCTGTTTATCGGGCCGCATCCGCAAAAGGATCCAATGGCTGCCGACCTGGGCAATCTTTTGCCGGAGAAATTCACGCCGGTCTTCAAGAAATACCGCGAAGTTTACCCGCAGATGAGCGATGAGCAACTGCGCATTCGCGCTGTCACCGCTGAGGAATATTGGATCCCTACGATGCGCGTCGTCGATGCTCACCTGAAAGGCGGAGGCAGCGCTTGGGTGTATCGCCTGGACTTTTCAGAGACAGGCGGGTTCATGCGCGGATACGCATTCCACTCGCTCGATGTGCGGCTGGTGTGGAATCGGCCTTCGCCGCTGGCGGATAATGCGACGGCCGAGGCAGCTCTGGCACACCAGATGTACCAGGCCTGGATCGCCTTTCTGCATGGGCAAACGCCGATGGCTCCGGGGGTACCGGATTGGCCGGAGTACGACGCCACGACGCGGCCGACGATGGTCTTCGATACGCAAAATCATGTGGAGCAGAAGCCGCAGGAGGCGGAACTGCGGTTGTGGGATGGGGTGCTTTAGGGTGGGCGCGGCTGGCTAATTACAGTCAAAAGGAAGATTTGTGGTCTCCCACCCTTTGTGCAAAGAACGCACAAAGGATGGGGCACCCGGGCGCTGAGTCCGGAGTTTGAGATCCCGAAAAGCAGGTCCTTCGACTCCCTGCGCTACGCTTCGGTCGCTCAGGATGACAGGGTTGTTTGGGGTCGAGCATTAGAGACATGACGCTTGAAGGTGCTGTTTTATTGCTGGATGATAGCGTTATAGCCGTCGTTGAGGAGCTTCTGACGCCACTTGTCGGCTTCGTCGGCGGTCTTGAAGGGGCCGATTTTTACATGGATCAGGCCGTCAAGCGGTTCGCGGCGGGCAAATACCGCATAGCCGCGCTTGCGCAGCGCGCTCACCAGCACATCTGAATCCTCGGGTTGAGAGACTGCGGCAATCTGCACCATCAACGATGCGGCGGGCGCAGAGCTCATGGCGGGGGACACTGCCGACGTTACTGGCTGGGCTGACTGGACGGGCGTTGCGGTGCTTCCGAATGCGGGCTTTACTTGAGAGGACGCTGCGGATGAGTCGCCGGCGGCGGCCGCACTCTGCACACTCGATCCTGCTGTGTTCGAAGCGGCGGTGTTGGAACCGGCACTTCCCTGCTCATCGGTTGACGCGGTTGGTTGCGTCGCAACTGGAGCCTGCGTATCTCCGGAAGGCTTTGCGCGGCCTGTGTCTGCGAATGCCGGCGGGGCATTTGAATCGGACGGAAGAGCGGCGGAATTATCCTGCGAACTATGGTGGCCTGTGGCGTACCCCAGGCCAAAACAGAGCCCACAGAGGACGACCAGCGCGAAGATTATCAGCAGCAGCGAGGTGGGGCTCAGCGTCAGTTCAGTGTCCTGAGAGGGTGCGGACTGCCCCAGATCCCTGTAGTCGAAAACTCCGCTCATATACCGTCCCCGAATTTAATCCGATTTTGCAATATGTATCCTCTCATCTATTTAGACGCGGCTGCGACGCGTTCTTATCTGCTACGCAGCCCCGTGCACCAAGCCGATTACTCTTTCGGCTTTTCCGGAGATTTGTCCAGAGCAGCCTTTGACGTAGCCGTAGCCCCCATCTTGTTGAACAACGTCATCATCTCAAGCGGAAGCGGGAAGATGATGGTGGTGTTCTTCTCAACGCCGATCTCGGTAAGGGTTTGCAGATAGCGTAACTGCAGGGTCATGGGCTCGGAGGCCAGGAGTGCCGCGGCGTCCACCAGCTTTTGCGCGGCGTCGAATTCGCCACCTGCGTGAATGACTTTGGCGCGCTTTTCGCGCTCTGCTTCGGCCTGTTTGGCCATGGCGCGCTGCATCTGATCGGGCAGGTCCACCTGCTTCACTTCGACGGAGATGACCTTTACGCCAAACGGTTCCGTACGCTGGTCCATGATGGACTGAATGCGCACGTTGAGCTTGTCGCGATGGCTGAGCAACTCGTCCAGCTCGACCTCGCCCAGCACCGTGCGAAGCGTCGTCTGCGCCAACTGCGAGGTCTGGTAAACGTAGTTGGCGACCTTGATGGCGGCTGCGTTGGGATCGACCACATAGAGCGTGACCACGGCGTTCACCTTGATGGTGACGTTGTCGCGCGTAATAACGTCCTGGGCCGGAACTTCGAGCACATCCTGGCGCAGTGAAATGCGCACAATCTGTTGAATCGGCTGAAAGACAAAGATGATGCCCGGCCCGTAGGGCGTTGGCGAGACGCGGCCTAGCGTGAAGATCACCCCGCGCTCGTACTCGCGGAGGATCTTGATGCAGTTGAGCACGTACAAAACAATAATCGCGACGAAAACCAATAACGCAGTCAACATTTTAGTTCCTCACTCAGGAGGGATTGTACTCCTGCAATGCTCAATTCATGTGCCTCGGTCTAAGTGTGCGCATCCGCCAGGGGACCGCGGCCTACGGGCTCGACGCGCAGCAGGTACTGGTCATGGCCCACTACGCGAAGCGCGGCGCCTTTGGCAACCGGCTCGCTGGCTACGGCTTGCCAGATCTCCCCTTCGACCAGCACGTGGCCTTGGGGAGCGAGCGGCTCCATGGCCTGGGCCGCGCTGCCGACAAGGGCATCCACACCGAGGCGCGACTTCATCTTCCTGGCCCGTATGGCGAGCCGAATGAGGAAAACGGTAATCACGCCAAAAGCCAGACTCACACTCACTGCGGTCCAGGGGCTTACTCCCAGCTCCGGCACAGGCGCAGCCACCAGGGTCAGCATTCCGAAGGCCAGGCACACGATTCCCGCAACGGCCAGCGCGCCGTGGCCGCCAACTTTGGCTTCGAGCACGAGAAGGCCCAGCGCGGCTACGAGCAGAAGTACCGCCGTATAGCGGATCGGCAGCAGATTCAGGCCGAAAATCGCCAGTAACACCATCAGAGTGCCGAGCGCGCCGGGAACGATGGTGCCGGGCGTATTGAATTCGAGGTAAATCAGGAGCGCCCCGCCGACCAGCATCAGCAGTGCGATATTGGGGTTGACCAGCCAACCAAGCAGTTCCTCGCGCATTGAGGCTTTGACCATGTCGACCCGCGCACCGGCGAGGTGGAGCACCTGCTTGGTGCCGTCGAGACGTGTGATTGTGCGGCCTTCCAGGGATGCCAAGAGCTGCGTGTCGCTGCCCGCCGTTAGATCAATGAGGTGTTGGTCGAGGGCTTCCTCGGCTGTGTAGGAGTGGGATGTGTGAACCGCGGCGTCCGCGGCCTCGGCGTTGCGGCCGCGCTTGGTTACATAGGAGCGCAGAAACGCTTCAGTGTCGTTCTCGATCTTCTGAGTCATGGTGGCGTCCGGCTGGCCGCCGAACTCCATGACGGGGTGAGCAGCACCGGCATTGGTTCCCGGCGCCATCGCGGCCACGTCCGCAGCTTCCAACAGGAAGAACCCAGCCGAGCCGGCCCGCGCTCCTGCTGGTGACACGTATACGATCACGGGAACGCGCGAGCTGAGGATTGCGCCGACCATGCCGCGCGTCGAATCCAGCAATCCTCCGGGTGTATCCAGTTCAATCAGCAGGGCTTGTGCGCCGTCGGAATTGGCTTGGGCAATGGCCCGGTCCAGTTGGCCGGCAGTGACTGGCTGAATGGTGTCGGACAGGACCAGCTTGTCAACGAAGGGCTGCTGCGATCCGGACGGCTGTGCGAAAACCACGGATCGAATCCCGAGGATTCCAACCAGAATGGCTGCAACCCCAACAACGAATATTGCTAAACTGCGTGCGCGTTCAAACATAACTTGCTCCTTCCGCGCCTGCTCTATTTCTTCTGCCCTCTTTTGGCCTCAATTTGCTGCTGCAACTCCTGCGCGGCACGGTTGCCGGGCTCAATCTTCAGAGCTTCGGTCATATCGTAGTCTGCTTCGTCCAGATGTCCGGCCGCAATATCGAGGCGCCCCATCACAAGATACGCCTGTACCGATGGCAACAGCTCAAGCGAGGTGCGCGCTTCCTTGCGGGCAATCTCCTTGTCGCCTGTCCGCTCACGCACTTCGGCGAGGCCGGCATGCACCTCGGGAACGCGATCGTCGATGGCCACTGCAGAGAGATAGAGCCGCTCCGCCTGGAGCAGCAGCCCCCGGTCAAGGTAGTCCTTGGCCTGGCTAGCCAGCATTTTCGCCCGCTGGGCTGGTTCCAGGGCGGATAGCCGCGCTTCGTCCATCTGGTCAAGCATCTGGGCGGCCTGACGGAAGGCAACCGCGTCGAAAGTGCGCGCAATCCGCTCCAGCGGATCAGGCCGGGCCTCCGCATCCGCCGCCGGTTTAGCTGCCGACGGGTTCCACGCTTGCAGAAGGGACTCGGCCTCGCTGTCATTGGGGTGCAGCCTCAAACATGCGGCGAGTTCCGGCAAGGCTTCCGCTGTATTGCCGTGCCGTTTGAGGCTCACAGCGAGGTTGAAGTGGTAATCCGCGGTGTTGGCATCGGCGGCGGTCGCCTGGCGGAACAATGCGGTACCGTCATGTCCCTGGCGGCTTACCGCGACCCCCTCGTTGTTCACTACCGCGGCCAGCGGCAAAACCCGGGCCACGGCTGCAAAGGATTGCTCAGCTTTGGGATAATCCCCTGAAAATACTAGCGAAAGTCCACGATAAAACCCTGCTTCGAGTGCGTCGGGCCCTTGCAACTTGGGATCGTCGCGGCCGACCTTGGCGAAAGCCGCAGCTGCCTGCTCATACTGCTGGGCGTTATAGTCCTCGTGACCAAGGGCCATCCACGCCGGCCCGAATCCCGGGCTCAAGGCTACGGCCTGGTTCAGATGGCGCAGGCGTTCGTCGTGATCCGGCTCCGAGATGCCGCGGATATACTGCTCGAAGGCATCCAGCCGCATCCCCTTGCCCTCGGCAACGAACGTCTCCTCGGCCACGCTGAAACCGGGGTCCAGCTGCTTTGTGAGCCTCCAGGCGAGGGTGTCGAAGACATCTATCAGGTCCTTCATTTCGCCGCGGGAGGTGACGGTCTGGCTCATGCGCAGATGGGGCACGTCTACCACCTGCGCTTCGGCAATGATTCCGGTGCCATCGGTGACGTAGCTGCCTACCACAATGGAATCAGCGTCCAGCGTCTGCGCTAATTTGAGCGCTGTGGCGCGGGAGGGATGAAACCCCTGCGGCATGCCCAGGTGATCGAGGGCATAGAGCCGGTCTGCGCGGCTCATCGGCGAAAACCCGGCCGACGCGAAACGGCTGCTGAGAATCTCCGGGGCCGCCTCGCGGATCCACTCCAGGCTTGGCTGTCCGGTGCGGTTATCGAACGGCAGTACCAGCAGAATGCGTCCGCGGCCTGAGGCGGAGGGAGGCGCTTGCCCGCGCACGGCCGGCGTCAAGGTTGCAGCCAGCGTAAATCCAAAAACGAGGGCCGCGGCAATCCGCGTCGCCCACGCCAATCGAGAGAGGAAAGAAGTAATCACTAGAGCCAGATTATAGGCGTTCCGGGCGTCCGGATGCTGTTGCTGTTTCTCTTGCGAACCTGGCGGCGAATAAGTTGAGCATTCATTGGAGCATGAGCGGTCTTGAGCGGTGAGAGCATCGGTCGGTCTTAGCGGCAATAAATCGACTCTATAAAAACTCCGATTGCACTCTGTATTCGAGTATATAATCAGTAGAGGTGACTCGTATGCCTCCCACACTCCGAACCAAAGCGAAGGAATCCGGCTCCAGATTTCCCAAAACAAAGTTTCAGGCCGATCTTGCTCCCCTTGAAGACGGCATGGTGCGTGCTCTGAAAGCAGAGCTGCAACTTACCAGCAATTCGGACTTCCTGTCCGATGCGCTCGCTCTCTTTCGATGGGCAGTCTCCGAACGCAAAAGGGGACACCGCATCCTGAGCGAAAGCGCCACCGGGGAACGAAGGATTCTGGTCTTTCCGCGTTTGGAGCGCGTGGCGCCGGAGCTGGGACTGCCGCATGTGAATATCGCCTGGACAAGCCGGGAAATTGAGAGCCTTGTCGACCTTTTGTCCGGCGAAGCGGCAAAACCAACCGATGCTCTTGTTCAGGCCATGAGGCTTTGACTTGGCCGTAATCATTCGCCGACTCGAGGAATTCGACGAAACGGCTCAGTTCGACTGCGGCGATGCGCCGCTCAACGGCTACTTGCACCGGCAAGCGTGGTCAAACCAGCAGAAAAGCTCTATCGGCGTAACCTATGTCGCCATCGATGGCATTGCACCCCAGGCTGTTCTGGGCTATTTCACTCTGGCGACGTCCAGCATCCCGCGGGACCTCTTGCCTAAAAAATTCGTGCGCGACCTGCCGCCTTACGACCTGCCGCTGATTCTGTTGGCCCGTCTGGCTGTGGACAAGCGATTTGCGGGCAAAGGGCTTGGCCAGGCGCTTCTGAGCGAAGCATTCAGGATCGCATTGCGTGTGTCGGAGGAAGTCGGCTGCCGTTGCCTCGTGACGGATGCTTACCGTGAGCAGGTCGACTGGTATGCAAAGTTTGGCTTCATTCCAATTGAAGACGTTGCAGCGAACGGACCGCAAAAGATGCTCCTGGACATGCGGACGATTCGCGCGGCAGTGCAAGGGGAAGAATCAGGGTAGAGTCAATTTGGTCTGCATCTCCGCACTGGCACTCAGCACGCGCTGAAAGCGGATCAACGCTACCCACTGGCCCTGGTCTTCCTTCTCCCAGACAAGGTCTCCGCCTAGTTGCTTGGCGATTGCCTCGGGTGGCAGATCGTGGTGCAGGCCGAAATACTTCTCGTCGAGTTGCGCGCTCTTTGAACCCAGACTCAGCAGAGGGCGCGGCGGATCGTATTTGGTGGAAAATACCAGCGCTGCGGAGAATTTTCCCGGCTCCTCGGCGGCATGGTCAATCTGCGGCTGCGTAAAGTCCTCTACCCGGTAAACGTCATATGGTTGTTTGAGATAGCCAAGCTCTGGGCGGGTCAGCTCGTCGGTCATGGGCCAGGCGGAAAGTACGGTTGCGCCGGGATATTTCTTGTTCAACTGGGCGATTCCGGAAAGATGGAGGCGGATGACGTGGGCATAGGCCAGGTTGTCTTCCGGAGCAAATCCATAGGGCGGATTGACGAACAGACCTACAACGAATGCAGCCGCGGAAAATAGAGCCAGGCCGTGCCAAAAGGGGACTCTGCGATAAAACGTGGTGACCGCGATGAGCAGCACCAGCGGATACATGGGCAGCAGATAGCGCGTCAGGAGAGCTCCGCCGAGCACGCTGAACAGCAGGGCGTTGGCCAGCAGGAGGAGGAAAGTCTTCCGCAAAGCCGCATCGCCGATGTTGGCTCGATCATGGCCTTCCGCATCCGGGCGCGGGTTCAGTAGCAGAGCGGCAAAGGTCATCAGCACAGGTACAAACAGGTTCATGTGCGCGGTCAGGTGAAGGATGCGATGGCCGAAAGCTGCGAGAATCCGCAAGGGATCGAGGTTAGCTTGCGCGTTGTAGCGCAGAAAAGCTGGATTACCGAACAGAAACCCTGTCTTTGCATAGTGATAGCCATACCAGCCTGCCAACGGCAACACACAGGCAGAGAGCCACGCCGATTCGCGCAGGAGCCGGAAACGCATGGGCCCATTGGCCCGAAAGGCCTCAACCAAACTCACCAATGCCAAGGTGAGCGGGACCGCAATGGCCGTCTCTTTGCTCAATGCTGCCGCGGCAAACCATAGCGCTGCGGCCCACGGCTTGCGGTCTCTGTCAGGGAGCGCAAAGACCAGTCCCCACAGAGTGCAGGTGGCGGCAAATATGTCTGCGTGGGCCAGGGTGCTTTGCGCGAACCAGATGGGATAGATGCCCGTGAGGAATACGGACCAAAAGGCTACGCTGGCCACGCCGACCAGCCGCATGGCCAGGCGCCAAACAGCAAGCAGACCGAATGCAGCGACGATCAGCACGGCTTCGCGGGTCACTTCGGGGTAAAAACCTGAGATTTTCCACCACAGGGCGAGGTAAATGCTGGGCAGCGGCGGATGGGCGTTGGTCAGCGTGGTGATGGGAATCAGCGAACCGGTGCGGAAGAAGTCCCAGGCGGCGGGGATGTAATAGCCCGCCTCATCCCAGTAATATGGCAGGCGCAGCAGCGTGAAGTGGGTCGCATAGAGCGCGGCGAACACCACCGGAAAAATCATCCAGAGGGGCAGGGGCGCATCCAACCGCGGCTGCATCAGTCTTTTCACGCGCAAGAGATGGCTCAGAAAAGCAGGTTCCCTTCTGGTTGAGGGTTGAGGTTTCCCGCCTTTGCGACAGAAAAAAGTCGCAAAAACGGGGCAAGGAGCTTTTGTGGTTGGCAGGCCACTGCTGCTGGCTTTGGAATCCTGGTCCCTATTCCCTGTTCCCTGCTTTTAATTCACTGGGCCTTGCGGGAAGCTGTGACCGTGGGGCTCCAGGTTCAGCGTTCCGAAGGCCTGTTCGTACTGGGCGAGGTTCTGGCCGAGCACGTTGAACAGCGCCTTGGCCTGCTGCGGGCTCAAAAAAATCCCCTGATGGTTGCGGATTGTGACCTGCTCGGGGCTCTCGCTGGAAGCCAGGCCGAAGACCAGCTGGAAGTCCCAGACGCTTACGCGGACCTGAACGCTGTTGGCATAGGACTCGCGGTAGTCGGGGGTCTGGGCAAGATTCAAATGGGGATGCTGTGCGGATGTGGTCATGGTCTCACCAGATTACTCCCGGGTGCACATACAGGACCAGTAGCTCCAGAATGGGCCGAACCATTCAATGTCCACAACTAACCAATGTCCGATCAGCGAATTTGCAACCGCTCTCCTATTTCTTGGATATAGCCGTTTAGTGCGTACCAAAGTAACCTTAAAGTGCCATCTGCGAAAACTAAGGTAACGGATATACTCTTGGCAACGAAGCTCTGAGTAAAACACCAGGCAATTGTGGTTCTTGGATGAATGTCCTTAAGTGAAGGATTGTCTTGGTCGATAAGGAAAAGGCGAGGACTATGAGTTTGAAAGATAAAGCGAATCTGCGCGCAGGCCAAGTTCGACCGCAATTAGCGAGTCAGAAAAACCAGGATTCGGCATTCCCCAATTTTGCCGTGCAGTTGCAGTCAGCGATGCGCGGTCGAATACGGGGTCAACTGCTGGCGTTTGCCGCTCTGGGGCTGGTTGTTGCCGGCGCGCAGGGGCAATCCCCTTTCGCCACCTTTCCCACCTGGCAAAACGTAGGCACCACGGCACCCGCTGAGAACGTCTCTGTCACCGCGCAGATCGCCGGCACCGTGAAAACGGTGGAAGTGCTCACAAATGGGGCAACCGGGACGGCGATTGCCACGCCGGAGTTCGCCAAGGGCAGTGGAACGTCGTCCTGCGAATCGGCCACACTGACAGTCGGCGGCACCTGCCAGGAAATCGTTACATTTACGCCTGCGTATCCGGGCCTCCGCATCGGCGCGGTTGTGCTTCTGGACCCCCAGGGCAACGTGCTGGGAACGACCGATATTTCCGGGGTTGGACAAGGCGGGCTGGACGTTCTCACTCCCGGCAATCAAATTGAGCTTGCCGGTGTCTACAAACAGGCAGGTGGGCCGACAAATGGACAATCGGCGAGCGCAACGCTCTTAAGGCAGCCCGCAGGTGTGGCCCTGGACGGGGCGGGCAATCTGTACATCGCGGATAGCGCGAACAACGAGATCCGGATGGTCTGCTTTAGTGCGACCAGCGCGACGATCGCGGGCATCACGTGCAAGGGCGCAGGAATCGTGGTCGACATCGCGGGCACCGGCGCAGCGGGGTATTCGGGCGACAACTATCCGGCATCGTCCGCCAACGTAACCTTGAACGCTCCTGGCGGCCTGGCTCTGGATGGCGCGGGCAACCTCTACATTGCAGACACAATGAACAATGTGGTCCGCAAGATCACGGCCGCGACTGGAATCATCAGCACAATCGCGGGAGATGGAACTCCAGGATTCGGTGGGGACGGCTCATTGGCCACTGCGCCCGGGGTCGAACTCTCAAAGCCGTGGGGCGTCACGATAGACCCCGCCGGAAACATCTACATCGCCGACACGAACAATCAGCGCATACGCAGAGTTGACGCTGTGAGCGGCATCGTTACTACCGCGGCGGGCGACGGCGATCAGAGTGGAATCGGAGATGGAAAGGGGACGTTTGGAGGAGACGATGGACCCGCAAACGCCGCCGGGCTCAGCCTTCCTTATGCGGTTGCCTTCGACAACTACGGAAACATGTTCATTCCGGATTCGGGCAATAATCGGATCCGCGAAGTGCTGGCAACCGGCGGCGTTCTGACGGCGACCAGCAAGATCACGACTGCAGTCGGAACCGGTGCTCCAGGCGATCAATGCGCAAACGGGGCCACAAATGCCGCCGCGCTGTTCTCACCGGAGGGCGTAGCCATCGATGCAGCCTTCAATCTTTATATCTCGGATACCGGCGACGAGTGCATTCGAAAAGCAAATTTCGCAAGCGGCGGCCAGATTGTTCAACTTGCCCAGTCAGCCGACCCCGCCATCACGCTGGCGGGGGTTCCGGATCAGGCGGAGGTCTTTGAGCCTATCGGAATCGTTCTGGATGGCCTGGGCAATGTTTACTATGCCGACTATTACTTCATGCTGATCGATGAAGTGCAGAGCGATGTGGCTGTTCTCGATTACGCGACGCCAATCCGGCAAGGGGATCTATCCACACCACAAATCCAGGCAATCGAAAATGACGGCAATGCTTCTTCGAGTCTGACGGGCACCTCCACGGACGAGAATGCACAGATCGATGCGGGCACAACCACCTGCAACCCGATTCCCTTCACTTTGGCGGAGGACGTCGATTGCAACATTGGCGCCGTTTTTGCGCCTTCGACGACCATCAACCCCGCCACTTTGCCCGGCACGGCGATTGGGAACATCTACGTGACCGACAATACTGTCAACCCGAAGCTGGATATTGTTCTGGCTGGAGAAGCGACCCCGGTCAATGCGACGACCATCGCGCTGACCTCGACTCCCAACCCATCCGCTTATGGACAAAACGTCACTTTCAAGGCCACGGTTACTACTGGTCCGAATACCGGCGCGCTGAACGGCGTGGTGACCTTCTCAGATACTTTTGGCGGAACTACGACTCAACTGGGGACGCCGGTTGCAGTAAACGTATCGGGCATCGCCCTGCTCAACTACGCAACGTTAGCGGTCGGGGTGCATAGTATCTCCGCATCCTACACCGGTGATACCAACGACCACCTTAAATCGCAGACTCCAGAACCCCTCTCCCAGACTGTTTTCGAAGCAACCAAGACCACCGTGACCGCTGTTCCTGCCAGCCCATCTCAAGTGGGCCAGAGCGTGACGTTCACGGCGACGGTCACGACGCCGAATGGCGGTGGAGTCGCGTTGGATGGCTCGGTCACATTCACAGACAGCCTGGTGACCTTCTCCAACAATACAGTCGCCATCACCAACGGAGTGGCTACCTTTACCACCAGCACTCTGTTGCAGGGAGTGAACGCGATCACGGCGACCTACACTCCTGTCACAACCACCCTTATTCAAGGCAGCGTGGGCACACTGAACCAGGACGCGGTGGCGCCAGCTACCATGACCCTGACTTCGGCCCCCAACCCATCGACCTATGGAACGCTGGTGACCTTCACCGTCACTGTGCCGAACCAGGGTACCGTTACCGCCACCGGAAAAGTGAATATTGTCATCACTCCGGTGGGCCAAACCACCCCCACTTACCCGCTTACAGTGACGCTGGCGGGAAACCCCGCCACAGGAACGGCTACCATCTCGACATTGCCAGTGGGCACATATAACGCGGCAGCCACCTACGCAGGCGATACAAACTACGGACCTGCTTCAGGCAACCTTGCCACGCCACAAATGGTAAACCAGGTGCAGACCGCAACCACATTGGCCGCGGCGCCCAATCCAGGAATTGCGGGGGTACCGGTTGCCATCACCGCGACTGTTGCGCCTGCGACAGGCACCGTCGCGCCCACGGGCACGGTCACATTCACGGATACTTTCAATGGCGCGACCACTACGCTCGGGGCGGGCGCCATAACTTTGAGCAACACCGGAACTGCCGTCGTGAACCAGGCGTTTGCGCCGGGCACGCACTCCATTGTTGCCAAGTATGCGGGAGACGCGGACGATGCGGCCAGCAGCGCCACGCTTTCCCTGGTAGTGAATCAGGCAACCACGACGACGGTTGTGACGGCCACGCCGAATCCAGCGCTGGTCGGCAGCACGATTACTTTTTCAGCGACAGTGGCGACGAATCCAGCAGGCGGAGCGCCAACCGGGGCCGTCAATTTCCTGGCTAACGGAACGATCGCACTGGGCACTGCCAACGTCGACCCAACCGGCAAGGCTACCGTTACCAACGCAACACTTGCAGCGGGAAGCTATCAAATCACGGCCGTCTATGCCGGGGACACGAACGACGCCGGCAGCACATCGGCGGCAATCACTGAGGTGGTCGGAGTGATTCCAACCGACACAACCCTCAGTACTGCGACTGCCACAGGAGCCGCGTCGCAGACGATCCTGGTGTCTACGGTGCAAAACGCCGGCGTTACCGGCCCGATCCCGACAGGCACGGTTACCTTCCAGAATGGAGCGACGGTGGTGGGGTCGGCCACCTTGAACGCGGACGGAGTTGCCACGATGACTCCGAATCTTGCCGCGGGGACATCCACGATTATTGCGTATTATCAGGGCGACGCAACGCACGGGCCGTCTCAATCAACCCCTGTCACTGTGAGCAGCACAGGCTCGTCTTTCACGATTGCGGTCACACCGAATTCCGTGACCATCCCCACGACGCAGAACGCCAACGTGACGGTAAGCCTGACTTCGATCAGCGGGTTCACGGATACGATCGGGCTGGGCTGCGCGTCCCTGACGGCGGGGGTCAACTGCCATTTCTCCAACATCTCGGTGCCGCTTGGTGCGAATGCGACGGCGACGGCGACTTTGACCATTGACACGAACAATCCGCTGGGTGGGGGCGCGACGGCTATGAACAGGCAAACCGGTGACCGCAAGGTTGCACTGGCTGGCTTGTTCCTTCCTCTCAGCTTCTTCCTGGGTTGGATTCTGTGGCGTTTCCGCAAGCGTCATGCGAGCGTATGGAGCGTGGTGCTGATTCTTGTTCTTTCCGGGGCTGCGATGCTGGCCACCGGCTGCGGCGGGGGATTCACACAGAACAACGCAGCACCCGGTACCTATACCATTCAGGTAGTCGGCGTTGGAGCTAACAGCAACGTGACTGAATATCAGGCCGTTACGCTCACCATCACGAAGTAAGACGAATCGATGAGGCACCGCAGAGGAATGAAAAGCACCGATCAGTTCACAGGGGCGGCCGGCAGGAAGCCGGAGTTACGGCTCGCCCGCCGCGCCGTTTTCATGGCCGTTCTTCTGTTTGCTTGCCTGGGGCTTGCGCGGAATGCGTCGGCCCAGGTGGTGTTCGCGGGAGACGAAGGTGGCTTGACGCTTACGGCGGGTGCTACGGCCTCAGGGTACGAGGTCCAATATGGCGAGCAGAAACTGCTGGGCATAGCCGCGGTTGTAGATGTCGACACCAGGCGCCGCTTCGGACTGGAAGCCGAGGGACGCTGGCTGATGTTTCACGAAACCAACCAACTGCATGCGACGACATGGATGGCCGGGCCACGCTACCACTTCACGAGGGGGAAATTTCAGTACTATGGAAAAGGCCTGGTCGGCGTAGGGCAGTTCTATTTCCCTTATAACCTCGCACAAGGGAACTACCTGGTAATAGCGCCGGGCGGCGGTGTGGACTATCGATGGACACGCCGGGTCTCGTTTCGGCTGGCGGATGTTGAATATCAATTCTGGCCCCAGTTCACCTTTGGCTCCATGAGCTCTTACGGGGTGAGCGCAGGCGTCCGATACCACATTTTCTAATTCTGTTCGTGCATAATTTGATTCCGCAAATGCAGCTCCGGTGAGCTGCATTTGCGTTTGGAGCGCTTCTGCGGTATTGTCAGTTCGTTCCTGCCCGCGTCGAGAACCCAACATGAAACTGAAGCGTCGGACCGTGGCGGTTTTGGCAATCGCAGCGGTGCTTTTGTTTCTTGCTACCTCCGGTGCGGTCATCTGGCGCGTAGAAAACGCGCTGCGCAACTCGCAACGCGATGTGGCGCAAATGGAGCTTCTGGGCGTCGAAGTTCGAGCGCTTGGGCCCCAAGCGAATCCCGGCTTTGAGGCGATCGCCGCACCAGCCGTTTTCAAAAGCGCGGCGGCATTTCAGGGATCGATTTATTTGGCAGGCCCAGGGGGGATATATGCCTGTGCGGCCAACGGGTCGGTTGAGCATCTCTACCGGACCGGCATGGAGTTGCCTGCCGTTCAGCTGGGACAGATGGCTGTGGGAATGCTGACCGACTCGCGGCAGCCGGAGTTGATCATCGCGGCTGGCGGCGAGGGCATTCTGGCATTCGACGGGCATCAGTTTCGGGAGATCCGACCCAGGCTGGATGAGGCGCGCGCCGTTACGGCAGTGCTGCCGCTGGCCTCGGGGCGGCTGTTGATCGGCACCGCAAAGCTGGGCGTGCTGGTCTATGCCGGGAAGACCCTGAAGAGATTTCACGCCACCACGGACAATGTCTATGTGACCTCGCTGGCGGGATCTGAAGCTGAACTGTGGGTAGGCACGCTGAACCAGGGCCTGCTCTGGTGGCATGGCGGGCAGACCGATCGCATCGGCGAGGAGCAGGGGTTGCCCGACCAAAGAGTGGAGCAGATTGCTCTGAGCGAAGGACGGGCTTATGTGGGCACACCCGTCGGCGTGGCGGAGGTGCGCAATGGGAAGGTAACACGCGTGCTGGCGAAGGGAGCTTACGCACGTTCATTGCTGGCAGATGGGGACTCGCTGCTGGTGGGGACGATGGAAGGCGGCGTTACGCGCGTCGGCCTTTCCGGCCCTGAGGGCAGCATGGCTGCGAGACGGCCGATTGTTGCGCGGTCAGAGGACTTCCGCGAAAACTCGAATGGCGGATTTGGGGGGATCAGCGATGCGGCGGTGGAGCAGTTGCTCGCTGTCGGAGATGGCCGCTATGCATTGGCCACGAACGGCTTGCTTCGCCTGGAATCCGATGGCGCGTGGCGTCAAGTGATGAGCAACAGTGGTGCACAGCTGACCGACAGAGATATTTCGGCGATTCTTGTCGCCTCCGACGGGCGGCTCTGGGTGGGCTACTTCGATCGCGGACTGGACATTGTGCCGGCCGGCGGAGGGCCAGTTGAGCATGTTGAGAACGAGCACGTGTTCTGCGTGAATCGAATTGTGGAAGATCCTCGGCAGGGAGCAGTAGCCGTAGCCACGGCCAATGGGCTGGTTCTGTTCGATCGCGATGGACACCAGAAGGAAATACTCAGACGCGATGCGGGCCTGATTGCAGACCACGTGACGGATGTGGCGCTTTATGGTGACGGCCTGGCGCTGGCGACTCCGGCGGGGATTACGTTTCTTGACCGAAGCGGTGCACACAGCGTTTATGCGTTTCAGGGCTTGGTGAACAATCACGTTTATGCGCTGGGCTCAAGCGGGGAGCAATTGATCGCCGGAACTCTGGGAGGGCTGTCGCTGCTGGCTGCCGGCTCGGTGCACCAGAACCTGACCACAGCAACTTCAGGCTTGAAGCACAATTGGATTACCGCGTTATCCGCGGTAGGCAATGAGTGGCTGGTGGGGACTTATGGGGCGGGCGTGCTGCGCCTGGGCGCGGATGGCACTGTTTCGCCAACCGAGGCTACACGGGTGGGAGTCATCGTAAATCCCACAGCCATGGCATCGGATGGACGGATGGCGCTGGCTGGAACCGATGGACAGGGACTGCTGGTTGGCGACGCGAACGGTACGCGATGGAGGACGGTGACTGCCGGCCTTCCATCGCTGAATGTGACGGCGCTGGCCATCCACAATGGCGTGGTGTATGTGGGAACGGAGAGCGGGTTGGCGAAGATCGCGGAAGACAAGCTGCAATGAGAAATGCGATGAGACGGGCACTTGGGGTGATAACGCTGTTGCTGGCGATTGGCGCGGCCGCTCATGCGGACAGCGGTGTGCTGGTCCCCAACGGCAAGCAGGCACCCGATGCAACGATTTTGTCACTGACGGAGATGCAGGTTGAGATTCACGTGGATAACGGGGACGCGCGCGTGTGGGTGCGGCAGGTGTTCACGAACCACACCGGCAGCCCGCAAGAGGGAAATTATCTGTTTGCGTTGCCCAGCGGGACTACTGTCTCCGACTTTGCGGTTTGGGATGGGCCGGTGCGGATACCAGCGGTGATTCTGGAGCGGAAACGGGCCAAGGCGATTTACCAGGAGCTGAAGAGTCAGGCCATCGACCCAGGACTGTTGGAGCAGGGAGAACGCACCGAGGACGATGCGCGACGCAACTCGGTCTTCAGCGCGCATATTGTGCCGATTCCGGCGTATGGAACCAAGCGGCTGGAGATTGAATATCACCAGCACATTCCTGTTTCAGCGAGGAAGAGCTATTTTGTGCTGCCGCTCAAGCCGGATGCGGGAAACAGCGAGAGAGTGCAGAAGCTGAGCATTCATTTCGAAATAAACTCGGCCGCGCCGATGAAGGATTTTGCATTTCAGGGAAAGCTGCTGACGTTCAAAATCGAGCAGCAGGATGCGCATTCGATCCGGGGCACGGTGGACGCAGCGAACATTGATCTGGCCGAGGATTTTGCAACCGTTTGGATGGTCGACGAGCCGGGAAATGCGCTGGAGGTGATTGCCTTTCGCGACCCGAACCCGGCGAGTTCGCTGACTGTAGATGCAATTGGTCCGGAAGCCGGCAACAACTCCGCAGCAAACTCCGATGGCAAAGGCAAAGGAAAGCAGAAACAACAGGTGGAGCCGGGCTTCTTTGAGGCTACGGCGCAACTGTCGGTTTCGCCGCAGGGCGGCGCACCTGCGCAATCAGCGAGTGCTAAAGGCAGCCGCTCGGTGATCATCCTGATGGACACTTCGCTCTCCATGCAATGGGAAAAGCTGGAGCGCAGTTATGCGGCGGCGTCCAAACTTTTGGAGAGCCTGGGGCCGGAGGACAAGTTCAACCTGCTGCTCTTCAACACGCAGGTCGATAGTTTCAAGCCAGCTCCTCAACGGGCAGACCTGGTCACGGTGACGGCGGCGATGAACTGGATGCGGCAAAGCCATCTGCGGGGTGGAACAGATCTTGAAAAAGCGCTTGGCGCAGGGCTCGGGCAATGCAGTGGGCTGGACGCGAGTTCTAACACGGCAGATGGAGTGGCACTTGTTTTGCTGACGGATGGCGGGGCTACTCGGGGAATTATCCAGGGCGGCAAGCTTGCTGATTGGTACGCGCAAAAATGGAAGCAGATTTCCGCCAACAGGAGGCCCAAGACCGATGTGTTTGCCGTGGGCGACGATGCAAACCTGCCACTGCTGCGGATGCTGAGCAGCAATGGAGGCGTGATGGAGCAGGTGCTTTCCACCGAGCCTGTGGACTACAAGTTGGCGGACTTTCTCAGCAAGGTGGGACAGAGTCCTATTGGAGATTTGCGGCTCGCAGTGGCACCGGGGGGCACGGTGGACAAAGTGTATGCGCTGGAGGATGCGGTCTTTGACGGCGGTGAAGCGCGTTGGGTGGGCGAGTATGGGAAGCCGCGCAAGAATGTGAACTTTCATGCGGACGGCCTGCAGAATGGGCGCACCATCGCAGCGGAGACCAAGGCGGATTTGCCGGCGCAGGCGCTGGAGCACGATCAGTTACCGCGGCTGTGGGCTGGGGCTCGCGTGCGGGCATTGCTTGATCAGATTGAGCGCGATGGGGAGACCGAAGCGACGGTCAATGAAATTATTCGCCTGGCGCGGAGATACAAATTTGTCACGCCTTACACATCGTTCCTGGCCGCTCCACGAGCTTTACTGCGACCTCGCGTGATTCGGCCGGGAGATCCGGTGTTGCGCGTGCATACCGACAAGGCAATCGTATCCGTGATTGCGCTGTTTCCGTTTGGACTGGAGAAGCAGCTTCGCTATTTGTCTGGCGAAGATGTTTGGCAGACGCGCTTTCTTGCGCCAACGGATATGAAAGACGGCAGCTATCCGGTGCGCCTGGTGCTGCGCGATACAAATGGCCAGGTGTATCGCGAGTCGAAGAGCTTTGTGATCGCTTCGACTCCGCCTTCGGTAAAGGTGCGCCTCGATCGGCAACGGTATCGGCCGGGCGAAACTATTTTGCTCAAGGTAAGTGCCTCCGAGAGTACGCGAACATTGACGGCGCGCGTAGAAGGACTAGCCCCCGTAAGTCTTCACTGGGAGCGCGAGCAAGGGGCGAGCACGGGACAGATCGTGCTACCGCAAGCGTTGCCTCCGGGCGAGTATGTACTCGCGGTGACGGCAGAAGATATGGCGCACAACCTGGGCGGCGCGGAGGTGCGGCTTGAAGTGGTTCCATGAACGCGCAAAGAGAATCCGCATTCGCGTTGGTCTCTTGCTGGGCATGAGCGCAGCGAGCATTGGAGCATTTGGGGCTTTGGGTTATTGGCAAGGCCCTGGATTCCTGCTCGGAGCCGGCAACGGTATTGCGCGCTGGCTTGAGAATGCGGAATCCGGCTCTGGCGTGGAGATGGCGCTCTACCGGTTGATGAAGCTGCCCGCGGGTGATTTTTTATTTCGCCGTTCGCCGCGAGAGACACGGCCGGAGTTGACTGCACTCATATACGCGCATCAAAACAGCGCGCCGCTTTATTCGCTCAGAGCCTTGGAGGACGAGCAGGCGCTGGACTTCGACGCCGCTGAGAAGGACTGGAAAACCTGGGCCGAAAAAGCAGACGACAAAGTTGCGGCCAACCTTGACCTGGCGGATTTCTACGATCGCAGATTGAAGCCGCAGGATGAACTTGTCGCTCTCGAAGCGGTGGGCAGCGCTGCCGCGAGCCCGCGCGAACGTTGGACCGCGGCGGAGTCCGAGCGATCGTGGCAAGCGTGGGAGCGGACGTTGACGATAGTCGACCGATACGCGCTGCCGCGTGCAATTGCGCAGAGAGAGTATGCGGGGTGGGAGCGGCGCTATCGGCTTGAACAATCCGTTTACGAACGCGAACTTGCATTCGATCTGGCGGGCAAGGATTTTGCGGCGGCATCCGCATTGATTGACCGCTCTCGAAAACATCTTCCCGGCGACACAATGTTTCCTGTACGTGCAGAGGCGGAAGTGGAGGCTGGGCGAGGCTCGGCAAAGGATGGGCTGGCGGTATTCGATCGCAGCTTTGAGCCGCTGTGGCCGGCTGAGTTAGTCAAGAGTTATTGCGACCTGCTTGCGAGCAGTCACCAGACGCTGAAGGTTCGCGATGCGCTGCGTGCGAGGCTTGCGGCCAATCCGGATGGCGGAGCCGAGGCGCTAAAAGATGCGGCGAAACTCTTCTACATTTTTCAGCAACAAAGTCAGCCGGATGCGGCCAAGACTGTGCTGACCGATTACCGTACGCGCAAAGATGGACGCGGAGCGGCGTGGAATGCGGATGAGCTCTATTCGTTGGCTCAGTTGTCTGAGGGCGTGCAGGATTTCTCTGAGGCGGCGCGCTACTACTACGCTCTGGCAACGGACCACAAGACTTCCGATGCCGAACAGAAGGGGCTGGCGGGACTGGCTCGCATTCTACTGACCGCGCCGGATCAGCCATTGCGCGTGGGCGCGGGAAATCTGGCGCTCTACAAGAGCATCGCCACAATGGACCGCGGACCCGGCTATTTGAATGGCATCCTGTCGCTGTTCTTTAACTCTGCGGAACCAGCCGGGGAGTTCGCCAGCGAGGATCAGCTTGCCGCGACTTACTTTCATCGGGCCAAAGCAGCGGAGTTAGTGGCGGATATCGATCGCCGATTCCCGACAGCACCCGAGCGTGCGGAGTTGCACGTGCGCCTGATAGAAGCCTATGCGGCGTACGGCGAAAACGAAGCAGAGATTCGCGAAGGAACGGCGTTTCTTGCGCAATTCCCTGCGGACGCACGGCGGGTTGAAGTGGCGCTGTCGGTGGGCGATGTATATAGCCGGACGAACCAAGCTGAGAAGGAATTCGCGCTCTACCAAAGGCTGCTTAAAGAGCTTGCGGCGAAAGCCGATGGCGTTCCGCTGGGGGCGAGCGGAGCAATGTACAGCAAACTCGTTGACGGTGGAACTACTGAAAATGCTCGGTCTGCTGAATACGCCCGGGTGCTGGACCGGTATCTTTCGCGACTGGTTGCGGCAGGTAAATTACCCGATGCGCTGCAGGTGTTACGAGGTGAACTGGATCGCAATCCGCAGGACCCTGGGTTGTATGAGAAGCTCGCAGGATTTCTGGAACAGAACCAACTGAATGCTCATCGGGAGGAGGTTTATCAACGGGCCATCGAGCAATTTCAGGATACGAATTTTGGAACCGAGTGGTATGCGAAGTTGGCTCGATTCTATATTCGACAAAAGCGCAATGCGGACTACTCCGCGATTTCGAGGAAGGTCGCTGAGATTTTTTCCGGCACCGATCTGGAAGAGTATTTGCGACTTGCGCCCGCTCCGGATACGAGGTTATCCCTCGAGGTCGATCGCTTTGCGCACGATCGTTTTCCCCACGACTTGACTTTCGTACGTGACCTTCTTGCGCAGTATCGTTTGCGCAAGGAGCAGGCAGAGGTGGAGAAGCTTTTGTGGGAGCACTGGTCGGAGTCTCCCGATTTGCGCGACCAGTTATTCGAGTTGCTGTCGAATTCTGGACGACTCGATGTGCAATTGGAGGCGCTGCGGCAACAGACTCCTGAGATCGATCGTGCGGACTGGAGTGGCCTGGCAAAAACGAATCCCACAGCAGAGCGTTTCTGGCTGGAGTCATGCTTGTGGCAGTCGCGCTATGAGCAAAGCGTGGGCGCGGCGGAGGCACTGGCGGCGGAGTATCCCGCCGATGAAACGCTTGGCAGGCAAGCATCGTCTCTCAATCGGTCGCTCGCATATTTCCATCCGGAGGACACCGATAAGGCAGTCGAAATCGAAAAGCGCTTGTTGAGCGCGAAGCCGGACGATCTTGAAACGCTGGCGCGCATTGGCGATATCTACGCGGATCGCGGACGCATGGCGGAAGCGGCGCCCTATTGGACGCGCATGGCCGAGGTTCGACCGGGGGACTCCGATGGCTATCTGCAATCCGCCACAGTGTTCTGGGACTATTTCGATTTTGCTTCTGCATCTGCCGAACTGCGCAAGGGGCGCGCGCATCTGGGCCAGCCTGCGCTATTCGGCTATCAGGCAGGCGCAATCGAAGAGAGTCAGGGCAATGTTTCTGGCGCGATTCGTGACTACGTTGCGAGTTCGCTCGGCGATAAGCCTTCCGAGGAAAGCCGAAGCCGGCTGCTGTCACTCGCTCGAAGGTCGGAGTTACGCGCAACCATCGAGGCTGAGACGGAGGGACTGTTGACTGGCACTGGCCCCACCAGTGCTGCAATCACTTTGCGCGTGAGTCTGCTGCGCGCTGAACATCGAAGTGACGATCTGGCACGAGAACTGAGGCAGGCCGTCGCGCAAACTGATTCGTTCGATGTGTTGGATGCATTGAGCGAGGCTTCACGCAGCAATGGGCTGCCCGAAGTGGAGCAACTCGCCTTGCGCAGGCAGATCGCACTTACATCCGACCCGGTGCATAGTCTTGAACTGCGCTATCAGTTGGTGAATCTGCTTGAGCAGCATAGTCCGGCGGCCGCAGCGGCAGAGGTCGATTCCATTTATCGCGAGCACGGCAAGGTGCTGGGCGTGGTTCGCTCCACGGTTGACTTCGACTGGGCGCATGAACGCAAACCGCAGGCTGTGGCAGTGCTGCTTGATTCAGCGGATGCTTCTTACCCAGAGTTGAAGGGGCGATTCCAACTGGAAGCCGCGCGCAAGATGACGGAGTTGGGCGACTACGCGCATTCGAAGAGACTCCTTGAAACTCTGTTGACCCAAAAGCTTTTGGATGCGGAAATAGAAACGGCGCTTGCAGACAACTACGCGCATTCAGGCGATGGAGCAGGGCTCGAGTCGTTTTATCGCGCGGAGTTGGCCGCTGCTCAAGGTGCGGCATTCGCGAATCTGGATCGCTTAGAAAAGACAATGCGGGTTGCGCAATTGCGATGGGGCATGATTTCCGCTGCCACACTTCTTGGCAAATGGGATGACGTAGCCGATCAATATATTGAGCTCATCAATTCCTACCCTGACGACGCGGGCCTTGCGCAGGAAGCCGCGCTTACGACGGCGCCTCATGGACAGAGCGAGAAACTGCTCGCCTTTTACCGGAAGACAGTGGATGCCTCGCCACGCGATGCACGCTGGAGCATTGTTCTTGCACGCCTTGAAACTGCTCTCGAAGATTATCCCGCAGCTATCGAGGCATACGGCAAAGCAATTCGCGTACGGCCAGAGCAGAAGGATCTTTATCAGTCGAAGGCAGGGCTCGAAGAGCGCTTGCACAGACTCGACGATGCTGTTGCCGACTACGAGCAGCTCTACAAACTGAGCTATCACGATCCGCAATGGATGGTAAAAACCGCTGAAGCGCGTTCACGGCAAGGACGCGATGCCGATGCGATTAAAGCGCTGCAGGAGGCCTGGATTACAGGACGTCCGGTGATGGTATCGAATTATCTCGAAGTGGCCACGCGGTTGGAGCAATGGGGAATGCTCGAACAAGCGCGCACGTTTGCCGAACAGGGAGTGGACGTCGCGGGACCGGAATTGCTAGCCGACCCTCAAGACCATTCGTGTGCTGAAGTTTATGCGCGGATCATGGCGCGCTTGCGTCAAACGGACGCTGCGTTTACACGCCTCTCAACCGCACGCCAACAGGCGGTTAATGTTCCATTAGGGACGGTGGCACAGCAGGTCATCAAGGAAGGCGTTGCCGCAATCACCAACGAAGATTGGCGCAGGCAGCGAATCGCGGAGCGTACGGGTCAGGCGACGTCGGGCTTTGCGCAGGCGTTGAAGGCTATGGCCGCGGTTGTTGGCGAATACGGAACGCCGGAAGAGAAAGCGGTTTTTGCAACGTGGCTGCAATCGAAGCGCGCCGGAGCGGATCAGAAGGAGCTGCTTGCTGTTTATCTTCCTGCGGCGAAGGCGTCGGGGCTATCCGATGTAGAGGCAGAGATGCTGTGGGAGTCCGCGCAGAAGAGTGGCGGCGCCAGTTTGAACGAGTGGCTGCAAGTGCAGCGTCAGCGCGTTCAGCTTGAATCAGTCGGCGCCAGGCTTGAGTCGTTAGCTCCATTGGTTTCCGCCGCGAAGAGGCAATCTATTCTTGGCCGTGCAGCGGAAGTTTACCGCACTGTTGGAGACACGTCCGCTGAAATTCGTGTATTCGATAAGCTCGCGGCCAGCGGCTGGCTCGGAGAAAATACAGATCGCTACTATTCGCTTTTGTTGCCGGCGCGTTCGCAGGACCTTGTGCGAAGGGCAGCGGGTAGTGCGAAAAAGCAGCACGAATCGGAAGACGGCGCTGCGCAGTTTCTGGTGGCGTACGGAAAGCCGGATCTGGCTCTGGCGGGAATCGCCGCGCGTTCGGCCAATCTTCCTCCGGTATGGGAGAAAGCATACACCGGACTGACTGGGCTCTATTTGCGCGAGCACACTCCGCAAGTGCGTGAGGCGTTTGCCGGAGCGCTCGACGGAGACGCAACTATTGGGGAACGCATTGCGCATCCGACGAATCGAGAAGAACAGCTTGCGGGAGAGGTTTGGTTTTACTACGGCTCGCGCTTCGGCGAGTATCTCGACGATGAAAAGGACGCAGAGGCGGAGAGCTACCTTGAGGCCGAGCTTGAGCACACGCCGGAAAGCGCCAGTCCCTACACAGAGCTCGCGGCTTATTCCGCGGAGGCAGGTAGAACGGATGCTGCTCTTGTCGACTATCAGCATTCGCTCGACATCAACAGCGAGCAACCGGCTGTTCTCGACAGCATCGCGCTGATCAACTGGGAACAAGGGCGGTCAGTGCCGGCGCTGCTCGCATGGCGAACTGCGGTGAAACAGCTGGCCGCGGAGATGGATTCTCGTCCGGTGCCGGAAAGCTTTTGGGGCGACTTCGTGTTGGTGCTTGAGGATGTCACCGCAAATAGACAATTCGCGACGGTCAGCGAACAAGTGGATGCAATGCTCCGGATCTACCTGGCGCGAAACGGAGATTATCGCGTTGAGCCGCTGCTTGAAGCCGGCTATCACGCGCATGGCGACCAGATGGATTGGTTGTTGCAGATCACTACGGCCGCTAAAGATCAGGAAGACTTGCTCAATTCAATACGTAACGACCGGTGGATTCCCAAGAATCAGTTGAGCCAGCTCGATGCACGGATTTTGGAACTCGCGCGCCGGGAGGCTCAGGCCAATCCAACCAAAGGAGACTGGGCTATTGAACATGCCGAGTTCAAACTGATCACCGCGCTGATCAATGAGAACAAGCTTGCCAACGCTCGCGCTGAATTTGGACACATTCCCGATGAGGCGCGCACTTCGTCGCAGTGGCTTGGTGTGCTGTTGCGTGTGAACGAGGCGGACGGGAGCCTAGCCCAATTGGTGGCGCAATGGAAAAAAGAGCCGGCCAACGCACCAGCGGCGAAGGACATTCAGCATGCCGCCCTTGGATTGTCGGAGGTGTCGAAGCACATCGTTTTGCGATTTGTTTACGATCGCGCTCTGGACGCACGGGAGTTGACTGCACCTAACTTTCTCGGCCTGGCCGCAATCGATCTGGACGAGAATAACGTGCCGGGCGCGATTGCGCTGCTTAAGCGCCTGGCAATGGTGAGCGACGATCCGTGGAGAGATACAGACTCTGCGGCGAGCCTGTTGGAGGCACGTAACCAGTATGCCGAGGCGATACCATTTCTCAAGCCATTGGCAGAAGCTTTTCCATGGAATGCAAGCTACAAGAATCGATTTGCAATCGCCACGCTGGCTGTCGATGCGCAATCACAGCCGGCGATGCAGGCACTTTCCGCAGTGGCCTCCGATTCCAAAGCGACGTATGCGGATCGCATCACAGCCGCTGTGGCATTGAAGGGACGCAGCGCTGCTGACACTGCGACTGGAAGCGCCGAGCTTGATCTGCTGGAACGCAACAGTTGCCCGTCTGCAGACGAAATCAACAGGCCATACTTTGTTCAAGCGCGCAACGTAGCGGCCACGTGCGCAACGAGCGATCAGGCGAAGGAGCGCATCTTCCGGTCCGCCATCGCGGCTGCACCAGCCGATGCAGGACTGCGGATCAGCTATGTCTTTTCTGCGTTTAATGCGCGTGAGGATAGTAGGGCGCTGCTTGCATTGGAACCGATTCTTGCAGGAGCTTCTTCCACTAATGGATACGAGGCTCAAAGCGACGACACGGCATATGAGGACAATGATCAAGCTGGGTCTCAGGCAGCGAACGGGATCTCTCAATTGAAGCCAGAGGATGCGTCCAGGCTGATCTGGCTTGCGATTCGCGCGAGGGAGAAGCGACATGAAGATGAGGAGGCACTGAGCCTTGCGCGAAGAGCCCTGTCATGGGAAAAAGACGCCAAACGAGGCCGTGCCTTGGAAGACGAGGCTGCACGCCTGGAGGACATTGCCGAGCGCGAACGGGAAAACGAAGCGCGGGCCCCGAAGATTCACGCGGAGCTCGCGCAGGATAGAGTGGTGCACCCACGATTGTTGCTGGCGACGCCTTCTAATCCCGGAAATGCGGTCAAGACCGTGGGAGGTGCGGAATGAAACGTCGTCTCTTGAGTGCGGCAGGAATTGTGCTGCTCGGCAGCGTGGCAGGCTTCGCAGTTGTTGCGTTAGAGCAAGCAACGAAGCCAAAGCCTGAACTGCCGACATTGCTGCCAGAGGGCGCACTGCTCTCGATTGAAGCGCGGGATTTCGCCTCGCTGTTGCACGATTGGAATACATCCGAAGTAAAGCGAGTTTGGCTTTCCGGCGATAATCATGCAGCGTTCATCACGTCGCGACTTTTCGGCCGGCTTTCGCAGGCACAAGATGAGTTCTCCGCAGCCGCAGGTCTTCCAACCGACGATGCTTTGCTCGAACAGGTTGCGGGAGAGGAAAGCTGCCTGGGACTCTACGACATTGGCAATCTCGAATTCGTGTATGTGACGCGGATCGATCGACAACAAATTGAGAAAACTTCGCTGTGGCAAACACGGGGAAAGTTTGAACAGCGCACCGAGGCGGGCACTGGATTTTACGTGCGGAAAGATGCGGATTCTTCGCGAACGGCAGCCTTCGCAGCCGTGAATGGCTGGCTGATTCTTGGCACAAGGGAAGATCTTGTCGCGGGTGTACTCGATCGCATAGCGGGGACGGCTGCGCATAGCCTGGCGGATGAAGGTTGGTATGCAGATGCAATCAAGCAGGCAGCCAAGGGGGAGGCAGATGGCGCGCGCGGCGATTTGCACATGGTCTTGAATTTGAACAAAATTGTCCCGTCACCCTATTTTCGCACCTATTGGATTCAAAACAACATTACTGAGATGAAGCAGTACACCTCGGCAGTCAGCGACTTGTTTCGGAGTGCACAAAGCTACCGCGAGGAAAGAGTTCTCGTCCGCCGCGCTGCACTTGCAGATACGGCGCAAGGCAATGCAACAGCACTAGCGGCGATGGCTCCTGAAGATGCTGCCTTTTATGTAGCGCAGGCGACGCCCGATCCGGAGAGCGTACTCGAGAGTCTGCGTAGCAATCTTCTTGAAATGAAGACTGAGCGACTTGACTCCGCATCCTCGATCGCACCGGCTGAGACAGTGGCGGAAAACGCGGGCAGCGGCTCTCAACTCGATGTAGTGATCGACCGCGCTCCAGCAGCCGCTCCGCACGTGGACGCATTTCAGCCCTTGCGCATTCTGCTTCACGCGCAGGAGCCCGAGGGCTCTCTCGAGGTGTTTACCACGCGTGCTGTCCGCGATGGTGTTTTTGTGTCGCTGCAAACAGCGATGGTGGTCTCGTCGCCTCATAACTGGGATGAAAGCGCGGTGTGCATGGCTCTGACCCAGGCACTGTTGCCCGGCCTCACCACAGCAGAACTCGGCGTGCATTGGGAGAAGCGATCGAATGGTGCAGGAGACTATCTGGCTCTCGATGGCGCCGTGCCACTCTTCCTCAAAGTGAACGAGGGGCAAATGCTGCTCTCCAACGACGCGGACCTGCTTGAGAAGCTTATAGCCCGCAGCAAGGTCAATGCAACCGGGGACAAAGCGGGTGTTACCTACATGGCTTTCTTTAGACATGCGCAGGAGCAGAACAATTTTCGATTACTCATGGCGCAGTTGGATTTGTCGGCGCATCGCAACGGCGCAGATCAGCAGGCGGGGTCGGCGGAGGAACACGCTCCGGCATTCTTCTCAAAGAATGTGGCGAGTCTGAGCCGCGCGTTTTCTAAAGTTGCTTCGGAACGAGTCGAAGAGGAGGCTCGCAGCGACAAAGTGATCCAGACTGTTACTTATCATTGGAGTCGATAAGGCGTGCTGTGCGCCGTTACAAATCGACTTTATGCCGAGCTTGCCTGGATCACTTTTGCGGCATATGCCGTACGTACTCGATCAGCTTTTGAATCTGGTCGCTATCAAGGCGAGTTCCAAAGGCGGGCATCAAGCCCTTCCCAGCACTGACGGTGTCTGCCAGCACCTTGGATGATTGCGCCTGGACTTCTTTGCCGCGCAGATCCTTGACGTGAAGACGAATGCCCAAGGTCGTTCCGGCGCCATCGTCGCCATGGCAAGGTGCGCATTTTTCTTTGAAAATGCCCGCTGTCGTTTCCGGCGTTGAAGGCTCTTGCGCAGCTGTGAACGAAGCGGCTGCAATGATTCCAAGAAAAACAATATGTGCGGTCTTCAGGTTTCCTTGAAGCCCCCACTTCCGAAGACGCGCAATCATTCCTGTTAAACCTTTCTTATCGTATGTCAACACTTCTGCAAATATCTTATAGGTCACAGGCCGCGCAGGCGGCTTATAGGCCAGGTACCGGCGGGCATCCTGGGAACTCAAGCAAGAATGTATTTCCGACATAGCCAAGATACGCAATTCCAATCTTGCTGGTGAAGAAACCGTCCGAGGTAAAGCTGCGCAGAAACGCAAAAAACTCCACGCCCTGGCTCAGGGCCTCATCTGTGGCTGCATTCTTGCGATAGGCGATGAGATCGAGAATCTCCTTCTGTTCTTGGGTCGTGCAGTCCAGGAACACTTTGTCATAGCGGTCTTGACAGGCGGAGTCAAGCCACATCAATCCGCCGCCTAATTTCAATTGATAATCCGTATTCTCGCTGGTGAGCAGATCGATGAATTCCGGAGCGCCAGCCTCGATGGCGCCGCCTGAATCGGCGTCCGCCGGGATGATAGCCTCGCACAGCATGCGTAGCGTCTTATACTCTTGCGGCGGAAAGTACTTTGCCGCGTAGCCGGTTGACGTGGCTCTTTCCGTCTCGATGATGTGTTGGGCATACTCCGCGGCCTCGAGCGGGATAGCGCGCAGCACGGAACCGGCCACGGCGCCCATGGTCAGCGACTTCAAAACGTTACGTCGAGTAACTTGGTCTGTAGCCATACGTTTGCTCTAAAGCTCTCCCTTCTTGGCCTGGTCCAGCAAGTATTCTGAGGTCCTCCACGATAGCGCCATAATACTCAGCGTTGGATTCTTGTCGGGATTGGTTACAAACGGAGCTGCATCGGCTACAAATAGATTTTTCACATCGTGAGCCTGGCAATTGCTGTTCAAGGCTGACGTCTTGGGATTGTTGCCCATACGCACCGTGCCCAATTCATGAATGATTTCGCCGCCGACCGAGATGGTCGACGTGGGTCTTCCGTGCCGGCCAAAATCGAGCACCGTTCCTCCACCGGTTTCAATGACGGAGCGAAAAGTCTGCTGCATATCCTCGGACATCTTCGTTTCGTTCTCGCTCCATTGCCAGTGAAAACGCAGGACGGGAATGCCCCAACGATCAACCACGTCGGGGTCGAGTTCGCAATAACTCTTTTCATTGGGAATCATTTCACCGCGCCCGGCGAATCCGATGACCGTTCCATAAGAGCTGCGGCATTTCTGCTTCAAGCTGGCGCCGTATCCTTCATACTCTCTGCAAACTCCATCGAATTCACCGACGCCGGGCATGCCGCGTCCACCGCCGAACTCGATGTGATAGCCGCGGAGGAATTCGTTCTTCTTTCCGAAGCGCCACCACGGCATGTACATGTGCATGCCGCCAACGCCATCGTGGTTGTGTGCGGGCACTTTTTCCAGTTGCGGAAAGTACCCGGCCAAGCTGCTGCCTACCGAATCGGTGAGATAGCGTCCGATAACTCCTGACGAATTTGCCAATCCGTTTGGAAAGTCCGAAGATCGCGAATTCAGCAGCAGCCGTGCAGACTCGCAGGCACTTGCCGCAACCACAAAAGCTTTGGCGTAGACGCGGTTCTCGTTTCGTGTTGCCTTGTCAATGTATGTGGCCGCTTCAACCTTTCCGCTCTGGCCGAAGACAAGCTCGCGGGCCATGGCGTTGGCAATCATGGTAAGACGGCCCGTAGCCTGGGCCGGCGGGATCATGACCTGGCTGGAACTGAAGTTGGAGGCGCTCAGGCATCCACGGCCGCATTGCGCGCAGTAGTGGCACGCGGCGCGCCCATTCAGCGGCTTGGTCAAAATGGCCAGCCGCGATGGGATGCAGGTGATGTTCAGATGGTCGCAGGCCTTCTTGATGATCGTCTCGGTACAGCGCGGTGGTGGAGGCGGCTGGAAAACTCCGTCGGGAGAATTAGGGACACTTTCCTTTGAACCGAATACGCCGATGTATGACTCGACTTTGTCGTAGTAAGGCGCGAGTTCCTCGTAGGTGATTGGCCAGTCGTCTCCCATTCCGTCCGTTGAGCGCGCCCTGAAATCCGCTTCGCCGAAACGGAGCGCGATGCGGCCCCAATGGTTTGTGCGGCCACCTTCAATGCGCGACCGGAACCAGCGAAACGTTGTGCCGGGCGCCGTTGTGTAGGGCTCACCTTCAATGTCCCAAAAACCATTGGGCGCCAGAAATTCATCGTTAAACTGGCCTTTTCCTTTGCCGGCAAAACCCACACCCCGATGGGGCAGTTCGTAGGGCCAAACATGCTCTTTGAAGTCTTTGTCGGGATTGAGCCGGGGACCGGCTTCGAGCATTGCCACGTTCAGGCCGCCTTCGGTGAGCACCTTGGCGGCCGTCCCGCCGCCTGCGCCGGATCCGATGATGCAGACGTCGTAAATCTTCTTGCGCGGATTCAATTGCGGCATCCATACACTCCTGCGACGAAATGGGTAGTCAACGCGGGTCTATCCACGCCCGATCAGTGGCCTGTGCCAGTTCACGCGCAGAACGCAATCAATATTTTGATAGAGATTTACATTCTGTTTTGGCAACGATCCAATATAACTCGCAGCTGGCAGGGCTTGCGATGCTTTTCTTCATCTATCAGGAGTGAGTGAGTCCAGAGCTCTGGGCGGGGTCGGCCTCGCCTTTGCCGGGGGCCAGATTGCATCCACTCGCCCCATGCGGTCCAGGCGCATGGATCGCATGAGCGAAAAATCAGACGGATGCGTCTAGCAGACGTCTAAGAAAAAGGTCATTCCAACTCATATCCCGGCCAGAGCCGAAGGTCTTTCGGCTCTTGATGCCACGGGGCGGAGCGCGTATATTTGCGTGAAAGTGAATGACGCTGGAAAAGGCTTGCATGGAATCATTTCCTGCTAGAGCGGGCTCGTGTGAATAGCCCGGGCGGTTCGGCTCACGACTCGGAGGGAACGGTGCCTGAGGATTCCGTTGTTCATTCCCGGCCAGCGTGGCGGCAAGTGGATGCGATGGTCAACGTGGCCGCGACATTGGTGGTTGCGGCGCTGCTCATGGTCATGCTCTCTTGCACGAAAGCCAAGACTTCCAGCGATAGCACTCCATCACAAGCATTCGCTTTGCATGCCATCGCTCCCCAGACCTTGCGCCTCAAGGGCATGACGGCCGCTGTAGAGGCTCGGTCGATTCAGGCACCTCTGATTGCCAGCCAGCAGGTGGGCACGCTCACCATTACAAGACTCATCCCCACCGGAACTCGCGTGAAACAGGGAGATCTGCTGGTCGAATTCGATCGCCAGACACAGTTGCGCGACTTTATCGATAAGCAAGCCCAGAGCGACGACGAGAATCAAAAGGTCCTGGAAGAGCAGGCAAAAGAGGCGGCCGCGCGCGCCAAAGACGAAACCGAAATCACGCTGGCGGAAAATGCTCTGAGCAAGGCAAAGCTGGAGATGGAGAAAGTTGAATTGCTTTCGCGCATCGATGCCGAGAAGGCGCAGGAGGACCTGGATGAGGCGCAGGCCACGCTGGCGCAACTGAAAGAAACATTCGATTTGAAGCGCAAGGCTGCGCAGGCGTCGATTCGCATTCTTGAAATTCAGCGCGACCGCACGCGGGAAACCATGCTGCATGCGCAAGCCAATTCCGCGCTGATGGAGATTCATGCTCCCATTGACGGCATCGTCGTCTTCAACACCATTTGGAAACAGGGGAACATGGGCGAGGTGCAGGAGGGTGACCAGGTCCGGCCGGGCGTTCCCTTCATGCAGGTGGTTGACCCCTCCATCATGGAGGTGCAGGTTCCGGTCAACCAGGAAGATCTGCTGGGATTGAAGCTGGGCCAGAAAGCACACGTGCATCTGGACGCATACTCCGACCTGATTTTCGAAGGACAACTGGAATCGGTCGATCCGATGGGCAGAACGGGCGACTTTTCTCCCAAGCTTCGCAGCTTCTCCGCTACTTTCTCGATCAAGGGGCACGATCCGAGACTCATGCCTGACCTATCGGCGTCGGTTGAGGTGAACCCCGCAAGCGCCGACAGCGGCGGGGGTGGATCGAGATGATGCGGAAGCTCAACGATCTGTGGGTGAAGCGACGGACGATCATTGTCGTTGCCGTTCTTGTTACTGCAAGTGCGGCCGTATTCGGGGTGGCGCATTACTCGAGCAAATCTCCGGTCGTTCCCACGTTTCAGGTGAAGCGCGGTGAGTTTCTGGATGCACTGCAGTTTCGAGGTCAGTTGAAGGCCATGAAATCGGTAAGCCTCACTGCGCCCTCCAATGCTGGAGATTTGCAGATTCTGAGGATTGTTCCAGACGGAACGCAGGTGAAAAAGGGCGACGTTGTTGTGGAGTTCGATCCTTCGAAGACCCAGCAGGATCTAGCGCAGGACAAGTCAGTGCTCAAATCTTCGCAAGCTGAAATTGACCAGGTGCGCGCACAGGGCCTTCTCAATGAAGAAGTAAATACGACCGCTGTCATGAAGGCCAAATACGATGTCGAAGTGGCGAAGCTCGACGCCAGCAAAGCAGAGGTTGTATCGAGAATTGAAGGCGCCGAAGCGAACTTGAAAGTCGGCGATGCGGAACAGGCACTGCGCGAGGCGGAAGCAAAACTGAAGTCGGATTCCGCGGTAGATCAATCGACGATTGAGGGCAAGAAGCATGCCAGCGGCAAAGCGGATTATGACGCACAACGCGCCGAGACTGCGCTGGCTTCCATGACTCTGAAAGCGCCGGCGGATGGAACTGTCAGTCTTTTTTCTATTTGGCACAACGGCTCAGAGGGGCCATTTAAAGCAGGCGAGCGCGCGTGGCCGGGCATGCCTATCGCCGAACTTCCCGATGCCGGATCTTTGCGGATTGCTGCGCGCGTGGATGAAACCGAACGAGGCCGGCTCGCATTGCAACAGCCGGTGACGCTGCAGTTGGATGCCATTGCCGATCGCCAGTTCACGGGGAAGGTCGAGAGCATCGGTACCATTGCGACTTCGGACTTCTCAGCGGGCTGGCCTGTCCCGCGAAACTTCGATCTTGAGATTGCCATCAATGAAGCGGACCCGCGCCTGAAGCCCGGAATGACAGTTCAAATCACAGTCATCGTCGATCGCGTGCCCGATGCGATCACGATTCCCGCGCAGGCCTCGTTTCTTAAATCGGGACAGACCGTGGCCTATGTGTGGAATGGATCCACATTCAAAGAGCGCGCCATTCAAGTGGAACGCAGAAGCCGCGACCGCATCCTGATCTCGAGTGGCTTGCAACCGGGCGACCTTGTTGCGCTGAAAGACCCAACGGGTAAGGAGTGAGATGGCGCGCATAAAAAGGCATCGCATTCTCATTTGGGTTGTGGTTGGCATTGTGCTGGCTACGGGGATCGGCGCAGTTGTGGCCGCAAGCCGCGTGCGACTGCCTGCCAAGAGCGATGAGATTCCATTGGCCGTTGTGAAGCGCGGCGACGTTGATCTCCGCGTAAATGGCACTGGAGAACTGCGCGCCAGCCACGCCATGATGCTCGCAGCACCCGCAGTGGGCGGAGGTGCGCTGCAGATTACTCACCTGGTCCGGACTGGCGAGTTTGTCAAAAAAGGCGACGTGGTCATTGAATTCGATCCCAGCGAGCAGCATTACAAGTTGGAGCAGAATAACTCCGAGATGCAGCAAGCCGAGCAGGAGATTACGAAGGCCAAAGCCGACGCCGTGGTGCTTGCCGCTGAGGACAAGGTACTGCTTCTGAAAGATCGACACAACGTGCGCAGGGCTGAACTCGATGTTCAGAAAAATGAACTGGTCAGCAAAATCGACGGAGACAAAAACTCTCTCGCCCTGCAGCAGGCCAAGAGAGTTTTAGCGGAGCAGGAAAAGGATATCGAATCGCATAAAGCGTCGGGGCAGGCCGCCACTTACCTGGCCCAGGAAAAGGCGAACAAGGCGAAGTTAAACATGGATCAGGCGCAACAGAACCTCGATAAAATGCGCGTCCTTGCGCCGATGGATGGCCTGGTTTCGATTCAGAAGAATGTGAATGCCATGGGAGGAATCATGTTTACCGGCATGTCTCTTCCCGATTACCATCCCGGCGATTCAGTGCAGGCGGGCAACTCAATTGCGCAGGTCGTTGACCTGAATGGGATGGATCTGACGTCCAACATTGGCGAAGAGGATCGCAGCAATGTTCAGGCGGGCCAGGCCGTTGAAGTTGCCTTCGATGCTTTACCTGGCCGGGTCTTTCACGGGACGGTCAAGAGCGTTGCCGGTGCCACTGCGCGGCAGTTCTTCTCCAGCAGTTCGGATGGCAACTTTGAAGTTTCCATTCAGCTTGCCGATGCCGACCCGCGGCTCCGCTCCGGTTTCACAGCGCAGATTGTGTTTCTCGCGGGAACAAAAAAGAATGTGTTGTATCTGCCCCGCCAGGCGCTGTTCCTCAAAGATGGCAAGCGCATTGCCTATGTCAAGAAGGGCAATGGCTACGAACAAAGAGAGGTCAAGATCCAGAGCCAGAATGAGAGCCGTGCGGCCATTGAAGGAGTGGATGAAGGAAACATAGTCGCATTAGTCGATCCAACGGCGCCACGCAAAACGGGAAGCGGCAGCGCTGCAACCGGCAACATGGAAGGGACGCCTTGATGACCGCAATCGACTCATTGATCCCCGAGCGCTTTCTGCTCCTCTACCAGCAGTGGGCAAGAGACGTGCAACTGGGCGTGCAGAACCTTCTGGCGCATGGATTGCGCTCGCTGCTGACCATGCTGGGAATGATCTTCGGGGTGGCAGCGGTGGTGGCGATGCTTTCGATCGGCGCGGGCGCACGTCAGAAAGTGATGGCGTTGATTGAGCAAATGGGAGTGCACAATCTGATTGTGGAAGCGAAGGAAACTCTGGAATGGCAAGCTCACGATAAGGTGCGCAAGATTTCTCCCGGACTTACGTTGAAGGACTACCGAGTTATCCAGGATGATCTTCAGGGCGTAGTGGCCTCGACGCCACGCAAGCGTCTTACCCCTTCGAAGATTATTCCGAAAGCACAGCAGGATATGCCGGCGGTTCTCGGCGTCAATCCGACTTACCAGCGGATTGCCGGCCTTCACCTGATTAGTGGCCGCTTTTTCGATCAGGGGGATGAGGAGCGAGGAACGCCCGTATGCGTGCTGGGCGCCGCGGCCAAGTGGAGCTTGTTTGGCTCTTCAAATCCAATGGATCAGTACGTTAAGGTGAACGAGCAATGGTTTCGCGTCATCGGAGTTGTGAGTCCGCAGCTCAGTTCGCAAGGAGATAGCGCGGGAGCTGCGGGCGTGGATGTGAATAACAATAT
>Ga0182030_10002032_pt1 | contig 42698 bp, 42 predicted proteins | sample 812S3MmetaG_FD_121299 | JGI IMG/M metagenome (GOLD analysis project Ga0182030, IMG submission 121299) | Permafrost microbial communities from Stordalen Mire, Sweden - 812S3M metaG (Illumina Assembly) | ecosystem: Environmental > Terrestrial > Soil > Wetlands > Permafrost | place: Sweden... | reverse complement strand
GAAAGCGGCTCAACAGAGTGCGGATGGAAGCGAGGCAAAAGGTTTGGCGAAGATCACGGATACGGCGGGCCGCCACGGCGGCCTTGACAAAACCGGCCTTCTCATGGAAGGAACGCGAGATGATCGGATGTCGCTGAGTTCGGACGCCGTAGGGCGGACGAGTGGTGTAACAACAACGCCGAGTGAAGTTGCCCTGGCCACTGCAAACGATCGTGGCGCGTTCGACTACGCGCCCTGCGGCGCTCCGCTCGGAATGACTAAGCGGAGATTGGCCGGCCCAGCAAGCGCGCGGCGTTGTCGTGAAAGACCGCTTGCAGCCCGTGCGCATCGAAGGCTTCACCGGAGGTGAGCAGATCGGCCGTCCAACCGCACGTGCGATACGGGTAATCCGAGCCGAAGAGAATATTGGAGTCTGGGATGACGGTTTTGAGCGCCAGCATCGTCCCGCGGCTCGCCACTTGAGCGGTGTCGTAGAACATTTTATGCGCCTCGGCGAGAAATCCGTTCGGCGTGATCTCCTTGAACTTTCCGTTGCCGCCGTTGATGAATCGCTGCACGAGGTAGGGCATCGTTCCGCCGGCATGCGAGAAGATCATGCGCACGGCGGGAAAACGCTGCGACGCTCCGCGGAACACATACTCGGCGATGGCGCGCGTCGTATCGGTCGCGTAATCGATCGGTGCAGGTCCGAGCCAGTCTTGGCGGTGCGTGCAAGCCGCGTTGCTCACCGGATGCGTGAAGACCACGGCCTTGCGCCGGTTCAGTTCCTCGAACACCGGATCGAAGCGCGAATCGCCGAGCCACGCGTCGCCGTAGCTCGTGAGCAGGCCCATCCCGTCAGCGTTGAGTTCATCGAACGCGTAGGAGATCTCGGCCAACGTCCCTTCGATATCCGGCATCGGGAGGAGCGCGAACATCCCGAAACGCCCCGGATGATCGCGTCGCAACTGCGCCATGTACTCGTTGCAGCGGCGCGCCAGCCGGCGCGCGGCCGCGCGATCGTCGAAGCGGCTCCCGGAGAGCGGCAGCGAGGCGTACACGGTCGCAACGCCGTCCCGGTCCATCTCCTCCACCGCGCGCGAAACGGACCAGTCGCGAAACACACGCTCTTCGTCCGGTGTTCCGCCGGGAAGCGCTAGCCAGAAATCCGGGGCCACGTGGTGGTGAACGTCGATCTTCATTCGTCCGCTCCGCTCAGCGCTTCATCGCGTTGGGCGAGATGAAGTCTTTGGCATCGAAGCCATGGTCGATCACCTTATACTTCACCTCGAGATCGATGATGGCCTGAAAATCCGCGGGATCGACGCGATCGGTGAAGGGTGCACGCGACGCTTGCGCCAGAACGGAGGTCTCGACACCTGAGAATTGCGCCATCAGCGGCATCATTTCCGGGCCATGGGTATTGGCGTACCGCGATGCTTCGCCAACGGCTTGCTCGTAGGCCCGGGCCGCCAGCGGATTCTCCGTGGAGAATTTACTCAGCGCATACCACGCGGCGATGCTGAACTGGCGGCCCACCGCATCATACGGCCGGCCGAATAGCCGCACTTTTCCGCTCGACAGCGCGATCGCGGTGCTCGGGCTCTGCAGCGTGATCGCGTCGATGCGGCCCGCATCGACCGCGGCCACCATCGCGTCTTGCGGAATCTCGAGCACTTTGATGCTCGACCAATCGCCGCCGTGCTGCTCGACCCAGGCCTGCGTCGTCACCGCATTCAGATCGCCTTTCGCAACTGAGAGGCCGAAGGTTTTACCGTTCAAATCCGCCGCGGTTTTCAGCGGCGAATTCTTGCCAACCAGGATCATGCCGTACGGTACGGCCGCCGAAGGCTGGTACACCGGGCCGCCCGCAACGATTTGCACCGGAACGCCGTGCGCGTAGGCCGTGACGACGGAAAACGTGCTGCCGTTGCCGACATCGACCGAACCGCCGGCCAGCGCGGCAATGATGGCGGCGCCGCTGTTCATCTTCACCAGCTCGACGTCCAAGCCGTACTTCCGGAAAATCCCGGAGTTCTGTGCGTAGACGATGATTGCCGCTGCCGTGCCGGGCGGTTGCGCAACCCGGAGCTTCGTGGGGGCTTGAGCGCGGGCGCGGTAGGGAAGTGCGGCGGCGCCCAGCGCCAAGAGTGCAGCCGAACGTTGCATGACCCTTCGTTACGCGCGGCCGTCAACGAGAGCCTTTCAGGAACGCGCGCGCCAGAAGAACGCGGCGCTTGCGATGAAGCCGAGGACGACGATTGCGCTGCGCATTGCCTCCGGCGGTAATCGCCGCGTCAACCGTGCCCCATAGTAGCCGCCGGCGATCGCACCGGCGCACATCGCGGCCGCGACGTCCCACGCGATCGCTCCGGCGATGACGAACGGGATCACCGGCACGCCGTTGTTGATGAACGCAAGCACCGACTTCAACGCGTTCATCTTCGGTAAGTCCGTCATGCCGATCAGCGCGAAGTACGCGAGCAGCACGATTCCCTGACCACCGCCGAAGAAGCCGCCGTAGAGCGCGACGACGAACAACGGTAACGTACTCCACCACGAGACGTCGGTGACACTGCCCGGGTTATTGGCGAGCTTCAACACCCACGGGCTGATCGCAAACATGATCGTCGCGAAGAGCAAGAGCCAGGGGATGATGATGTTGAACGCGTGCTGCGGCGTGTGCAGCAGGATCACCGCTCCAAGGATTCCGCCGATTACCGAGACGGCCATCGCGGCGATGAACCGCGGCGTCGGGCGGAGCATGCTATCGCGGAAGCCGTGAATGCTGCCGGCTTGGCCGATCCACATTGCCGTCGTATTCGTCGCGTTGGCCGGGATCGGCGGCACGCCGAGAAAGACCAGCGTTGGAAACGAGACGAAGCTGCCCCCGCCGGCGGCCGAGTTTATCGCGGCGGCGACGGCTCCGGCGGCGGCGACGGTCGCGAGACCCGCGGCATTCATGGGTGCAGCAATTCGATCGCTTTCATCGGCTTGATGATGCCGTATTTCGCGGCCACATCGAGCGGCGGCTGGATCGTTTCGGGGGTCAGCGTTTCCGCGTATTCGGTGCGCGACATCGCATCGGTCACCGCTTGCGTGAGCTTGAGACGGGAGGCGAGAAGGCGCCCGGTTTCGGCACGGTGCGCGTTCGCCCACTGTGCCGTCTCGGTCATCGCGGCAACGAAGCGGCGCGCGAGTTCGGGATTCGCCGCAACCCAGGCCTTCGATGCAACGAAGCCTGCGAGCAGATAGTTGTCGCCCTCGGCGTCGAAGGGCGCGGCGAGCACGCGCACCTCGCCGCGTTGGCGCAAAAGCGTCAGCTGCGGATCGCCGACCTCACCGGCGGCCACCCTGCCCGCACTGAGCGCCGCCGGCAAATCCATCGGTGCGATTCCGGTGACGAAATGCACCGACGTCGAATCGCCCCCGTTCTGATCGATCCACGCGGCCGGCGCGAGCGCGCCCGCACTGCCCGGGCCGGAAGGGCTGGAAATGTTCTTCCCGTTGAGGTCTCGCGCGGAGCGGATCGGCGAGCTCGGCGCGACCACGATCGCGTTTACCGGGTCTTTGCGCTCGTAGAGGCCGGCCGGCGCGATCAACACGATCGGCTGCCCCGCTTGGACGGCGCCCGCGATCGAGATCAAGTTGGAAAAGCCGATGTCCGCTTTGCCCGCCCCGACGTCGCGAATCATGTTCGCTCCACCCTCAACGGCGGGGAGAAACTCGAGCGCGATCCCGTGCCGCGCGAAGATGCCGGCGGCAACGCCGTAATACGGCTCCGCCGACAGGTCGTAGTCGGACGTTTCGATGCGGATGACGGCCGGAGCGTCTCCGGCCGCTGGCGGTTCCCTGACGAAGAACGGCGCGGCAAGCACGAGGCCTGCCGCAAACAGAACGCGGACGGAGCCCCTAACCACGAGCTCCCGTCAGCGGGATCTGATCCCAGAGCGAACATGCGTTGTGCATGTGATGCGGGAGGGTGTTCTGCGAACCATAGCCCGTCATCATCTGCGGCTTCGGCCGGCGCAGCGAGAGCACGTCGTCCGAAGCGGCCGAATAGGGCTGCCAGCGCGGATCCATCGCGTTGTTGGGGTTCCCGGTGCGAGCGAAGGTCGTCCAGTACGCGACCATCTGATCGGAGAGGTGTGTTTGGGCCGCGTTCAGCGGATGCGGCGTGCCCTGACCGCCGTGGAAGAGCACGAACAGATACTCCAGCTCCGAGGTGTGAAACGCACGCGTCGGATAGCTGACGGGCGGGAAGTACGACGGTGCCGTTTCGTCGTCGAATCGGTAGGCGTACACCGGCACGTACTGCGACCATTCACGATCGAACGTGCGCGCGATGCAGGCTTTCGAACCTTCCGCGATCGCGATTTCGTCTTCGCTCGGACTCGGATACGATTCCAACGGATAAACCTTGTTGATCCCCGCCACGTTGGCCGCGCCGAACGAGTTGATGAAGTCGTTCAAGTCGGACACGGTGAGCGGAACGGGCGGGCCGCCGGAGATCTCCGGGAGGAAGAACGCCTGTTCGTCGGCGACCAGGCCGGTCATGATCGGCACGTGGTTGAACGTGCCGGCCTTATATTGCTCGTAGGGATCGCCGGTGATGATGCGGCCGTCCTGCACGAAGAAGTTCGGCGTGGGCAAGCCGAGCGAGAGGATCTGGAGCGGCGTCAGCGCGCGCATGCACTGCATCGCGTCCGCTGCCTGAGCACAGCCCGCTTTGGTCACGAGCGTCGCACCGCGCGCTTCGGCTGCCGGGAGCGGCGTCGCGGTGATGTGCGTTCCGCTTTCGTTGATGAGCCGTTGGAAGAGCCCCGCGGCCGTCGGCGAGACGAGGTTGGTCATCACCGCCGTCGCGCCGCCGGATTGCCCGAAAATCGTCACGCGCTTGGGATCGCCGCCGAACTTGGCGATGTTGCGCTGGATCCAGCGCAGGGCAAACTGCTGGTCCATCGTGCCGTAGTTGCCGAAGGCGTGACCTTCGGCGTCCAATGCCGCTTGCGCGAAAAACCCTAAGTAGCCGACGCGAAAGTTGACCGTCACGACAACCGTGTCGCCCATCTTGGCCAGTTTGGTCCCGTCGTAGTCGTTGCTCTCGCCGGCCGTCATCGCGCCGCCGTAGAACCAGACGAGCACGCCGCGGTGCTCGGGCTTCGTCGCGTAGTTCTCCGGCGCATAGACGTTGAGGTAGAGGCAGTCTTCGGTCAGGCTCGGCTTCGCGAAGAGCCCGGGCTGATTCTGCACGCACGTGTCACCGAATGAAACGGCGTCCAGTGTCGCGTTCCATTTCGCATGCGGCTGCGGCGGACGCCAGCGCAAAGGGCCGACCGGCGGCGCCGCATACGGAATGCCGCGGAACTGGACCACGCCGTCGCGGTGAAAGCCCGCAATGGGGCCGTCGGTCGTTACCACCGTCGGCTGACTCGGGGCCAATCCCAACGTCGGCAGCGCAAAAAGCGTGGCCGCGAGCAAGAGTTTAGAAGCGGAACGGAAGCGCCGCATGGATGTCACCTCGCGAAGCAAACCTACGAGCTACGGAGCGCCTTAGTCGGTTTTCGCAGGCCGGCCTGCTCCAGGCGGGGCAAAATGTCGCGACCGAAGCGCTCGAGCATGTGCTCCGGTTCGATCGACTTGAGTAAGATGCCGTCCAGGCCGGCGCGCGAGAGCGCGTGCAGTTTTTCGCATCGCCTACGATCCCGTTTCCAACACCGTGATCGACCCGGCGAGCTCAGCGGCGACGGCGACGTCGGCCTCGTCCAGTATCCCTAAGACGCGACCGCGACTTCGCCGTCGTGGCTGATCGTGTCGCCGTCGCCTTTGCGTAGGCGCCAGAACACGACGGTTGAGATGACGGTGAAGCCGCCGAGTACGAGAAACGCCTTGTGCACGCCGTCGATGAAGAGCTGCGGATTCGAACGGACGCTCGACGGGATGAAAAACGCGGTAGTCAGACCGGCCGCCGCGACGCCGAAGCTGATCGAGAGCTGTTGCAGCGTGCTTGCGATCGAACTGGCGTTACTCGCTTTGGGCGTGGGGATGTCGGCATACACCAACGTGTTCATGCTCGTCAGCTGCAGTGACTGAAACGATCCGTAGCACAGCGCTAAGGCGACAATCGACCATACCGGCGTGCCGGGCACGATCGTTGCAAAGAGCATAATTAGGCCGCCCGTAATCACGGTATTGGAGATTAATACTATCCGGTATCCGACCGTATTCAAGATCCGCGGCAGGACGAACTTCGTTACGAGCGACGCAATGGATTGCGGCATGATCAGCAAACCCGATTGCACCGGCGTGAAGCCGAGTCCGACCTGATACAACAGCGGCAACAAAAAGGGTACGCCGCCCATGCCCAGCCGCGTGAAAAAGCCGCCGCTCACTGCCGCACTGAACGTGCGTATGCGAAAGAGCGTCAAATCGAGCAACGGGTATGTCGCGCGTGCCGAATAGAGACAGTAGCCGACGATCAACAGGATCGACAGCGCCGAGAGCCAGAGGATGTCCGTCATCGCCAACGTGTGATCGTCGAACACTTCTAAGACGTAGGAGAGCAGGGAGATACCCGAGCCGAACATGATCAGCCCCACGATGTCGAGCGGCCGCGTCTTCTTCTCACGATAGTCGGGCAGATACAAAAAGACGAAGATCAAGCCGGCGATCCCGATCGGCAGATTCAAAAAGAAGATGTATCGCCAACTCAGGTAGGCCACGATGAGCCCGCCGGCAACCGGTCCCAACATCGGGCCGATCAGCGATGGAATCGCAACGAAGCTCATCGCCCCGACAAGTTCGGATTTGGCGAACGTGCGCACGAGCGTAAGGCGCCCGACGGGAACCATCATCGCGCCGCCGCAGCCCTGGATCACGCGGCAAGCAACCAGCAGATGGATGTTGCTGCAAAAACCGCATAGCACGGAGCCGAACGTAAAGAGGCCGATCGCCCAAGCGAACACCCGTCGCGTTCCGAACCGGTCGGCCATCCAGCCGCTGATCGGAATGAACACGGCCAAACTCAACGCATAACTCGCCAGCACGGCGCGCATCGCCAAGGGTGATACATCCAGCGCTTTGGACACGACCGGCACCGCGGTGTTCAGGATCGTCGTGTCGAGCGCTTGCATGAAGAACGCGACCGCAACGAGCCATGGGAGGAAGGTCTTACTGGATACCGCGGGCATACGGCCCGATTTCCTGACGGGGCTGCGAAACCCGCCCACAGGCGGATTTCCGGCGCTTGCTTCGAACCATGTACACAGCGAACGGCAGCGAAAGGTGTACGCTGATGCCGCGATTCGTCCATAACGTAGTCGTCGTCGACGATAGCGCAACGTCGCTGTTCGCGCTGCGCGACGTCGTCGAGGGGCTCCCCAACGCGGCCGCACACGGCTTCGGCTCTTCGCTGGAATGTCTCGATTGGTGCGCGCATAACGACGCCGACTGCTTCGTGCTCGACTTTCACATGATCGCACCCAACGGCCTCGAGATGACGCGCCGGCTGCGCGCCGATCCCCGCCACCACGACATCCCGATCATCATCGTCACGGGCGACGCCGACCTCGGGATGCGCACCGAGGTTCTGGTCGCCGGCGCGAACGACTTCGTTCGCAAGCCGGTATTCCGTGACGAGCTCAAAGCGCGGCTGACGACACTGCTCGCGCTGCGCGACGCGCACAAATTAGTCGCGATGCACGTCGAAGAACTCGAGCACTCGCTCGTCGAGTCGGAAGAACGCGCGCGCCGGCTCGAAGCGCTGTGGAAGATCGCGAACAACCCGTCGTTGAACGCCGCGGAAGTCATCGACGCGATGCTGCACCAGGCCGCGGAAGCCATTCGTCCCGGCGAACCGTTCTGCGCGCTGCTCGGGCGTATCGAATTCAACGAGGTCGTTGCGGTTGCCGTCGCAACCACGAGCGCGGCTACACACGTGCCGGCCGTTGGTGACCGGCGTCCGGTCGCTGCGGCCGGCACGGTCAACCGGTTGCAAGCCGGCCGCACGCGCGCCTGGAACGATCTCATCGCCGAGGATCCCGAGGCGCAACGTGCCCATCGGTTGGGCTGGAAGAGCGTGCTCGCGACCCAGTTCCTGGTCGCGGACGCGACGTACTCACTCACCTTCGCATCGTCTATGGTCACGGCGGAGCCATTCGCGAGCGAAGACTTTGCGTACGCCGAGCTGATCGGCGCGTTCTTCGCACATCAGCTCCAAGTCGACGCGCTCGAAGCCGTTCTGCGCGATTCCGAGGAACGTTCGCGCGAGCATGCAGAGCGCTTGGAAGCGCTCTCGGGCATCGTGAACAACCCGCGCCTGCACGAGGAGGAGCTGCTGCTGGCGATGCTGTGCCAGGGTTCCGCTTCGATTCGGCGCGGCCAAGAGTACTTCGGGGCGCTGCTGCGCATCGACGGCGACGCGCTCATCGTCGAAGCGATCATCAACGCACCATTCGCTGACCCGGCCTCGCGTCTGCGCTGGAGCGTCGGTAGCACGATCCCCTTGGCCGAGACGATCGTCGGCAAACTCATCGGCGATGAAAGCGGAGCACGGTGCTGGGATGAGCGGGAGCTGGACGATCTCGCGGGCCCCCTCGGGAAGTCCGCTCGCTGGCGTTCCTACATCGCCACCACGTTCGTCGCCGGCGGCACCACGCACGCGCTTGCATTTGCGTCGAATCACCCGCCCAAGAAGCCCTTCGGCAGCCAGGATCTGGCCTACGTCGACGTCCTGGCGTCGTTTTTTGCCAACCGGTTACAGCAGAATTGGCAGTTCGACCGCATCCAGTACCAGCAAAGCCACGACGTGCTCACGGGGCTGCTCAACCGTTCGCAGTTTCGCTCGCAGGCGCGGCTCACCAACCTGCAGACGAATTCCGATCGCTACGCGCTCGTCCTCGTCGACATCAACGGCTTCCGCACCGTCAACGCAACCTACGGACACATGATCGGTGACGCGCTGCTGGTCGAAGTGGCCGCATCGCTGCGGGCGCGCACGCGCGAGGACGAGTTTGCCGGGCGCCTCGGCGGCGACGTCTTCGCGATTTTCGTACCGAACCCGCAGTCGCGAGCGGAAGCCGAGCGCCGCGCGCACGACTTTCTTACGGCATTCTCGCAGCCGTTCTCGACCGGTGATCGCCACGGCAAAGAATTCATCGGGCTCACCACCAGCATCGGCGTGGCCGTGGCCCCCGACGACGCACCCGACCTCGACGCTATTTTCTCGCTGGCACACGACGCGCTGATGGCCGCCAAGAAACGCGGGCCCGGCAGCGTCGTCGACTACGCCGCGTTAGGCTCGGCGGGTAGCCGATAGCAGCTCGAGCACACCGCCCTTGGGTTCTTCCCGCTCGAAGCCCATCGCGTCTTCCCACGCCTGCCGCACCTCTTCAGGCTGACCGACTTGGAAGATGTAGCTCCGCGCCACGACGCTGTTGACTTTGTTCGCGTACTGGCCGGCGGGTAACCCGTTGATGAAGACGTCTTTGTTGACGATCGGGAGATCGATGCGGCGGTTGATCGCGGGATCGCGCACGATGGCCTTCGGGTCTTCGCCGCGTGCCATGGCGTCGATGTCATCGAGATAGCGCTTGCGGATCATGATCACGCCGCGGTCGCTCGTTCCGAGGTGCTCTTTGGTGCGGTCGGCGAGCGCGCCCTGACCGAGCCAGGCAACGAAATCCTGGTTCATGACATGGCTCGTGATCCACTTGCCGGTGAGGGCATCTTTGATCGGACCGTGCCAGGTTGGGATCGTGCCCTGGATGTACGGCTCGCGTTCGTTCGGAACGCGGCTGAAGTGCCAGGTGACGCTGAGCATGTTCTCGTCGTCGATCGGCACGCGCCATTCGAAGTGACTGCCGGTGAACAGCGCGTTCGGCCACAGACACACGCGGCCCACGGTCCACAACGGATCGTCTTCGCCGGCGTCTTCGGTGACGCGACGGTAGGTATGGCCCCATTCGAACTCATCGAACGCGATCTTGAGATGGCGCGGCGCGTACGGCCCGGTCTCGCCGCGCAGCCGGATGCTCCAGTTCCGGTGCATCCACTCGAAGTGCACCGGATCGATCGAGTTCTCTTGGCCCTGGAACCAGTTGCACGGAACTTCGGAAATGACGATCTGCGCGAAGCCGTTCTCCCACAAGAACGGCTCGTAATTCGGCACGAGCGGCGCGGGCTGCGGTCCGAGATACGCCCACAGCAAACCGGCTTTCGCCTCGATCGGGTACGCTTTGACGCGCACCTTGTCGCGATAATGAGCGTCGGGGTTGGCGACGTCTTCGAACGGCTGTTCGAGCGTCCGTCCGTCGTTGTCGAAGAGCCAACCGTGGTAATTGCAGCGCAGCCCGCACTCTTCAACGAAGCCGTAAGAGAGGTCGGCGCGGCGATGCGGACAGTGGCGATCGACCAAGCCGTATTTGCCGCCGAGATCGCGGTAAAGCACGAGGTCTTCGCCCATCAAGCGCACGGCTTTGATCGGGTTCTTCTCGAGCTCGCTCACGCCGGCGATCGGCATCCAGTAGCGGCGCAGCAGGTCGCCCATCGGCGTACCCGCGCTCGTCTGTCCTAGGAGCCGGTTCCGCTCTTCGGTCAGCATTTAATTCCAGCTGGCGAAGATCATGCCCTGACCGGTGCCGGCTTCGGAGCGGTAGCACGGCACGTAGTCGATGATGTCCATCTTGCGGCCGTAATCGTTCATCGCGGCTACCATCGGGTACCAGCTCTTCGTCTCGCACGTGTTGCCCCAGAACCACGACTCGGGGAACTTGAGCAGCGCATCTTCGTCGCCTTGCTTCATCGCGGCCATCACGGCGTGATCGAACTCTTCGTCGATCGTGAAATGCGTGAACCCGCCCGAAGAGAAGATCGCCACGTTCAGGTCGTCCGGCAACGCGTCGATCGCTTCTTTGATCGCGTGACCGAACTTGATCATACGCGGCAAGCGCGGCTGATTGCGCGCCTCGCCCACGTTCATGAAGATCGGTACGGTCGGCGGCGGGGCGTCGTTCATGATGCGGCGGAAAATGAAACCGAACGCATGCGGAATCCCGTGCGCATGCCCCTTGTACTCCGGCAGTTCGTAGGAAACCGCGACGTCGAACTCGCGGTCCATCAGGGCATCGACGATCGCCTCGGCCATCTTCGGCGCACCGGGGTAGACGGCTCCGCCGGGCGGGACATGGCCCGGCAAGGCGACCGCGAGACCCATCGTGCCCAGCCGCTCGGTCTCTTCTTCATCCGGATGGATGTTCTGGATCTCTTTGCCCGCATACACGAGGAATGCCGGGGTGAAGTCGTCCTTGAAGATCTCGCGCTGATCGTTGCCCAGGATGATCGCCGCGTTGGCGCCGCATGCGGCGTAGCGCTTCGCGACTTCCGCGACCGCGGCCTGACAGGCGTTATAACGCTTGGTTTTCAGGTCGAGACCGAGCTGATCGGTGAAGTCCTTGCCGCGGGCCTGGAGCAACGCGGGGAAATCGTAGTACGCGCCGCGGTAGGCGTGGCGCGGATTACGCCGGTCGTAGGCGGCGCGCTGCTGCCACTCTTCCGGCGGTGTCGTCAGCAACGGACCATGCGAGACACCGAAAGCACCAACCACGCGAGCCATCTGATTCTCCCCCTCAACGCTGCCGCCGTCGACGGCAGTTGTTTCTTCCCTGAAATGTTGGACCGGTCCCCGAGCGGTCCTTGCTTTCAAGCCAGGGATTCCGTCCTATGGAACGTTCGCCCACGGGTTGGGACGTTCGTCGAGGCCCCAGTAGACGCTTTGTTCCTGCTGGTAGCTCCGGATGCCGGTACGGCCTTTCTCGACGCCGAGGCCGCTCGCTTTCACGCCTGCGAACGGGGTCGAGATGCTGAACTGCTTGTAGGTGTTGATCCAGAGCGTGCCCGCGGCGATCGCGGTCCCCACGCGCCACGCTCGTTTGTAGTCGCCCGTCCAGATGCCGCAGGCGAGGCCGTACACCGTGTCGTTGGCTTGCTCGATCACGTCGGCTTCGGACTCGAACGGCATCACCGCCAAGACCGGGCCGAAGATCTCTTCTTGGCACACGCGCGAGCGGTTGCTGAGCCCATCGATGATCGTCGGCTCGTAGAACGTACCGCGCGCAAACGCCTCGCCCGCGGGACGGCGGCCTCCGCAGAGCACGCGCCCGCCCTCGCTGCGGGCAAGCTCGACGTAGGACTCGACCTTCGCCCGTTGCGGCTCCGAGATCAGCGGGCCGAGATGCGTGCGCGGATCGAGCGGATCGCCGACCTGGAGCTGCTTCGTGCGCGCGACCAGCTGCTCGACGAAGGCCGGGTAGATCGAACGCTCCACGAACAGGCGCGAGCCGGCAATGCAGCTCTGGCCCTGCGAGCTGAAGATGCCGAATAGCACGCCGTTGATCGCCAGCTCCGGATCGGCATCGGCGAACACGATCGTCGGCGACTTCCCACCGAGTTCGAGCGTGACCGGCATCAGTTTGTCCGCGGCGACGCGCGCGATCGCGCGGCCGGTCTCGGTGCCGCCGGTGAACGAGATCTTGCGCACGTCCGGATGGGCAACGAGCGCGGCTCCCGCGACGCTCCCCGTTCCCGGCACGACGCTGAGCAAACCGTCGGGAAGTCCGGCCGCTTGCGCGATGCGGCCGAGCTCGAGCGCCAGCAGCGGCGTGAGCTCGGAGGGCTTGAGAACGACGGCGCAACCGGCCGCGAGCGCGGGCGCGACCTTCTGCGCTTCGCTAGCGATCGGTGAGTTCCACGGCGTGATCGCGCCGACCACGCCCAACGGTTGGTAGGTCGTCATCGTGAGGAATGCGCCGCGCGCGGGCGTGACCTCCGATTCGAGCGTTTCGAGCGCCGCGGCGAAAAAATGAAACGTGTTCGAAGCGCTGATCACGAGGCCGCGCGTTTCGTAGAGCGGCTTGCCGTTGTCGCGCAACTGCAAGAGCGCCAGCGACTCCGTCTCGGCCGCGAGACCATCGCCGATGCGGCGCAAGATGCGCGCGCGTTCGTGCGGCAGCATGTGGCGCCACACGGAATCGGCCATCGCAGTGCGGCCGCGTTCGACCGCTTCGCCCACGTCGTTCGCATCGGCACCGGCGAACGTCGCATTCACCGAACCATCGACCGGGTTGACCGAGGGGACCGGCGCGCCGCGACCCAAACGCCACGTGCCGCCGATGAAGATCGGCTGCAGCGCCGCGGCGGCCGTCGTCATGCCGGCGCGGCCTCGCGCACGGGCGGACCGGCGAACGCCGATGCATACGTGCCGAACGCGAGCATGTCGACCTCGAGCAGCGCGGGGCCTTTGCGGTTGCCGATGCTGTCCAGCGCCGCGTGAAACGACGGCATGTCGCCGGCTTTCGCACTGGCCAGCCCGATCGATTTCGCGAACGTCTGAAAATCGGGCGTGTGCAAATCGGCGAGCACCTTGCGCCCGCCGAACGCAACGTCCTGGATGTTACGGATCACGCCGTAACCGCGGTCGTTCATCACGATCGTCAGCACGTCGGCGTTCTCTTGCACGAGGGTGACGAACTCGCCGAACGAGAGCTGCAATCCGCCGTCGCCGGCCAACAGCACCGTCTTCCGATCGCCGGCGGCCAGCGCCGCACCGATCGCCATCGGCAAGCCTTGACCGATCCCGCCGCCCATCGCGTGCACGCCGTCGCGCGGTCCGCGCAGCGGCAGGTAGCGATTGCCCCAGGAGCTGTTCGAAACGGTCACGTCGCGCACCCAGAGCGCGTTCGGCGGCATCCACGCGCCGAGCGCGTGAACGAGTTCCTCATACGGCCCGAGCGTGCGCCGCAATTCGTCGTTGGCTTGCGTGCGCGCGGTAATCACGTCGGCGCGGAATTTCGGGTCGACCTTCATATCGCGGCCCAGCAGCTCGACGAGTTCCGTGAGGGCAACCGCCGCATCGCCGGTAACGAAGCGCGCGACCGGATAGGAGCGGTCGCGCATCGTCGGATCGGCATCGATCTGGTAGAGCTTCGCGGGCAAGCGCAGGTTCCAGCGCAGCGTCTCGTTGCCGCGCAGGCGCGAGCCGACCACGATCATCGCGTCGCACGTCCGGTAGAGCGCTTCCACCGCAGGCGCCGAGGTGTACGAACCGAGCGACGCCGGGTGATCTTCGGGCAGCACGCCGCGACCGGCGGCGCTGCTTACGACGCCCCAACCCATTTCGGCCAGCGCGCGCACCGGCACGGCGGCACCGCGTGCGCCTCCGCCGAGCCACAGCAGCGGACGCTTCGCACCGCGCAGCTCGTGCGCCAGCGCCTCGAGCGAGCGGATGTCGAGCGTCACTTCGGCCGGCGGCAACGGCAGCAGCTCATCGAACGGCGGCATCTCCATTTCGGCGCCTTGCACGTCGATCGGGATCTCGATGCTGACCGGTCCCATCGGCGGCGTTAGCGCGACGGCCGCCGCTTCGCGCAGCGTGCCGAGCAGCGTCGCGGCCGACCACACGCGAAATGCGCGTTTCGAGACCGAACGCAGCATCGCCAGCTGGTCCTTTGCCTCGTGGATGTAACTGCGTTCGCGGTCGAGGAACGGCACGTCGATCTGTCCGGTGATGTGCAGCATCGGGGTGCCCGCCGTCAGCGCTTCGACCATCGCGCCGCAGGCATTGCCGGCCGCGGTTCCGGTACTCGTGAACGCAACGCCGAGTCCGCCGCGAACGCGCGCGTAGGCATCGGCCATGTTGACGGCGCCCGCCTCGCCGCGCGCCGGAACGCAGCGAATGACGCCGCGCCGCATGATCGCATCGAGGATCGGCATGTTGTGGATGCTGATCACCCCGAACGCGGCACGCACGCCCGCGGCTTCGAGAAATGCGGCGATGACGTCGCCCGCGATCACGCGCTCAGACATAGTGGCTGAAACCACCCGAAATTTCTATGACCGAACCGGTCATGAAGCCGCATAGCGGGGAAGCAAGAAAAGCAATTGCCGCCGCGACTTCTTCGGGGCGGCCGATCCGGCCGAGCGGAATGCCGCGCTCTTGGGCGAGCTCGGCGATGTAGGAATCGTGATCGATCGCCTCGCCCTCGGCGCGGCGCGCGGCGAAACGCGCTTCCCACTGGCCCGTGTCGATGACGCCGAGCAAAATCGAATTGACCCGGATCGCCGGCGCGAATTCGAACGACATCGACTTCGCGAGGTTGAGGGCGCCGCCGCGCGCGGCGCTGGTGGCGATCAGCCGTCGCTCCGGCTGCTTCGCGAGCAGCGACGAAACGTAGACCATGCTGGCGGCATCCGACTTGCGCAGCAGCGGCAAGAACGCGCGCGTCGGGCGCAGCAAGCCGAAGAACTTCAGCTCGAATTCTTCGGTCCAATCGGCGTCGCTGACTCCGTCGAAGCCCGCCATGCGCGAGCGGCCGGCATTGTGGACGAGCACGTCGACCCGGCCGAAACGCGCTTCCACCTCAGCGCGAAACGCGTGCAGCGCCGCAACGTCGAGCACGTCGGCGACGACGCCCAGCACGCGGTCACCGGCGCTGCGCGCAAGCTCCTGCGTCACCGCGTCGACGCGCGTCTTGTCGCGCGCGCAAAACGCTACCGACATGCCCTCATCGAGCAACCGGCGCACCGCGCTCAAACCGATGCCGGACGTTCCGCCCGTGACGACCGCCGCGCGGCCCGATAGCTCGAGGTTCACGAAACGAACGCCGGCTCGCGATAGCCCGAAAGTTCCGAGATGCGGCGCGCGGCCGCCCGCAGCGCATCGCAAACCTGCGTATCGAACGTATCGCGCTCGATCGCGTTTTCCGGTGTGGAGACATTGATCGCGCCCACGACTTCGCCTTTGGCGTCGAAGAGCGGGGCGGCAATGCTGGCGATTCCGGCCTCGAAGCTCGAATGGCTGATCACGTACCCGCGCTTGCGATCCGCTTCCAGCGCCGTCATCAGCGCGTCAAACGTCAGCGGCGTACTCTCGCTGAACTTCGCCAGCGGCCGGCCGCTGAAGTGCTCCTGCACGTACGCGACCGGTTTGTAGGCGAGAATGATGCGGCCCATGGTCGTCGCGTGCGCCGGGACGCGCGCGCCGACCGCGATCATCGCGCTGACCGGCTTGTGCGCGGCAAAACGGGCGATGTAGATCACATCGGCGCCGTCGAGGATGCCGAGATGCGTCGAACAATGGGTCTCGGAGCGCAAGCGCTGCAAGTTGGGACGCGCCAGCTCGGCGATATCCTTGGAAGCCAAGAACGAATAGCCAAGCGACATCACCCGCGCGCCCAGCCGGTAGTTCTTCGTTTCGTCCTCGCGCTCGAGGTAGCCCAGACGTTGCAGCGTATGGACGAGCCGGAACGCCGACGAGCGCGACACGCCGATGCGCCGCGCCATCTCGCTCAAGCTCATTTCGTCGACGGCATCGCGGTCGAAGCTCTCCAGGATGCGCAGCCCGAGTTCGAGCGAGTGTACGCTGTAGCGCGCATCCGGCGCGCCCTCCGCCGGCTCCGTGCTCACGCTTCGACCGCGACGCGGTTCGTAACGGCCTGGATCTGCTCGCGTGCGATCGCCTTGAACCGGCGGCGCAAGCGCGTGATCCCGATGTCGTGCTGATAGAGAATCTCGTGATCGCGCGCGTCGTCGGCCATGCCCTCGAGCACGATGCGGTCCTGTTCGAGCACCGCGTAGTGGCGCGCTTCGAGCCGTTCGCGATAAAGGAAGCGCCACAGATCGCGCTCCCACCCGCTCACCTTGCGCAGCCGCCAGAAAAAAATCTGCGCGTGCCGCTCGTCGATCGGGGTCGCGAAGCCGATCACGCGGAACGGGCCGCCCGGTCCGTTCTTCACCGGATACGGGATGTCGAGCCGCATCCAGAGTCCGCCGGTTTCGCCGAACTCGGTCCAGTCGAAGGCCACGTCCTTCTGCAGCTTGCGCGACACGCGGAAGCCGTCGGGCGTGTCGCTGATTTCCATGACGTCGTCCTTCGCACCGACGGTCATCGTGTGCGAATCGCCGTGCAGATACGGTCCGTGCATCGGATCGATCACGTTCTCGATCGCGTAGCGGTAGTTGGTGTTCCACGACGTCTCGCACACGAAATGCGACCACGCGGGATCGGTGAATTCCACCGGCGGGCTGAACGGCGGCGGCGCTTCGCCGGCCGGCGTCGGGAAGTACGCGAAGATCGCGCCCGCGATCTCTTGCACCGCGTACGTGCGCAGCGCGAGGCGCCCTTCGATCGGGCAGCCGGGCAACGCCGGAACGCGCACGATGCGGCCGTCGCCGTCGAGCGCGATACCGTGATACGGACAGACGATCGCGTCGGCGTCGATGCGTCCTTGCGAGAGCCGCGCGCCGCGATGGGGGCAGCGATCTTCTTGCGCGTGCACGGCACCCGATGCGTCGCGCCACAGCACGATGCGTTCGCCCATGCGGTCGATCGCGAGCGGCGCGGCACCGACGTTGCGCGAAGACGTGAGCGGATACCAGTAGCCGCGGAAGCCCTCGTTGGCCACGCGGTCTTCCCATAGGGCCCGGCTCAACGTTGCGAGCGGCGTACCGGCGGCGATCTCGAAAATGGTGTGCATGCGGAGCGCTCCTTACCGCGCGTTCGCCAACGCGGCGAGGTAGGTGCCGAGGGTCTCGGCGGTCCAGTTCGAGCGGCCGCCCGCGGTTACGCGGCGCGCGTTGAGCCCGGCGGCGATCTCGGCCAGGCCATGGGTGCCGTCGGCCATGACGGCCTCGAGCGCATCGGCGAAGGCCGTCACTTCCGGCCCATAGGGCTGCTCGGGTCGGGTCTGATTGAACAAGTCGTACACGGCGCTGCCCTCTATTTTACCAGCAAAACGTTGTTTCGGTGTTCTCGTTCCGATTTACGTCGTCGAGGGGCGGCGTGCCTTCCGGCGAATCCGTACCGCAATATGGGCCCCGTCTTCCGGGGGGTAGCCGCGCTGCTTGCGTCGGTTGTCCTCTTAGCAGAGGGACCACCCGACGAGGCTGCCCGCGTCTTTGCTATGACCGGCGCCCGCACGTCAGCGGTGCGTTCCTATACATTTGATCTCCACGTCGACTTCAAGCTGCGGACCTTTCCGTACATTGCCATCCACCTGGACGGCACCGGCAAATACGAACGCCCGAACCTCTACTCGATCCACTTCCGCAACGTGCCTTTGTTCGGTAAGGGCTTCGAAAACATCAAGATGGATCCGTTGGAACCGGTCACCTGGCCGGCCACGTACGACGTGGTCAGCTTGGTCCAGGACGGCACGCGCTCCGTGCTCGAGATGAAAGACCGCACCGACGGCCACGTCCGCGGCGTGCACGCCGAAATCGATCAGGACGGTTTACGTCAGGTCAAGTGGACCTATATCAACGGCGGCGAGATCCAGGTCGATGTGAACCCGGTCGAGATCGATGGCTTCCCGGTTCCCGAGAGCGAAAATGCCGACATTCAAGTCCCCGGCTATCACGTAACCGCGCACGCCACGTTCGACGATTACAAACTCACCACCGACCCGCAATAACCATCGTAGTCATCCCGAGGTTACGCGACTTCGGAGGCGCGTTGCACGGCGGCGATCATCGATGAGTTGATCAGGAAGCGCCGCGCGAGTTCCGGGGTCTCGGCCGTGTGCACGAGTTCTTCGAAGTGGGCTTTGCGCAATGCCGGGTCGCGCTCTTCCATCGTGCGCTTGTTGGCAATCGAGTTGGCCTGCACGTGCTCGACGGTCGCCGTATGCCGCTGGCGGTCGTAGAGGTCGAGCAGCGAATCCGGCGCCGCACCGTGCCACACGGCCGCGAGTTTAGGAATCAGGTTCGCCGCGTCTTGAATGCCGCTGTTGAGCCCGAAGGCACCGAGCGGGTTATTGAGATGCGCCGCATCGCCGGCTAATAGGACGCGACCGCTGCGGAAGTTTCGCGCCACGCGCTGGTGAACGCGGTAAAAGCTGTTGTAGAGCACCTCGTAGCGCTCATCGGCGCGTGGCGCGAAATTCTGCAGCCACGCTTCGACCGCATCAGGTGCGGCGAGGACGTCCTCGGGGATGTTGATGTCGGTCGGGATGACGATGCGCCAGTACGGCGTCACGTCGCCGGGCATCTGAAAGAGCGTCGCCCACTGATCGGGATCGGCGAGGTAGACGTTTTTCGCATAGCCGCGCGTTTGAAAATCGAACGACGTGCTGATCACCATGAAGCGCTCGTCCCAAGTGAAGCCCTCGAAGGGCATGCCGATCGCCTTGCGCACGTTGCTGCGGCCGCCGTCGGCGCCGATGAGGTACGCGCCGTCGACGACCGTTCGCTCGCCGTTGCGTTCGTAGGTCACCCGCACGCCGTCCGCGGTTTGTTCGACGCCGGTAAAACGCGCGCTGAACTGTATCTCCGCTAACGGTTCTCCGCGCAGGATATCGAGGATGATCGGCGTGAGCCGGTGCTGCTCGAGATGCAGGCGGTACGGATACGGCGTGAGGTCGGCGATCAAGCCGAGATCCCAGTTTGCGACCCAGGCCGGGTTGTTGCGATCGCGGATCTGCCAGTGGCGCACTTTGATCCCGCGCTCGAGCATGCGATCGGTGATGCCGTACGGCGCCATCGCTTCGAGTGTCGGCGGATGGTAGGAGCCGGCCCGCAAATCGATTGTGAGGGCCGGCTCTTGCTCGATGAGCAACACCGGGACGCCCGCATGCGCGAGCCCGAGCGCCGTCATCAACCCGACGGGGCCGCCGCCGGCGATGATGACGCGGGCGGCGGTCATCCCACCAGTACTTCAGATGCGTGGCTGTCGCTCGTATATACGGCCGCCGCACGCACGTCGACGCGCATCGAGCCGATATACTGCATCTCACAGTCCATCACGTCGCCCGGTGCGACCGGGCTCACGCCCTCCGGCGTTCCCGTCATGATGATGTCGCCCGGATAGAGCGTGTACCAATTCGAGGCCCACGCGATCAGCTTGCGCGTCTTGAAGATCAGGTGCCGCGTATTGGACTGCTGGCGCACCTCACCGTTGACCTTGAGCGAGAAGTCGACGCTATCGGGCTCGCGCAGTTCATCCGGCGTCACGAGCCACGGCCCGAGGACGGCATAGGAGTCGATCGATTTGCGGAAGCTGCGGTCTTCGGTTCCGCGCACGGTCATGTCGAGCGCGATCGCGTAACCCGCCACGACGTCGAGCGCATCTTTTTCGGAAACGTTGCGGCACTCGCGGCCGATGACCACGCCCAGTTCGATTTCGTGATCGGTGCGGCGGTCGGAGAAGCGCACGGCCACGCCCTCGCTCGGGCCGACCAGCGCGCTCGACGCCTTGAGGAACAGGCCGGCCTTGTCGATGCGCGCGACCGCATGGTTGAACGTGATGCCGGGATCCGCTTCCGATTCCGTGATGTGGGCTTCGTAGTTCACCGGCGCGCAGACGATCTTCGTCGGATTGATGACCGGGGCCAGAAACTTGGTGGTGTTCGCAGCACCGACGGGCGTGCCGATCTTCGCGCCTTCGACCAGGCGCACGATCGCAGCCAGGTTCGCGATCGCGGCATCACCGCGTTGCAGCGGCGCGGCGACGACGGCCTTCGCGACGTGTTCGGTGACGTCGTAGACTTGGCCGTCGCGTACGACGCCGTAGCGGTTTTCTCCAAATCGGCAGAGTTTCATGAGCGGCGCATCGCTTTCAGCATGGTGGTGGAGTCGACGACCTCCGGGAACGTGTTGCCCGTCGGGCCGGCAAAGCCGGTCAGGCGGTGAAATTGGAGCGCTTTCTCGTAGCTGTTCGCCGCGATATCGGGCTGGCGCGGCAACACCGGGATGTAGGCGGCAAGCAAAGCGTCGATCGCGGTGTCGCTCAGCGCGCCGTCATATTGCTTGAGCAAGCCTCGCGCCTGGTTCGCGTTTTGATGCAGGTACGCTTCGGCGCGCCCGATCGCGTGAACGTAGGCGACGACGGCGTCCTGCCGCCTGGCGATCAGGTCGGGCTTGGCGTAGATCACGCCCTGCACTTGGTCGCGCATCGACGGCACGTCGCCGGCCGCCGGCTCGATGAACCCTTTGCCGACGTTGTTCGCCTCGGCGATCATCGTCATCGGCCACGCAAACGACACGGCGTCGATGCGTCCGGTCTTCATCGTTTGCAGCACCGCGCTCTGATCGGCTCCGACATTCACGAGCTCGACGTCCCGCGTCGAATCGAGCCCTTGCAGACGAAAGAGATAGTCGACCAGCGCCTGCGTCCCGGAGCCGGGTCCGGTGATGCCGACGCGTTTGCCCTTGAGCGCGTTGATCTTGTCGGCGAGACTGCTCGCGCGCGTCAGCTTGGTCGCGGCGAGGAATTGATTCGAGGCCACGATGTCGATATAGTACGCGTCGCAGAGCGAGCCGATCAGCTTCACCGGCCGGTTTGCCTTGAGCAGCGCGAAGACGTCGGTGATCACTGAGTTGCCGATATCGATGCTGTTGGACGTGACCGCCGTGCCCACCAGCGTTCCGCTGGAGAACGCGGTGGCCGTGACGTCGAGACCGGCATCTTTGTAATAGCCCAGCTTGTCGGCCACGAAGATCGGGAAGAAAGCGACCGAGTTGCCGATTTGCCCGACTTGAAGCGACTGCGTCGCCGAGCGTGCGATCGCCGGGAAACTGGTCGCCGCGGCGACGGCCAGCGCGGTGAGCGCGTGTTTACGGGTAAGTTGCATGGGTTACGTTCCTCGTATGCTGACGGAAGCGTCGACTTTCCACTTGGAGAGGCGGCGGTCGATCTCGTCGACGACGGCGTTGAGAAGCATCGCCAAGACCGTTAATACGATGAGGGCGGCAAAGACGCCCGCCGTGTCGTAGGCCGCGGCGGCCGAAGAGATGAGATAGCCGATCCCGCGGTTGGATGCGATTAACTCGCCGATGATCGCGCCGATCAGCGCATAGGGGATCGAGATGCGCACGCCGGTCAGCGCCCAGCTCATCGCCGAGGGTACGAGCACTTTGAAGAGCACGTCGCGCGGCTTGGCGCCCATCAGCCAGACGGCGTCGACCAGGTCGCGATCGACGTTGCGCACGCCGGCCAGCGTGTTGAAAAACACGATGAACAGCACCGTAACGGCGGCCAGCACGATCTTCATGAAGATGCCGATGCCGAACCAGACGACGAACAGCGGCGCGAGCGCGACCTTGGGCACGCTGTAGATCGCCAGAATGAACGGGTCGAGGACTTCCGCGAGCGCCGGATAGCGGCCGATCGCGAAGCCGAGCACGATGCCGCCGATCGCACCGATCAAGAAGCCCGCAATCGTTTCTTGAATCGTGATCCAGGCATGAAAGACGAGCTGGCCGTTGACGATGATCTTCAGCAGGCTCGCGCCGATGGCAAGCGGGCTCGGCACGACGGTCGCATCGATCAGGTTCAGCGCCGAGCCGATCTGCCACAGCCCGACGACGACGACGAAGAGCACGCTCCGCGCGAGCAGGATGCGCACGTTGTGCCGCGCGCGCACGTTGCGCCGCGATTCGACGGCCGAGAGCGTTGCGTTCATGCCGTTGCGACGCTGCGCACGCCGGGATCGGTGGTGAGCGCATCGAGCAACTGCTCGTGCAATGCGATGAACTCCGGCCCGAAGCGCACGTCGCGCGGGTTGCGCGGGCGCGCTCGCGGCAGATCGACGTCGACGGCGATGCGACCGCCGGACTGCAGCGCGATCACGCGATCGGCCAGCAACAGCGCTTCGTCGATGTCGTGGGTGACGAACACGATCGTCTTGCCGCTGCCGCCCCAGAGCTGCAGCAATTCGGCTTGCAGGTCGCCGCGCAACTGGGCATCGAGCGCGCCGAACGGCTCGTCGAGCAACAGCGTCGCCGGATCGCTGGCCAGCATGCGCGCGAGCGAGGCGCGACGCGACATCCCGCCCGAGAGCTCGCGCGGGTAGCGTTTTTCGGCGTCGGCGAGACCGACCCGCCGAATCAACTCGCGCGCTCGCACCTCGCGTTCCGCCTTGTTCATGCCGCGCACTTCGAGCGGCATCGCGACGTTGTGCAGCACGTCGCGCCACGGCAGCAGCGTTTCCTTCTGCGTCAGGTAGCCGATGTCCAGGCGCGGCCGCTTGGTGATCCCGTCGGCAAAGGCGATCGTGCCGCTCGAGGGCGCGATCAATCCGGCGATCATGTTGAGGATCGTCGACTTCCCGCTGCCGCTGCGGCCGACGAGGCACACGAAACTGCCGGCGGCGATTTCGAAAGTGACGTGCTCGAGGACGGCGACGGCGGTGCCGTCGTCGCGCACGAAGACCTTACCGACGTCCCGCAGGACGATCGCCGGTGCGGCGGTCACCGGTGTGCGGGGACCTTCTTCTCGCGGGCGATCCGTTCGAGCGATTCCGCCGTTGCCGTCACCATCGTGGTCGGCGTGCCCAATTCGCGCAGCATCGCCTCCGCATCGCGCATCTCGTGCCCGCGCCTCACCGCGTGTTTTTCGGTACCGTCGACTACCCGATCGAGCGTTGCCTCATCGGCTTCGACCAACGTGCGTATGATGTCCGAGCGCAGCCAATCCTCGACGCCCACGGCGCGCGCCGCTTCGAGCGCTTCATAAATCGACGACGACATGCCCTTGAAGAACACGGAACGCGTCAGTTTGCGCGCGTTCGCCTCACCGGGTTTCGTACCGATGAATCCCACCGGCGTGCCGAAGCGCCGGTAGAACGCGGCCAGTTCTTCGGCACCGCTGCCCGCCATGAACATGCCCACGCGCATCCCGAGCGGCGGAACCGGCGCCATCATCGCGACGTCGACGAACGATGCGCCGCTGGGCGCGACGATCGCCGCCAGTTCTTCCTTCAGCTTCGGACCGGCCGTATTGTGATCGGCGTAGATCATCCCGCGGTGCAGCAGCGGCAGTGCTTCGCGCGCCACGTCGGCGGCGACGGTGGCCCAGTTCACCGAGATGACGATATCCGCACCGTCCACGGCGGCGGCGAAACTTGCGGCACGCGGAATCTCGCTCAAGTCCCCGTGAAAATCGGGATCCCAGCCGCGCACGACGGCGCCGCCGTGGACCAGATCGCGAGCCAGTAACGAGCCGGCTTCGCCGAGCCCCAGGACGGCTACCGTCTTGGCGCTGGAATCGTTGCCATTCATAGCCCGACCCTTCCCCCCGGAGGTTCGGCGTCCATGCCCCGGAAACGGTGCGGCAATGCGCAGAATCATCGTCGGTGTATCGGGTGCCAGCGGGAGCATCTATGCGATCCAAACACTGCGGGCGCTGCGCGCGATCGGCGGCATCGAGGTCCACCTCGTGATCTCACCGCAGGCCAAACAAACCGTCGAACTGGAGACCGACGTCAAGCCGCCGGAATTGGAAGCCTACGCCGACGTGCTCCACGACAGCGGCAACCTGGCCGCGTCGATCTCGTCGGGATCGTTCAAGACCGACGGGATGATCGTGGTGCCGTGCTCGATGCGTTCGGCCTCGGCGATCGCCTACTCGCTCAACGACAACCTGCTCGTGCGCGCCGCCGACGTGTGTCTCAAGGAGCGGCGCACGCTGGTGCTGGTCGTGCGCGAGACACCGCTGCACGTCAACCATCTGCGCAACCTCACGCGTGCGGCCGAAGCCGGCGCGATCATCCTGCCGCCGGTCCCCGGCACGTATTCGCGTCCGAAGACCATCGAAGACGTCGTGAACCATACCGTTGGCAAGGTGCTCGATCAATTCAACATCGACAATGACCTCTTCCGGCGCTGGCAGGGCGCGGAGTGAATGTGCGCCCGTTTCACGCTGCGCAAGCCGCCCTGGCCGCTTGCAAAAACGCTCGGCACCACGAGCGTCGCACGCACGTTGCGTAGCCGCTTCAACATCGCGCCGACACAGCCGATCGTAGCGTTGCTCAACGATCCCGCTCGCAGCGTCGAAGAGGTGCGCTGGGGCCTCGTGCCCCCGCATGCCGAACATCCGTCGGCGGTGAAGCTCTCGACGTTCAACGCGCGCATCGAGACGATTGCCAAAGCACCGACGTATCGCGACGCGTTTCACACCCGTCGCTGCGCGATCTTCGCCGACGGCTTCTACGAATGGCGCACCGACCCCGACGGCGGCAAGACGCCGCTGTGGATCCACCGGACCGACGATGAGCCGTTCGTGTTTGCCGGACTGTGGGACGTGTGGACCTCACCGTCGGGTGATGAGACGCTGACCAGCGCGACGATCGTCACGCAACCGGCGAACGCGTTCATGGCGACGATCCACTCGCGCATGCCGGCAGTACTGGACGTCGAACGCGCACGCGAATGGATCGCCCCCGGCGAACGCGATGCCGAGACGCTGTTCGGGCTGCTGACGCCGAGCCCGCCGGAATGGTGGACGGCGAACCCGGTCGCGCCGCGCGTCGGCAATGCTCGCTTTGATGACGAGGCGCTGATCGTGCCCGTTGCGGATACGGGAATGGCAACACCATCGCTCTTCGATTAGGCCTCACCATCGCCGCCGCGGCGATCGCCCTCGCAATCACCCCGCTGCCGGCCGTCGCCGGGATGTGCTATCAGTCTTCGTTCGGTTTACCCAACCAGACGCACGTCGTCGTGAAGAACGCGACGGCCGATGCCGGCGTTTTCGTTACCGCGTATTCCTACACGGCGCGCGGGAACGCACTCTATGTGTCTTGGTGCGTGCCGCCGCATCGCAGCAGCGTTCAGGCGATCCACGATATGGTCGACTTCAAGTTCGATATCGGCGACCCGGATTGCGCCCATCACGATCGCTTCGAGCGCGACCTTGCCGGCGGCAATGCCAACATCGCCGGTGCGATCGACTGCACCGCAACGGTCACGGGACGGCGTCCGAAATACGACGTTGAACGGTAGCACCGCCCGAAGACTTCTGCACTTCCTGTTTCGCATCGGCGCTCCGGCCGCATTGTTCTTGACCTCGGGAACCGCGCACCTCACGCATCCGGAAATCTTCACCTCGATCGTGCCGCCGCAACTCGGCCATGCCGATCTGCTCGTTGCGGTGAGCGGCGTCGCCGAACTCGCGGGCGGGATCGGCCTGCTCGTCCCTGCCACACGCAGCGCCGCGGCAATCGGCCTCATCGTGCTGCTCGTCGCCGTCTGGCCGGCCAACATCTACATGGCAATCGCCGCCGACCACTTCACAACGGTCGCCCCCGCATGGGTCATCTGGCTCCGCGTCCCGCTGCAACTGCTCTTGATCTGGTGGGTCGCCGCAGCTCGACGCGCTTAGCGTAGCGACATGCTACTGTTGGGAGAAATTGATTTCGCGAGACATTGGTGGAAGAAAACACACCTCGGCCCTACGGCCATCGGCTGCGCGAGCGAAAGTAAGATTCAACAGCGACGTCTTTTTTTTTGTCATTCCGAGCGGAGCGCCGCAGGGCGCGTAGTCGAAGAACGCGCCACTCCATTACCTATACACTAGGGCAATGCCCCATAACGGGGAGTGCGCTGATAGCGTAGTGGCTATCTTGCACATTCGCAGCGTTGCCCTAGCGAACACTGAAGGTTGTCTCGCGTTCGACTACGCGCCCTGCGGCGCTCCGCTCGGAATGACAAAGGTTTTTACGTTCGCTGTTGGGTCTCACGTTTGCTCACGCAACCGATGGCCGTAGGGCCGAGGTGTTTCTCTTCCCCACAACACATTTTCGCGGGCCCATCTCTTGCTCACGCGTGGTTGACGGGGCATTGGTGCGATAGGACGATTTCTTGGCGTTGCTCGCTCGAGGCGAGGAGGGCCATGCCGACTTCGAGGGTGGCGAGGGCCCAGCGGCCGTCGTGGGTGATCGGGACGCCGTCGTGCAGGCACTCGTACATCTCGCGCATCTCGAGCATGCCGGTTCCGCGGCCGCCGCTGACCGGGATTTCATGGCGGCCGTTCGCGTCGTAAATGTAGAGGCCGTTGGGTGACTGGCGCACGTCACCGCGCTCGCAGCTCGCGACCGTGATGCCGAACCAGCCGATGTGCGCGCGCGTGCCGGCCACGGTCGGCGTGCCGCTCGTGTTCGCGGCGGCCGTCGTCCCCGCACCGAAGCGCATCTCTTCTTTCGCGGCATCGTTGTCGAAGGTGCCGGCCTTCAGTGCGCTGCGAACGGCGATGCGCTGCTCGTCCGTGTAGAGGCGGTTGCCGATGCCCCACGTGAGTTCGGAGGTATCGAAGTAGCCGTAGCCGTTGTAGGCAATCGTCGCCGGCGTGCCGTCTTCGAACTCCAGGTACGCGGAGAAGTTTCCCGGACACGGCCGTTCGGGCATCCAGCGGCCGACCGAACCGCGCACGCTGCGCACGCGTCCGCCGCCGAGCAAACGGACCGTGTCGATCAGGTGCGGCGCGTGCCGGTAGACGACGCCGCCGCCGAGCGCTTCATCGAGTTCTTCGGGCATCCGCGGCTTGAGCAGCCAATCGGTGGAAAGCCACGTGTTGACCGCGATCAACGCGCCGAGCTCGCCCGACTTCACGACGTGCCACATCGCCTGCACGTCGGGGCTCATGCTCCAGGTCTGCCCGCACAAGAGCTGCACGCCGTTGCGCTCCGCCGCTTCGCACATCCGCTGCGCTTCGTCGACGCCGAGTGCCATCGGCTTCGTGCAGACCACGTGTTTTTTGTACTTGATCGCGAGGATCGTGTGCTCGCAATGGAACTGGTTCGGCGTGGCGATCCAGACGACGTCGACGTCCGGGTCGGCGCACAGCGCCTCGACCGAATCGTAGGTTCGCGCGTCATAGCGCTCTGCGAACGCGGCGAGCGCCGCCGGACGCCTATCGGCGGCCGCCACGATACGGGCGTTCGGATACGCCTCGACGCCGGGCAGAAACAGCGTGCTCGCTACGCCGAGCCCGGCCACGCCCAAGCGCAGCGGTTGGTCCGCGCTAGGCGGAGACACGCGCGATCAGGTCGGCGGCGTTCGTCGGGCGGTCGATCAGCTTGTTGGTCGCGGCCGCGTCGAGAACGGCCTGAATCGCGGGCACATCGAGTGACGTTGCGTACTGGGTGCGGTGCATGCGCTGGACGATGCCTAGGTCTTGCTGCGCGTCTTTGGCCAGCAGTACGGCGGTCTGCGCACGGTTGGCATTCACCCAGCGCGCCGTGTCGTAGGTTGCCGCGATGAAGCGGCGCGCGATGCTCTCGTTCTGCGCGAGCCAGGCCCGTGTGGTGACGACGAGGCTGATCGGGAAAACCGGTGCGATCGCCGCGTACGGCGTCGCGATGAGCTTCAACGCGCCCACGTTCTGCGTGATCATCGGTTCGACCATATAGGCGCTCGCGACCGTGCCGCGTTGCAGCGCCGCCGCCATCTCACCGAACTTCATCTCGACGAACTGCACCTTAGCCGGGTCCACGCCGCCCTGGGCCAACCACATGCGCAGCGAGATGCTCGTCAACGACGCGAGCGTTCCGACGGCGATCGTCAGCCCCTCGAACTGCTTGGCCGTTCGCAGCGGCGAGGAACTGAGCACGCACAAACCGCTCGAGGGTTCGGTCGCGCGAAACAGCCCGCTTCCGGCGATCGCGACGAGCGGGATGCCGCGGTTCACCGCGTTGGCCAGCAAAATGCCGTCGACCGTGCCGACATCGAGCGCGCCGCCCGCGAGCGCCGCCGCAATCGGGCCGGCCGACGAGAACGACGTCGTCTCGACGTTCAGTCCGGCGCGCGCGAAGATGCCGCCCTCGACGCCGTACTGTAATTCGCAGAACGCCTCGACGCCGGACTCCACTCCGGCCCGCAGGGCGGGCGGTGTTTGCGCCCCACCGCGCGCGGGCAGCGCCGCTGCCGCCGCGGCGAGGAGTCCGAGCGTCGTCTTACGTGTTAGCGGGCTCAACAGGTCACCCTCGGATGTCGGCGAGTTTGCGAATGTGCTCGAAATAGTTGTCGTAGCGCACCTCAAACGCCCGCATGCCTTCGTGCTCGCGGCGTATGTCGACCATCGGCTCGTTCTCTGCGCGATCGCGAATGATGCCCATCGGATCCTCATCGCGCGCCACGCGATCCATGTTGTCGACCAAGAGCTTGTGATACAAGATCACGCCCTTGTCGCTCGCCGTGAGGTGTTCGCGGGTGCGATCCGAGATCGGGCCCTGCCCGACCCAGCCGGTCATGTCTTGCTTCGGAATCGTATCGGCCACGAGCTTTCCCGCCTCGTCGAAGAGTTCCGAATATTTCACCGTGATCGGCTTGGGCTCGGTGCCGGGTTCACGCTTGGTCGTCCGGTACGCGATCTGCAGCGTGTGCGTATCGTCGATCGGAATGCGGTACTGCAAGGTCGAGGTGCCTTCGTTCCCAACCGCGAGCAGGTTCGGAAAAATCAGCGGATGGCCCACGCGCCACTCATCGGAATCTTCCGGCGCACCCTCGAGCAGCCGGCGCTTCATGATGCCGTAGCGGAACACATCGAACTCGATCTTCAAGTGGCGCGCTTGCGTCATCCCGGCCGGGCGGCCGAGCTTCTTCAACGTGTAGTTGCCGAAGGCGGCATGGAGAAATTCGAAGTGCACGGGATCGGCCGCGTTGTCCATGCACTGCAGCCAATTGCACGGCAGCAGATGCTTTTCGACGGCGACGTCGAGATCGTTCCGCACGAGCAAGTCCCAGCGCGGCAGCAACGGCACCGGATCCGGACCGAAATACGCGAACAGCAGGCCGCCGAGCTCCTGCACCGGATAGGCCGTGATCTTGATGCGATCGCGATAGCGGGCCTCGGGAAACGCGCGATCTTCGAACGGCTGCTCGACGCACTTGCCGGTGCCGTCGTACACCCAGCCATGATACGCGCAGCGCAAGCCCTTGGCGTCCGGAATGCCGAATTCGAGCGACATGCAGCGATGCGCGCACCGGTCCTCGACGAGTCCGTATTCCCCGGCTTCGGAACGATAGAGGGTCAAGTCCTCACCGAAGAAGCGGACCTTCCGCACCGGCTCCACGTCGAGCTCGATCGCGGCGGCAACCGGCTGCCAATAGCGCCGCATGAGGTTCCCCATCGGCGTTCCCGGCCCGACTTGCGTCAGCCGGTCGTTTTGCTCTTGCGTCGTTGCCATGGCGGTCTTCTCCCTAATGAACTGCCGGAGCGATGAGCTGGTGCGCGTCGAACGGCGCGTCGATCACGCCGTATCTCGCGGCCGCTTCGATCAGCGGCTGGATGTCGCGCGCATCGAGCGTCAGGCCCACGGTGGAGCGGTTCATGCCGCTGAGCACCGCCGGATCCATGCCGTAAAATGCGGCGGTCATCGGCGCGGTTTCCGCGTGATGCGCGTTGGTATACGTGGCAGCGGCGCGCAGGACTTGCTGAAATCGAGCGATGCTGTCGCCGTTTTTCGCGGCGTAGGCCGAAGTGGCGAAGAACGCCGTCACGAGAAAGTGCTTGGCGATCGCATCCGACGGATGCCCGATCGTGCGCACTTGACCGGAAGCGACGATTTGGGCATACATCGGATTGCTCACGTTAGCGCCGTCGATGCGTCCGTCGGTGAGCGCGGCCAACACGGTGGCGCTCGGCAGCTCGAGATAATGAATCGACTTGGAGTTGCCCCCGTTTTGATCGATCCACGCGCGCGCACCCGTGTAGGTGAGATCGCCGAGCGCGACGACGGCCACGGTCTTGCCGTTGAGATCGCGCGCCGCCGCGATCGGCCCGTCTTTCTTCACCAGCATCCCGGAAATCGGCGCATCGGTGAGCCAGAGTTCACCCGGTGCGACGATCACGAGCGGCACGCCGTGGACGTGCGCGTTGATCAACGGAATCAGGCTCGACTTGCCGATGTCGATCGAGCCGCCCACGACGGCGGCGGTCACCGCTGCACCGCTGTTCATCTTCTCCAGCTGGACGTCGAGCCCGGCTTTGGCGAACATGCCCGTCTTCTGGGCGTACAAGATCGGCGTCACGTCGTCGGCGGCGTTGGATGCAACGCGCACCGCAACCAGCGGCGGAGCGCTCTGGGCACCGGCCGGAGCCGCAAGCGAGAGAGCGAGGACGAACAACGCACACGAACGGCGCAACGTCATACGCGGCCCTTGGACCCGGGCGGCCGGGGCGCCTCTATTGGGCGTCGTGCAGGATGATGCCGAGCGTTACACGCGTTCCGCTGCGCACTTCCGCTACCCCGTGCCGGAACGTCGACCGCGCACCCTCGGCATTGGGGCGCAGGCGGTTCGGAAACACGATGCAATCGCCGAGCGCAAGCGGCACCACGTGCGCGATGCTCTGCTTGCGCGGCTTCGCCTCGACCAGCACGAACTCACCGCCGCTGAACGTCGCCGGGTCGCTGAGCAAGATCGTCGCTTGCAGCGGAAACGCGACCTCGCCGTAGATGTCCTGGTGCAGCGCGTTGTAGTCGCCGGCGCGGTAGCGCAACAAGAGCGCGGTCGGGCGCGCTTGCCCCGCGTCCGCGCACAGGTCGAGCATCAATGCCAGCGCGGGCGGAAAACGCACTTTGGACCCCAGCCGCTCCGACCACGCGTTGGCGGCCGGCACGAGCGCGGTATAGAGCGACTCACGTAAAGCTTGGACACGCGGCGGCAACGGATAGCGGAAGTACCGGTACTCGCCGCGTCCGTAGCCGTGGCGCTGCATGACGATCGTGCTGCGAAAGAGCGGGCCGTCGTCGTATTCCGCGGTCAGCTCGGCGCAGGTCGCGGCATCCAACAGTCCGGGCAGGACAGCGTAGCCGCGCTCGTCGAGACGCGCGGTCAACTCACCCGGATCGATCACGAGGCGCTGCGTTCGATGTCGAGCAGCCGGATCTTGCGCTCGATCCCCCAGCGATAGCCGCGCACGTCGCCGTTCTTGGCGATCACGCGATGGCATGGGATCAAGAGCGCGACCGGATTCGTCGCGCACGCGCGGGCCACGGCACGCGTCGCGCGCGGATCGCCCAAAGCTGCGGCCAGCTCGCCGTACGTGGTGGTCGAGCCGGGTGCAAGGTGCGTCAGCGCTTCCCACACGCGCGCTTGGAACGCCGTCGCGCGCACGTCGAGCGGAAGCTGCGGCCACGGTCCCTCGCTCGCGAGATAACGCACCAGCGCCGAGGCCGCCGATTCGACCCGGTCGTCGGACCGCTCCAAGGTTGCTTTGGGAAACGACGCGCGCAACTCACGCTCGAGCACGTCCTCGTCGTCGCCGAGCGCGACGTGACAAATGCCGCGCTCCGTCGCCGCGATCAGCACCGGGCCCAGCGCCGAGGGCGTGATGCCGTAGGCCACGGTCAGGCCGGATGCGCCGCGGCGATAGCTGGCCGGCGTCATGCCGATCTTCACTGAGGCCGCGTCGTACACGCGCGAGCTGGAACCGAAGCCGCTGGCATACGTTGCTTCGCTCACGGTGGCTCCGTTGCGCAGCGACGTGCGCAGACGCGCTTCCCGCAGCGTCGCCGCGTAGCGCTTGGGCGAAACGCCGACGGCGCGGGTGAAACTGCGCTGCAGATGCGCGCGGCTCACGCCGACGTGGTCGGCGAGTTCGTCGAGCGTCGGCGTGGCCTCGGCCGCTTCCAAGAAGCGGCACGCCTGCGCGAGCCATTCGGGCTGCGCATCGAAGTTCGTGTCGTCCGGGCGGCAGCGCTTGCAGGCGCGAAAACCGGCCGCCCGCGCGGCCGCCGGATCCGCGAAGAAGCGGACGTTGCGTTCGAGCGGGCGGCGGCTCTTACAGGTTGGGCGGCAAAACACGCCCGTGGTCGTCACGGCGTACAAGAAGATGCCGTCGAAGGCCGGGTTGCGCTGACTGAGGGCGTCGTAGTAGCTGCTGTTCATGAACCCATGATGCTCGCAACAGCCACTTCGACGCCACCCGAATCGTGCGCTTCAATTCCCCGGGCGGCTCGGGTCGGATAAGCGAGCGAAACCTGGGGGCGGAGCAGCGTACGCCGGGCTAGATTTGCTAGCCCGCCACGTTTGAAATCATTTCGGAAACGGGAAACGATGCCTTGAGTACGCCGTACTTCACCGCGACGTCGATGTTGGGTTGAATCAGTTCGGGCGTGAGGTGATCGCCGTAGGTCGTGCGCGTGAAGCCGTTGATCTGTTCGGGCGTGACGTGGGTGTATTTGGAGAGGATGACGGCCGACTCGCGGTGGTGCGTGGCGGCCCAGATCGCCGACTCGCGCATACCGGCTATAAATGCTTTGGCCTGCGCGGGATGTTTGCTGACCCAATCCGTCGTCGAAAACCATACCGACGGTGCGAAGTGCGGCGATACCGCATCGAACGTGCTCGCGATCAAACGCAACGTGTCACCCGGTTTGCCGAGCGTCGCGTCGCTGGTCGTATCGCAGACGGCCGCATCGATGCGGCCGGCTTCCACCGCCGCCTTCATCTCGGAAAACGGCAGTTCCACCGATTTCACGGTCTTCGAATCGCCCCCGTTCTTATCGATCCAGAGACGCGATGCGAGATCGGCAATGTTGTTCAGACCGCTGACCGCCATGACTTTCCCGGCAAAGTCCTTGGCACCCATGATCGGGGACGTCTTCAAGACCGACAGCAGTCCGGCCGTCGGCGCTTCGTGGACGTGCAGGTTCGCCGGGAACAAGATCGTGGTCGGCAGGCCCTTCGCGTGCGCGGTGGCGAGCGAAATCACGTTCGAATAGCCGATATCGGCCGAACCGCCGAGCACCGCGGCCGCGATCGCGGCCCCGTTCGCGATGCCGAGAAATTGCGCTTCCAAGCCGGCTTTCTTGAAGAACCCGTTGTCGGCAGCGTAGTACGCGCTGCCGGCGATATCGCTCGGAATCGCCGCGATGTTCAGCGTAAGCGAGGACTGTGCCGACGCCCGCCGCATTCCGAAGCCCGCTGCGGCCGCGCCTGCGGCGGCCGAACGCGCAAGGAATGCGCGACGCGATGAGACCGGCATGAGACCCTCCTTAGGTGTGACGAGCGCGAAGTTCGGGAAAGTCGTACTCTTGCCAGCCCGGTACGTCGGCGACCTTTTGAAATTCTTGGCCGAATGGCCGAGTCGCGTCGATACCGATCGCCGATCCGGTGCGGGCTTCGAGCGGCACCGAGTCGTCGACCGATGGATCGAGCGGTCCGGCGGGCAGATCGTCGACGATGATCACGTCGCGCCGGGGCTGCACGCGAAAGGCCACCGCCCATTCGACTTCGGCCGAGCTCTGGACGTTGATGTCGGTGTCGACGACGGTCACGATCTTGGGCCGCAGATTGGTCGACATCGCCGCCAAGATCGCGTGGCGCGCTTCGCCCGCGTAACGTTGCGCGAGCGACATCACGATCGAGAACGAGACGCCGCCCGACGGCGGGATCGACACGCTGTGGAGTGTCGGGAACGTCTTCTTCATCATCTGGAAAAATGACGCTTCGAACGGCAGTTGCTTGAGGATGTGGTTCTCGGTCGGCGGAATTCCGGTCAGCAGTGCCTGACAATAGGCGCCGGTGCGGTGGGTGATGGCCGTGACACGCGCCAGCGGTTTCATCGATGAGGGCGTGTAGTAACCGGTGTACTCGCCGAGCGGGCCTTCGAGAACATCTTTGGTGAGATCGACTTCGAACTCGATGACGATCTCGCTGTGCGCCGGAACGTCGAGATCGACCGTGCGCGCGTGCACCAGTTCCACCGGCGCGCCGCGCAAGCCGCCCGCGATCTCGTAGTCGTTGGTGCCGTCGGGGACTTGGATCGTGCACGTATACGCGAGAATCGGGTCGACGCCGAACACGACGGCGGCCGGGTAGCGCGTCATGCCCATCTTGCGTGCCTTGACGATGTGCTTGCCGAAGCGGTGGAATGGCTGCGCGAGAAACGACATCTCGCCCGCGTTCATGATCTGAAAGCGATAGTGCCCGAGATCGGGCACGCCGGTTTCCGGATCGCGGCTGACGACGATACCCGGCGTGATGAACGGTCCGCCGTCGTCGGGGCTGTACGTGGGAATCGGCAGCTTCGTGAGATCGGCGTCCGCACCGGTCAGCACCACGTCATGCGCCGGCGCTTTGCCGGTCGTCATCACCGGCGCGATCGGCTTCGCGAGCCCGCTGAGAATTTTGTCGAACACCGCGGCTTCGGTCGATTCGAAGGCGAGCAGTGCTTTGGCCCGCGTGTTGTACAAACCGCCGACGAGCGGAAAGGCGGTGCCGTTGTTCTTGAAGTTGAGCGCCGGGCCGCCGATCGCCGCGGTTTGCCGCAGCGCCTTGCCGATTTCGAGATACAGCTCCACCGGCCGTTCGATGTCGATGAGTTCGCCGTGCGCTCGCAGGGCATCGAGGAATGCGCGGAAGTCGGCGTACGGCAAATCAGGCTTTCGTGGTGGCGCGCTCGCGCGCGGCAGCGCGCACGGCGTTGAGGATCTCGGGATAGGCGGCGCAACGGCACAGATTTCCCGAGAGGTAGTGCCGGATCTCGTCGTCGCTGGGATCCGGGATGCGATCGAGCAGCTCGCGCGTCATCATGATGAAGCCCGGCGTGCAAAAACCGCACTGGAAGGCCGCGCTCTCGATGAACGCGCTCTGGATCGGATCGAGCACATCGCCGTCGGCGAGGCTCTCGACCGTCTCGATCGTCGTCCCGTCGGCGAACGGTGCGAGAAAAAGGCAGCCCGACGTGGCGACGCCGTCGACCGCTACGGTGCAGCAGCCGCACAAGCCCTGACCGCAACTGACGCGTGCGCCGTGCAATCCGAAGTCACGCTGCAGCACCTCGATCAGGTTCTCGTGCGGGGCGACGTCGGCCGCGGCCGGCCGCCCATTGAGCGTGAAATGAATCGTCTTACGCCCCTCCACTATTCGGCCTCCAACGGCGTGCCGGCGGCTTCGTGAATGGCGCGCAGCACGCGTTCGGGCAAGAGCGGCATCTCGCGCACGCGCACGCCGATCGCATCCGCCAGCGCGTTGGCGATCGCGGGCGTCGGCCCGAACGAGCCGGATTCGCCGACCCCCTTCGCACCGTAGGGTGCGGTGGGATGCGGGTCTTGGATCAATTCGGCTTCGATGTGCGTCGGGATATCGAGGAAGCTCGGGATCTTGTAGTCGGCCAGGCTCGCGTTCACGACCTGACCGTTCTCGAAGATCATCACCTCGGAGATCGACGAGCCGATGGCCATGATCGCCGCGCTGTTGAGCTGGCGCTCGACGATCGCCGGGTTGATCGCGCGGCCGACGTCGCCCGCGGTCACGCACCGCTCGACGGTGATCCGGCCGGTCTCGGTATCCACCGTGATCTCGACCGCCGTCGCGCCGATCATCCAGAACGGCGTGATGTTGCTCGATTGTCCGGTCGTCATGTCGGGCTTGGCGTAGGGCGGTTCGAACGAACCGGTGCCGACGACGTTGCCCGCCTGCATCCCGAAGCGTGCGACGAACAGCTCCTTGAACGTCATCGACTTGCCCGCGCTGGTCGAAATCACCCCGTCTTCGCACACGCATGTTTCGGGCGCGACGCCGAGGTACGTCGCCGCGAGCGCCAGGAGCTGATTGCGTGCATCGTCGGCGGCGAGCCGCACGGCGTGTCCCATGTGATAGGTGGAACGCGAGCCGAGCGTCGCCATGTCGTACGGCGTCGTATCGGTGTCCGAGTGCACGACCGTGATCGACTCGGTGCGAATGCCGAGCGTTTCGGCCGCGACCTGCGCCATCGCCGTGTCGGAACCTTGACCCATGTCGACGGTCGAGATCGCCAGCGTGCAGCTGCCGTCGGCGGCCACGGTGACGAGGGCAACCGAGGTGGTCGGCGAGATCGATGCCTTGATGCCGACCGCAATTCCGCGCCCGCGGCGAATGGGGCCCGTTCCGCGGTCGAACGGCTGATCCCAGCCGATCATCCTGGCGGCGCTCTCGACGCATTCCGCGACGTTGGCGTTGGACATCACCGTCCCCGTGGCGTGTTCGTCGCCGTCGCGCAGCACGTTCTTCAGCCGGAACGCCACCGGATCAAGGTTGAGCTTGCGCGCGATGATGTCGGCCTGACTCTCATAGGCCCAAACGAGCTGCGGGATGCCGAAACCGCGAAACGCGCCCGCCGGCGGTAAGTTCGTGTACACGGCGCACGAGTCGAGCGACACGTGCTCGATGTCGTAGGGTCCGGCAGCGGTGAAGCCTGACTTCTGCGTCACGCGCGGACCGATGTCCGCGAAGGCGCCGCCGTTCCACCACGTCTGCACCTCGCGCGCCACGATCGTGCCGTCGTTCATGACGCCCGTCTTCATGCGCACGGTCGTCCCGTGTTTGGTGATCGTGTAGAACTGCTCTTCCATCGTGAGGCCGATGCGCACCGGCCGGCGCACGATCAACGCCAGCACCGCGACGAGCGCTTCGAGCTTGATGTAGAGCTTGGCGCCGAAACCGCCGCCGAGAAACGCCGCGCGAACGCGCACCTTGTTCTCGGGCCAGCCCAGCAGACGCGCGACTTCCATGCGCACGAACGACGGGCTCTGCGAGGCAGTGTGGATCGTCAGTTCTTTACCACTGCGCGTTTCGGCCAGCGAAACGAACGGTTCGAGCGGCGTGTGCATGACCTGACCCGATTTGAACGTGTCCTCGAAGATGTGGTCGGCCAGCGCGAAGCCGCGTTCGATGTCGCCGTGACGCACTTGCGCGTCGAGCGCGATGTTGGTGTGCTTCTTCCCCTTGAGGTGCTTGAGATCGGCGAACGTGCCGGCGGGCTGCAGTTCTTCGTGCACGATCGGCGCGCCGGGTTGCGCGGCCGCGACTTCATCGAACACGGGCTCGAGTTCGTCGTACTCGACGACGACGAGGTCGGCGCCGTCTTCGGCAACGTGCGGGTCGGTTGCGAGCACGACCGCGACCGGCTCGCCGACGTGATGGACCTTCCCGATCGCCAGCACCGGCTGATCGTGGAACGCCGGCCCGTAGTAGGGTGACGGCACGATCTTGAGCACGTCTTCGCCGGTGATGACGGCGTGGACGCCCGGCAACGCGCGCGCGGCGGCCGCGTCGATCGCGACGATCTTCGCGTGCGCGACCGTGCTGCGCACGATCTTGCCGTAAAGCATGCCGGGCAGCCGCAGATGGTGGATGTACTCGACGGCGCCGGTGACCTTCTGCACGCCTTCGAGGCGTGGTACGGAACGCGAGACCTCGCGCAGCGCGCGCTTGACCGGCTTGGCGGTTTGCGTCATGGATGATCCTCGGACGGCGCCACGGCACGCTCGAGCGCGCGGCGCACGTGGACGCGCACCATCTCGCGCTTGTACGGTCCCGAACCGCGCAAATCGCCGAGCGGCTCGACTTCGCCGGCCGCGGCATCGCCCGCTGCGGCAAACGCTTTCACGCCGGCAGTGTTCCCGGTCAGCGCCGCTTCGGCTGCCGTCATCCGCGTCGGATGATCGGTCGCGCCGCCGACGACGACGCGCGCCTCGACGACCGTCTCGCCCTCGCGCCGCAGCCAAACGGCGACGCCGACGGCCGGCCAATCGTCAGCCGAGAGCGCGGTGAACTTCGCATACGCCGCGCGCGCTCCCGGCGGCTGGGCCGGCACGTGCAACTCGACGATCAGCTCGTCGCCCGCGAGCGAGGTTTCATAGTACCCGGTGATCAGCTCGCCGGCATCGATCCAACGCTCGCCGCGCGGCGAGACCGCGCGCACGCGCGCCCCGAGCGTCACGAGGATCGGCGGCAAGTCCATGTGCGGATCGCCGTGCGCGAGATGTCCGCCGATCGTCGCGATGTTACGCACGCGCACGTTCGAGAGCGTGTGCAGCGCTCGCGAGAGCACGGGTTCCGAGACCGCGAGCACGGGCGAGCGTTCGAGTTCGGTCAGCGTCGTCATCGCGCCGATGCGCAAGCTGCCGTCGCCCTCGACGTGCACGCCGCGCAGTTCGCCGTTCAAGCGGCGCAGGCTGACCAAACGCGTGGGTTTGAAGATGTGCGACTGCACCATCAACGAGAGCGCGGTACCCCCGGCAACGGCGCGCACGGCCAAGTCGTCGGGATCGAGCAGCGCCAGCGCTTCGCCGAGCGTCGCCGGCTCCAGCAATTCGAAACTCACGCGGCACCCGTTTCGCCGGATTCGAGCGCCGTGCGCACGTTCGCGCCGAACTTCTTGCTCAACTCGTCGCTCTTGGCGCGAAATACCGGTTGTCCGATTCCGCCGAGCTTGCCGGTCAATCCGAGATCGATCGTGTAGGCAACCTTCGTGTGAGCCGCGTCGACGGCGTCGAGCCGCACGGTCGCGGTGGCGGTAAGCCGGCCGCCCAAACCCGACGCGTTACCGCTCACCACCGCGTCGATCGCCGACGGCGGCTCGACCTTCGTGAGTTCGACCGTGACCTCGAAGGCGATGGAGATCGGTCCGACGCGGTTCGTCAACTTTGCCGCATACTTGCCGGGCGAAATTTCGCGCAGGTCGCTGCAGCCCGGGATGCACCCCGCGATCTTGAACGGGTCGCTGATGAACGCGAAGGCCCGTTCTTGCGCAACCGCAACCGTGAACTCACCGCCGGTTTGCAACGTTGCCGCCTTTGCGCGCGATGAGCGTCTGCAGCATGGCCGCAACGCGTTCGGGAATCTCGATCGGCGTGAGGTGGCGCGCCTTCGGTACGATCTGCAGGTGCGAACCCGCGATCCCGGCTTCGAGCGCGCGCGCCATCTCGGGCGGCGTTGCGTAATCTTCCTCGCCGACCAGAATCTCCACCGGCGCGGTAATCGAACCGAGCTGCGCGCTCAGGTTGAACGAACCGAGCATGTCGCACGTGGCCGCATATGCCGCGAGATCGTTCGCGAGGAAGATCTTCGCAAAATGCTCGCCCACGTCGGGACGATCGGCGCGGAACGCGTCGCTGAACCAGCGCGTTTGCTGAAACGCGATCATGCTCGCGAGGCCGTCTTCGATCGCTTTGCGGCCGCGTTCGTGCCAGCTCTTCGGAGCGTCGGCGCCGTACCACGCGGTCGTATCGATCAAGCCGAGCCCGTCCAGCATCTCCGGATAGGATACGGCGAACTGCAAGGCGACGCTGCCGCCCATCGATGCGCCTGCGACGAAGGCGTGTCCCCACCCGGCCGTCGCGAGCAGATCGCGCAGGTCGGCGGCAAACAGGGCGGTCGTATACGGCCCGGCGGGCTTGCTCGAAGCGCCGTGCCCGCGGCAATCGTAGGTGAGGACGTCCACCCCGCCGCCCAGGGCGGTGACGACGCCGTCCCAGATGCTGTGGTCGAGCGCAAGCGAGTGAACGAGTGCTAGGCGGGGCGCCCCCGGCTGCCCCGACTCCTGCAGCGTGTAGACGAGCTGGGCCCCGTCACGCACGAAAGTTCCTTCAGTCATTGATGCTATATTAGAAGTATGAATCGTCTTCTCGGCTCCATGATCGTCGCGCTTGCGCTGGCTGCCCCCGTTGCGGCCGCCGCGCAAGCGGCTCCGGCTGGTCCGGCTTCGCTTAGCGCGCAAACGAGTAAATACTTCGATGCGATCGCCCATGGTGATGGGCAGACGCTCTCTAGTATTACGACCAACACGTTCCACGTCATTCAGCCCAACGGCAAGCGGCTCGACTACGGCGCGTTCATCGCGGGCGTCAGCAAAATCTATTTCACGGCCGAACAGCCCAGCGGTAACAACGAGCGGATCAAATCGACGGTCGTAACCGACACGGGAGCGCGGGAGACGGTCGATTCGATGCGTTGGTACTACGGCGCCAACAACCCGGATCCGATGGGCGCTCCGGGGGTCGAGCGCGATTACGCGACGCACGAAATGACATGGGTTAAATCAGCAAACGGAACGTGGCTGCTGGATGAAGACCACATCACCGCTGCCCTAAATACCTAGGCGGCAACCTTGCTGATGCGAGCCACGATGGCGTCGGCGACGGCGTTGGTTGAGGCGCCGCCGGCGGCGTCGAGGTCTCGCGTGCGCGGTCCCTCGGCGAGGGTTTCCGACACGGCGCGTTCGATCGCCGTCGCACCGGCTTCGTCGCCGAGCGAGTAGCGCGCAAGCATCGCGGCCGAGAGAATGGCGCCGATCGGGTTGGCGAGCCCTTTGCCGGCGATGTCGGGTGCGGTGCCGCTGATCGGTTCGTAGAGCCCGAAGCCGTTCGCATCCGGCGCGCTGTTGAGCGCTGCGCTCGAGGCCGTTCCGATCGTTCCGGTGATCATCGCCGCTTCGTCGGAGAGGATGTCGCCGAACATGTTCTCGGTGACGATCACGTCGAACGCGCGCGGATCGCGCACCAGTTGCATCGCCGCGTTGTCGACCAGCATGTGCTCGAGCTTGACGTCGGGGAAATCCTTCGCGACCTCGATAACGATGCGCCGCCACAGCTGCGAACTGAGCAGAACGTTGTTCTTGTCGACCGACGTGAGGCGCTTGCTGCGCATGCGCGCGAGCGCGAAGGCAAACCGGGCGACGCGCTCGATCTCGTAGTCGCGGTAGATCAGCACGTCGCGCACGGTCTCGTGACCATCTTCCTTCGTGAGCGTCTTCTCACCGAAGTACAAGCCGCCGGTCAGCTCGCGAACGAACACCAGGTCCATGCCGTCGACGAGTTCGCTGCGCAGCGGCGAGCGCGTCTCCATGCCCGGAAACACGCGCGCGGGCCGGACGTTCGCATAGAGGTTGAAGTGCTTGCGCAAGCCGAGGATCGCCGCTTCGGGACGCTTGTCCGGCGGCAGATGATCGTGGCCCGGCCCGCCGACCGCACCGAAGAGGATCGCGGCGCTCTCGCTGCAGATGCGCACCGTGTCGGCCGGCATCGGTTCGCCCACGGTCGCGATGGCGTTGGCCCCGATGGGCGCTTCGACGAAGCTCAGGCCCGGGTGCGCGGCGTCGAGAACGCGCACGGCGGCCGCGGTGACTTCGGGACCGATCCCGTCACCGGGAAGAACCGCGATCTGCGTCACGTGGGTTCGGTCACCCGAACCCGCCCGCTAGCCTCCCACGCGCGGATCGCGGGGATCTTCGAATTGAGGTACTTCAGGAAACCGCCGCCGAGCACGAACGGCTTGCGCGCCGGATCCAGCTCGAACTTCACCGGCGCGTCGTCGTCGGCTTGCACGGTTTCGTTCTCAACGTCGATCGTGATCGTCTTCGCCGCGGCGAAGCGCGGGATCAGCGACGCGTCGACGATCACCGGGACGAGCCCGTTCATGTAACAGTTCTCGTGGAAGATGCGGGCGAAGCTCGGCGAGATCACGGCTTTGATGCCGGCCCCGAGTAGCGCCCAGGCAGCGTGTTCGCGCGACGAACCGCAGCCGACGTTTTCGCCGGCGACCCACACCACCGCACCCGGGTGCTCTTCGAGCATCTTACGGCCGTCAGTCATGCCGGTGAAGCAGAATTCGCCCATCCCGGATTCATCGATCGTGGTGAGGTGTTTGGCCGGAATGATTTGGTCGGTATCGACGTTGGCGCGCGGGATCGGCAGCACGGGTCCCTTGACGATCATGCCGGCACCGCTTCGCGCGCGGCCGGCACGTCGCTGGGCGAGGCGATCCGTCCGAGGATCGCCGATGCCGCCACCACTTGCGGTGAGGCGAGGTGCACGCGTCCGCCGTCGCCCATGCGGCCGGGGAAGTTGCGATTGGTCGATGAGATCACGCGCGTCTGCGGCGCGATGACGCCGACCGACATGCCCAAGCACGGTCCGCACGACGAGTGCGTCCAAAGCGCGCCGGCATCTTGGAAGATGTCGTGCAAGCCTTCGCGCTCGGCCTGACGCTTCACGCCGACCGAACCCGGGGTGATGATCGTCGGCACCGTCACCTTGCGCCCGCGCAGCACTTCGGCGGCGGCGCGCAGGTCGCTGATGCGCGAGTTCGTGCACGAGCCGATGAAGGCTTGATCGATCGTAATGCTCTTCATCGGCGTGCCGACGGCCAAGTCCATGTATTCCAGCGACTGCGCGTTCGCACCGTCG